>Ga0209737_10002106_pt1 | contig 13998 bp, 11 predicted proteins | sample TergutCu122P3_FD_187284 | JGI IMG/M metagenome (GOLD analysis project Ga0209737, IMG submission 187284) | Cubitermes ugandensis P3 segment gut microbial communities from Kakamega Forest, Kenya - Cu122 P3 (SPAdes) (version 2) | ecosystem: Host-associated > Arthropoda: Insects > Digestive system... | reverse complement strand
TGATATCCGCCCCTACGGCGTCGGTGTCGAAGGCTGTTTTGGGTTAATTCTGGCGCGCAATCCGTCGCCCATCGTAGGGGCGGATATCATCCGCCCGCTAGGGTAATTGAGACCTATCCCCGATTGGCCGCCGACCGAAACCCCTGCTGTACAGGTTTGAACCGAAACCGCTCTAGGGGCAGGTCCTGCCTTTTTACAGCAACACCCGCTCGATCCCCCCGTTGTTGGCCTTTTCCACGTAGCTCTTCATCCAGTGCTCGCCCAGTATCTTGCGAGCCAGTTCGATCACGAGGTAATCGACCTCCAGCCCGTTGGAAGAGTCGGGATAGCGCATCAGCCCTTGCAGACAGCTTGGGCAGGAGGTGAAGACGCGCGTGCGGGTGACACTGGCATCCCGCGCGGCAATGTTCTTTTCCAGTTCTTCCTGTTTGCGGAACCGTACTTGCGTGGATATGTCCGGACGGGCAAGGGCAAACGTTCCGGCTTCGCCGCAGCATCGGTCGGAGAGCGTGACCGGCGCGCCCATCAGCTTGTTGGCGACCTCGATGCCCGCATATTGTTTCATCGGGGTGTGGCAGGGGTCGTGGAAGAGGTACTGAAATCCCGCCTCTGGCCCGCCTTCGAGCCGGATGCCTTTTTCCAGCAGGTATTCATGGATGTCCAGCAGGCGGCAGCCGGGAAAGATCTTGTCGAACTCGTATTCCTGTAGTTGATCGATGCAGGTTCCGCAGGAGACGAGAACGGTCTTGATGTCGAGGTAGTTGAGGGTGTTGGAGAGGCGGTGGAAGAGCACGCGGTTTTCGGTGGCGATTTTCTGGCCCTTGTCCTCGAAGCCCGCAGCGGTCTGCGGGTAGCCGCAGCACAGGTATCCCGGCGGCAGAACGGTTTGTACGCCGAGGTGGTAGAGCATGGCCTGGGTGGCGAGGCTCACCTGGCTGAACAGGCGCTCCGAGCCGCAGCCGGGGAAGTAGAAGACGGCTTCGGTTTCGGCGTTGGTTCTGGCGGGATCACGGATGACGGGAATGGTGGTGGCGTCTTCCATGTCGAGCAGCGCGCGGCTGCTCTTGGCCGGCAGATTGCCGGGCATGGGGCGGTTGATGATGTGGATGACCTGCGCTTTGAGCGGGGGGCGACCGACGGTGGCGGGCGGCTTCTTGAGTTGCCGTCTCAGAAGCAGGGACTTGCGCCCGAAATCGTGCGCCAGACGCTGAAGTTTGTAGGCCCAGCGCATGCCGACGCGCAGCAGCCCGAGCAGGGAAGGGTCCTTGATGGTCAGAAAGGCCAGCGCGGCGCGTTTGCCCGGATTGAACGAATTCTTTTTCTGCCCGCGCAGCAGGTTGCGCACCTGGATGGTGACTTTGCCGAAGTCGATGTCGACGGGGCAGGGCTTTTCACAGCGGTGGCAGACGCTGCAATGATCGGAGAGGTCTTCGAGTTCGACCCAGTGCGTGAGCGAGACTCCACGGCGGGTCTGTTCTTCGTACAGAAGAGCTTCGACGAGCAGCGAGGTCGCGAGAATCTTGTTGCGCGGGCTGTAGAGGAGGTTGGCGCGGGGGACGTGCGTGGAGCAGACGGGCTTGCATTTGCCGCAGCGCAGGCAATCCTTGATGGCGGCCGTGATGTTGCCGATTTCAGTCTGTTCCATGATGAGGGATTCGTACCCCATCAGGTTGAAGCTGGGCGTGTAGGCGTTTTCCAGATTGGCGCCGGGCATGAGCTTGCCCCGGTTGAAGTGACCGTTCGGGTCGATCTGGGTTTTGTAGGCGCGGAAGGGGGCAAGCTCTTCTTCGGTCAGGTAGTCGAGCTTGGTGATGCCGATGCCGTGTTCGCCGGAGATGACCCCGCCGAGCGCGCGCGCCAGCGCCATGATGCGGTCGACCGTGCGGTAGGCGGTCTGAAGCATCTCGTAGTTGTCGGAGTTGACGGGAATGTTGGTGTGGACGTTGCCGTCGCCCGCGTGCATGTGCAGCGCCACGAAAACCCGGCCGCGCAAGACCTGGGTATGCAGGGCGTCGATTTTCTCCAGAACGGGACGAAAGATCGTGCCGTCGAAAATCTTGGACAGGCGCGGCTGAAGCTCGGCTTTCCAGGAGATGCGCACGGAGCCGTCCTGCAGGCGGTGGAAGAGCGTCGGGTCTGAGGCGCGGTTGACCAGTTCGTCCGCAATGACGCCGAATTCCGGGAAGGCTTTTTCGGCTTCGGCAAGCGGCAGATCGAGGTTGTCCAGCAGCCATTGCCAGCGACGGCGCACGGTGTCGATGTAAGCGAGCGCGGCGTCGCGCCGGTCGCCGATGAGTTCTTCCGAGGCGAGATTGGCATCCCCCTGGTCGAGCGGCAACTTGCCGGAGAGCAACTGGGTGAGCGCGTCGCACAGATCCAGCTTGTTGCGGGTGGAGAGTTCAATGTTGATGCGTTCGATCCCGTCGCAGTAGTCGCCCATGCGCGGCAGCGGGATCACGACGTCTTCGTTGATCTTGAAGGCATTGGTGTGGCGGGAGATGGCCGCCGTGCGGCTGCGCTCCAGCCAGAAGCGTTTGCGCTGATCGGGCGAGACGGCGATGAAACCTTCGGCGCTGCGCGCGTTGGACATGCGCACGACTTCGGAGGCGGCCGCCATGACAGCGGCCTCGTCGAAGCCGGTGATGTCGCCGACCAGCACCATTTTCGGGCGGCCGTGGCGGCGCGCCTTGGTGGTGTAGCCGACGGCCTTTACGTAACGCTCGTCCAGATGTTCGAGTCCGGCCAGTTGCACGTTGTTCTGATGCCCGCCGCCGCCAGGTTTGAAATAGTCGGTGATGTCGACGATGGCGGGGACGGCTTCGCGCACCTGACCGAAAAATTCGAGGCATACGGTGCGCGTGACGGGCGGCATCTGGTGCAGCACCCAGCGCGCGGCGACGATGATGCCGTCCGTGCCTTCCTTTTGCACGCCGGGGATGCCGCCGAGGAATTTGTCGGTGACGTCCTTTCCAAGTCCGTCCTTGCGGCAACTTGCGCCGGGCAGGCACAGGATGGATTCGCCGAGCTGCGCGCCGCTTGTGCCTTCAAAGCGGCGCAGACGGAAGCGGACGGCCTCCTGTTCGTGGATTTTGCCGAAATTGTGGTCGAGCCGGTCGACCTCGAGCCAGTGCCCGTCGGGCGTGACCATCTTCCACCAGGCCAGATTGTCGAGCGCCGTGCCCCAGAGCACGGCTTTCTTGCCCCCGGCGTTGACGGCGATGTTGCCGCCGATGGTGGAAGCCGAGGCCGAGGTGGGGTCGACCGCGAACACCCGTCCGGCCTGGCTTGCCGCTTCCGAGACGCGCTCCGTGACAACCCCCGCGCCCGTGCGGATGGTGGCGTAGGGCTCCGGCATCGGTTGTCCGTCGACGCCGGGCAGGCGGATTTCTTCTACCGGGCCGATTTTGGTGAGCTTTTCGGTATTGATGACGACAGAGTACGCATCCAGCGGAACGGCGCCGCCCGTGTAGCCGGTTCCGCCGCCACGCGCGATGATGGTCAGCCCCAGTTCGATGGCTGCGCGCACGAGCGGGGCGATTTCTTCCTCGGTATCGGGGGCGAGGACGACGAACGGGTATTCGACCCGCCAGTCGGTCGCGTCGGTGACATGCGCGACGCGGGAATGTCCGTCGAAGCAGATGTTGTCGTGCCGGGTGTGGCGGGAGAGCCGGTGGCGGACGGTGCGGCGACGATGCGCGGTATCGATGAACCATCGCTCGAAATCGGCCACCGCCGTGCGTGCGCGCGCAACGAGCAGGGTGACGCGTTCGTTGCCCTGGCGGCGTTTTTCGACTTCATTGACACGGTGATGGAGTGCGGCAACGAGCGCCTCGCGCCGCTTGCGGTTGGCAAGCAGGTCGTCTTCGAGATAGGGATTGCGTCGCACGACCCAGATGTCGCCCAGCACCTCGTAGAGCATGCGCGCGGAACGGCCGGTGACGCGCTCGTCGCGCAATTCTTCGAGCACTGCCCAGGCATCCGCGCCGAGCAGGCGAATGACGATTTCGCGGTCGGAAAGCGAAGTGTAGTTGTAGGGGACTTCACGCAAACGTTGATTCATCGTGGCAGGGCAGGAGCGAAGAAACTTTACATTCTAGAGCGGTTTCAGCTCAAACCTGCACAGCACGAACTAATCTGCCCAAATTTTCCTGGATCCCCGCCTTCGCGGGGATGACGCATTTCTGGGTGTTTTTCCCGTCATTCCCTTGATCAGCGGGAATCCAGAATGTATGCACCTGAATCAAAACTGCTCTAACGAATGCGCAGCGAAGCGTATCTACCGGACGGCGAATGCGTCTCTGTGGTCGGTTCAGATCAGCTCGAAAAAGACGAGATCGTTCTCGAATTCCTTGGGCGAAAAGCCACAGCCGAAGCGCCCCGAGCGGGTCAGGGGCAGCGCAGTGCCCTTGAGGCATTGCTCTTCTTCGCCTTCGATGAGCACGAAACAGCCGTTGGTGCTTTCATCGATCAGCATGAAGCCTTCGCGCTTCCATTCGATGCGCGCGTGCTGCCTCGATGCGCGCGGATCGATGATGACGATATCGTTTCCCAGTTCGCGTCCGAGCAGGACGACTGGACGGCTTCCGTCCATGAACAAGACGTCCTGCTGGTGCTTCAGCCGCATACGGGGGCCGGGCAGGGGGGACGGCTGCGCGGCGGATGCCGGTGCGGGCATCGGTTTCTTTGAGGTGAGCGGCGAAGAAGGTTCCGGGCGCGGGGGGGGCAACAGGGTCGATGGCATGAGCGCCGAAGTTGTGCTGTGCGCGCCGATCATGAAAACCGGCCAGGGCAGTTCGTCCAGAACGTCATCGTGAAACGCTTCCGCGCTGGCGAGTTTTCTGACCACTGCTTTCAACTCATTGATCACCAGGACGCTGGCCATGGACTGATCGGCGTTGCACGCCTGAAGAATCAGGCGCGCGCCCTCCACGCCTTCGCCTATTCCGTTTTCGGCCTCGCCGAAATGGACGCCGATTCGCAACTGCATCTGGGTTCCGCTGACCGGAGGGAGCTTACGCACGCGATCGATGGCTTCGCAGGCGGCCAGAACGCCATCGTCGCATTCCTCAAACGTGGCGATGACCGCCGAACGGTCACGGGCGACGATTTCACCGTTGCCGCTGCCAATGGCGAGATCGATGCGGTTCAGGCAGCGATCCAGCGCGCGGTTGGTTTCCGCTTCCCCAAGCCGGGTGACGAGACGGTCTCCACCGACGATTTCTGCAACGAGGACACAACGTGAATTTGTCATGGCTGTCTGTAGTGAAGCAGTCGAGCAATCAAGGAACCCTGCGGCCGGGGCGATTATGCTGTTTATTCATGATGAGCAACATAAGTATCAGGGTTCCGGTGTGATTTATTCGTCCTGGGCAGGATGGGTGTCGATATATATCGGTATCATCGTCCGGGTCGGTTCGATGATATCTTCATCCTCTGTTGCCTGCTCCAGGTTGGTGAAATCGAAAAGGCGGCTGTCACCCAGATGAGACGGTACTACGTTACGCAGCGAAGTAGCCAGCGACACGATGCGGCCGGGGTGAAGTTTTTCCCACTCCTGCAACATGGCCTTGATCTGGCGTCTCTGTGCGTTTTCCTGGCTGCCGCACAGGTTGCAGGGGATGATGGGAAAAGCCTTTGCGCGCGCGTAACGAATGATGTCCGCCTCGGAACAATAGGCCAGGGGACGGATGACGATATGCCGTCCGTCGTCGCTCTTGAGCTTGGGCGGCATGGCCTTGATCTTGCCGCCGAAGAACATGTTCAGGAACAGGGTTTCCAGCGTGTCGTCACGATGGTGTCCGAGCGCGATGCGGGTTGCGCCGATCTCCCGCGCCGTGCGGTAGATGATGCCGCGCCGCAGGCGCGAGCACAGCGAACAGGTGGTTTTGCCTTCCGGAATCTTGTTTTTGACGATGGAGTAGGTATCTTCCGTAACGATCCGGTATTCCACGCCGATTTTCTCGAAATACGCGGGCAGCACGTCTGCGGGGAAACCGGGCTGGCGCTGGTCGAGATTCATCGCCACGACGCGAAAATTCACCGGCGCGCGTTCGCGTAGCGCCAGCAGGCACGAGAGCAGGGTAAAGGAATCCTTGCCGCCGGAGACGCACACCATCACCGTGTCGCCCTCGCCGATCATGTTGTAGTCGGCAATGGCCTTGCCGGTCTGGCGCAGCAGCCATTTTTCGAGGTTGAGGAAGTTTTTGCCCGGAGTGCCTGGGTTGGAAACGCAGGGGGCGGCGGAAAGAAGGTCTGTCACGGCCGGAAGAAAGGTAAGCAAGGTCGGCGCGGATTATAACCCATTCGCGTGAGGGGTAATTCCAGATGAAAATATCGCCCCCACCCTAACCCTCCCCCGCGAGCGGGGGAGGGAATCAGGCTTTTCCTTCCGCGAGCGGGGGAGGGAATCAGGTTTTTCATTCCGCAAGCAGGGGAGGGAATCAGGCTCCTTCCCCCGCTTGCGGGGGAAGGCTGGGATGGGGGCAAGCGTCACCCATATCAAGTCAAAGCCCTCGCGCCCACGCCGGGCGTAGCGGCGCGGACTGCGGCGCGGCAATGGCTTCGCGCAGACGGGCGAGCATCTTCTCCTTGTCCTGCGGCAGGTTGCCGCGCAGCACCAGCCAGTTGGATGCGTGATCGCTGCGAAAAACCGTGCGGGTGAGCGTCAGCCGGTCGATGAACAATTCCATTTCCCGAAGCAGGCCGGGCACGTCGAGCGGTTCCCATTCCGGGAATGCCGCCCGGAGACGTGCATCGCCCTTGGGAAAACTCACCACCAGCGTGGCCAGAAACTCGGGCTGCGTGGCATTGGCGAGTTCGGCCGAAGAGCGGGCATGGGCCTCACTGAACCGTGCGCCGCCCAGACCGTTCAGAATCATCACCGAACGCGTGATGCCTGCTGCACCCAGTTTTTCGAGCCCTTCCCGAGTGCTCTCGAAAGTTTCGCCCTTGTTTATTCGTTCCAGCACCGTGTCGTTGCCCGATTCCGCGCCTACGTAGACGAGTTTCAGCCCCGCTTCGGCGAGCTCCTTCAACTCTTCGACGCTTTTCTTCCGGAGGTTGCGCGGCAGGCAATAGCTCGAAATCCGGCGTACATTGGGCAGGTGTTCCCGGATTGCTGCAAGCACCGTCAACAGCCGCCGGGTCGGCAGAGCCGTGGCGTCGCCATCGGCCAGAAACACCCTGCGCGCCGCGCGGCCAACGGGGTGCTCGCTCAGGCGGCGAATGGCGTCCAGCACTTCCTCTTCGGGGCGAGCGCGGAATTTTTTCTGTGGCGCCGTGTACATCTCGCAGAAAGTGCAGCGATTCCACGAGCAGCCGTCCGTCACCGGCAGGATCAGGGATTCGGCCTCGCTCGGCGGACGATAGACAGGCTCGATATAGCGAATGGGGAAAGCGTCGAACATGGCGGGCGGGTCACAGTTGAGAATATTTTTCCCGCCGCCCCAGAGATTTCTCTACCGGGTACTTCAGCGCGTTCTTGGCGAGTTTGCGACGCAGGGCTGCGGCCAGATCGATCTGGGCCTTCTCGGCGATCAGCAGCAGATAGGCAAGCACATCGGCGCATTCGTCGGAAAGCGCATCAAAGCCTTCGCGGGAAAGCGGCAGGGCATCCACTTCGGCATCGCTTTTCCATTGCGCCAGTTCCAGCACTTCGCCCGCTTCCAGACAAAGCGACACCATCAGGTGCTTGAGTCCGTGAAACTGCGCCCAGTCGCGTTCATCGCGAAAGGTCAGCACCGCGCGGCTCAACTCCGAAAGCGTATCAGTCATCCTATCCTCACGACGTTTTCCGATGATGAATCATAAAACAATACCTTCTTGCAGCGGTTCTGAGAGATTCTCCTTCCCCCGCTTGGCGGGGGAAGGCTGGGATGGGGGCAGGTTGGTTCGTACAGATTTGGACAAGAATCGCTCTAAAATGCCACGTTTTATGCCCTCATCGATACATCCCATGCCTGATCTGCCCGTTCCCGATGCCAGTGCGCTTGCGCAATCATCCAGGCTCGTGAGTTTGATCGAGCGCGAAATCGCCGCCGCCGGAGGCTGGATTCCATTTCACCGTTACATGGAACTCGCCCTGTATGCGCCGAATCTCGGCTACTACAGCAGCGGAACGCAGAAATTCGGCAAAGGCGGAGATTTCATTACCGCGCCCGAATTGACGCCGCTTTTCGGTCAGACGCTGGCGGTGCAGGTGGCGGAGGTCATGCGCGCAAGCCGACCCGCCGTGATCGAAGCGGGGGCGGGCAGCGGCGTGCTGGCGGCCGATCTGCTGCGTGAACTCGACCGGCTGGATTGCCTGCCGGAAACCTACGGCATTCTCGAACTTTCCGCGCAGTTGCGCGCGCGCCAGCAGCAGACGCTCGCCGCGCTCGATCCACGGCTGGCCTCGCGCGTGGCGTGGCTCGATGCGCCGCCGGAGACGTTTTCCGGCGTGCTCGTGGGGAACGAAGTGCTGGATGCCATTCCGACGCATGTCGTTGCCTTGCGCGGAGGCGAGATTTTCGAGCGGGGCGTGGCATGTTCCGATGCCGGGGTATTCACCTGGGCGGATCGCCCGGCACGGGGGCGATTGCTGGAAGCCGCGCAGAAATTGCCGTTACCGGCAGGGATCGACGAGGGCGAATTTGTCACCGAGATCAATCTCGCGGCAGCGGCCTGGATCGCCGACTGGGGCGCACGCTTGCAGCGCGGGGCGTTGCTGCTGTTCGACTACGGTCATCCGCGCGACGAGTTTTATTCGCCCGTCCGTGCGCGCGGCACACTGATGTGCCATTACAACCACCGCGCACACGAAGATCCTTTTCTGTGGCCGGGGTTGAACGACATCACCAGTTCGGTGGATTTCACCGCGATGGCCGAGGCGGGCTTTGACGCGGGGCTGGATGTGCTCGGTTATACGAGCCAGGGGCAATTCCTGCTCAACTGCGGTCTGTCCGAATGCCTGTCCAGACGCGAGCTGGAAGACAGTTCCTATGCCCGCGCTTCGGCGGCGGCGCAAAGGCTGATCCTGCCTCATGAAATGGGCGAACTCTTCAAGGTGCTGGCATTGGGGCGGGATGTGGCAGCTGATGCGCCGCTCATGGGGTTTGCGCGCGGGGATCGCACGCACAGGCTGTAAAAAAAACCGGCCAGGAGGAACCCTGGCCGGTAAAGATCCCTGGATTCAATCGAACGCGGAGAGAGAGACGTTGATGACGCCCAGGGAGGGCGGCGGGCAGGCCGCCCTGGGAGGAAAGCTGACTTCCTGCAAACGGAGTTGGGGGAGGGGGTGCGCCTGAGGAATGCACGTAACCTGCGGCAGCATGCGGGATTCAGCCTCTGTCGCCACGGGATCGCGGATGACCTTGCCGTTTTCCATGTTCATGACGATCAGCATGATGACCTCCTGTGTCTTCTGTCGGACATTTGTCCTGCCCGATCTGTATTACGGAGCGCCGTCGCCGGGCTTGAGGCCACGGCGACGGCGGGTCGCGCATTTCATCACGAGAGAAAACGGAGGCGGCGTCTACAGGCCGGATTTTCGGCGCAGTTTGCTCTGCCAGTAACGCCATGCCAGCCAGGCGAACAGCCCGGCGGCGATGAGTTGAAAGCCGACGCCTTGCCAGAAGGCGATGGGGTCTTCCGCCAGCAGGTAATCCCTGGCAGGGCGCACGAAGTGCACGTGGCCCGAAAGAAGAGCCCGGATCGCCGTGGCCAGAAATCCCAGCGCGGGCGCACACCAGGCAACGAGACCTGCGCCGACGATGGCGATGTCGACGGTTGGCGTGCGACGCGAGCGCGGCATGAAAACGCTCTCCACCCCGAACCACAGCGCGAGCAGCCATCCGGCCACCGTGATGACCGGGGCGACGGCCAGAGAAGCCCCGAACAGGGCGCCGACCAGGGCAAACGCAAAGCCTTCCAGCGGCTCGATGCTTGTCCAGAGCGGTTCGAGGTTGGAAAAAAGCAGCACCGTAACCGGCGTCATGAGCAGCGCGAGCAACAGGCAAAGCAAGCCTCGCCGCCGGGCGCGATCACCGGGCGTTGCGTTCTCGGGGAGCGGAGAGAGTGTCGGCATGATCAGACGGCAGCAAGGGCCTGATCGAGATCGGCGAGAATATCGTCGATGTGCTCGATGCCGATACACAGCCGCACCATGTCGGGCGACACGCCTGCCTTTTTGAGTTCTTCCTCGTTCAATTGGCGGTGGGTGGTGGAGGCCGGATGGCAGGCAAGCGAGCGGGTATCCCCGATGTTGACCAGCCGCAGGACGAGTTTCAATGCGTCCTGGAAGCGCGCGCCGGCTTCACGCCCGCCTTTCACGCCGAACGACAGAATGCCCGAGGCGCGGCCCCCGAAGTATTTCTGCGCCAGCGCATGATCGGGGTGATCGGGCAATCCCGAGTAGTTGACCCACGATGCCTTGGGGTGATCCTTGAGGAAGCGGGCCACTTTGAGGGTGTTTTCGCAAATGCGGTCCATGCGCACCGCCAGGGTTTCGATGCCCTGGAGAATCAGGAAGGCATTGAACGGCGACAGGGCCGCGCCCTGGTTGCGGAGCGGCACGACGCGCGCGCGGGCAATGTAGGCTGCAGGGCCCATCGCTTCGGTGTAGACGACGCCGTGATAGGCGGCATCGGGTTCGGTGAGCTGCGGAAAACGGGCCTTGTGCTCCACCCAGGGGAATTTTCCGGAATCGACGATGATGCCGCCGAGCGAATTGCCGTGGCCGCCCAGATACTTGGTGAGCGCGTGTACCACGATGTCCGCGCCGTGGTCGAAGGGACGGCACAGGTAGGGGGAGGGAACGGTGTTATCGACGATCAGCGGGATACCGGCCTTGTGGGCGATTTCGGCCAGACGCTCGAAATCGGTGATGTTGCCCAGCGGGTTGCCGATGGACTCGCAATAGATGGCCTTGGTGCGCGCGTCGATGAGGCGTTCGAGGCTGTCCGGGTCGCGCACATCGGCCAGACGCACTTCGATGCCCAGATTCGGCAGGGAGTGCGCGAAAAGGTTGTAGGTTCCGCCGTACAGGATGGAGCTGGAGACGATGTTGTCGCCCACTCCGGCAATGGTCTGGATCGCGTAAGTGATGGCGGCCATGCCCGAGGCCATGGCCAGCGCGCCGACGCCGCCTTCCATCGCGGCGACGCGCGCCTCCAGAACGGCGTTGGTGGGATTGGTGATCCGGGTGTAGATGTTGCCGGCAACCTTGAGATCGAACAGATCGGCCCCGTGCTGGGTGTCGTCGAATGCGTATGACGTCGTCTGATAGATCGGCACCGCAACGGCGCGGGTAGTGGGATCGGGCGTGTAACCGGCGTGAACAGCGAGAGTTTCGAGCTTCATGGTCGTTATTGTCTGCTTGTGGTGGGGGTGAACCTAAGAAGTATATTAGATTAGACTTAAACTTTGCTTCTCTGCTTGTGCCCCAATTTTTTCAGGGATTGTTTTTTCATGAAATATCTATCTACCCGCGGCCACGCTGACCGCCCCGAATTCTGCGACATCCTCCTCGGTGGCCTGGCCCCGGACGGCGGCCTGTATCTGCCGGAGTCCATTCCCACGGTTGCCCCTGCCGAACTCGAAGCCTGGCGGCATCTGTCGTATGCCGAGCTGGCGTTTGAAATTCTCTCGAAGTTCATCACCGATATGCCCGCTGATGTTCTGCGCGGCATCTGCGCCCGCACCTACACCGGCGAAGTTTTCCGCCACGTTCGCGCGGGCGACGATCCGGCCCGAATCGTTCCGTTACGTTGGCTGGAACCGGGCAAACTGGGCTTGCTTGCACTGTCCAACGGCCCGACGCTTGCCTTCAAGGACATGGCGATGCAGTTGTTGGGCAACCTTTTCGAATACGTGCTGGACAAGCGCGGAGAGACGCTCAACATTCTGGGAGCCACTTCCGGCGATACCGGCTCGGCGGCGGAATACGCAATGCGCGGAAAGTCCCGGATCAGGGTGTTCATGCTCTCGCCGCACGGAAAGATGAGCGCCTTCCAGCGGGCGCAGATGTATTCGCTCTCCGACGAAAACATCTTTAATATCGCCATCACCGGCATGTTCGATGACGCGCAGGACATCGTGAAAGCGGCCTCCAGCGACGCCGCCTTCAAGGCGCGCTACCGCATCGGCGCGGCCAATTCCATCAACTGGGCGCGACAGGCGGCGCAGGTCGTCTATTACTTTTACAGCTACTTTGCCGCAACCTCCAGCAATGCGCAGCGGGTGGCCTTTTGCGTGCCGTCGGGCAATTTTGCCAACATTTTCGCCGGTCAGATCGCGCGCCGCATGGGGTTGCCCGTCGAGCGGCTGATCGTGGCCACCAACGAAAACGACGTGCTCGACGAGTTTTTCCGCACCGGCGTGTATCGCCCGCGCAAGGCCAGCGAGACGCACGTCACTTCCAGTCCGTCGATGGACATCTCGAAAGCGTCGAACTTCGAGCGTTTCATCTTTGAACTCGTCGGCCGCGATCCGGCGGTGCTGACCGGGCTATGGAAGGAGCTCGACACGACGGGCATGTTCGATCTGTCGCGCACGCCGTATTTCGCGCGCCTGCCCGAGTTCAGTTTTGCTTCCGGCAGAAGCGCGCATGCCGACCGTCTGGAGATGATCCGGGATGTTCATGCGCGCTACGGGGTGGTGATCGACCCTCACACGGCCGACGGCGTGAAGGTTGCCCGGCAGCATGTCGACAGCCTGCCCGCCGGTGTTCCCCTGCTGGTGCTGGAAACCGCGCAAGCGGCGAAGTTTGCCGAAACCATCCGCGAGGCGCTGGGGCGCGACCCCGAAATCCCCGTCGATCTGCAAGGGCTGGAAGCCTTGCCGCAACGGGTTGAAGTCATGTCGCCGGATGTCGATGCGGTGAAAGCGTTCATTGCAGCGCGGGTTTGATTGCGCTATCGAAATTTCCCCAACAGCGGCAAATAAAAAAGGGACTTGCATTGCAAGTCCCTTTTTCTACGCCCCGCTTGAAGCGAGGGAAGCGCCTCGACTTACTTCTGACGACGGCGACGATTCGCGGTCACGCCCACGAGGCCGAGACCGGCCAGCATCATGGCCCAGGTTTCGGGTTCGGGAATGGCGGGGATCGTGGGATTGCTGGTTGCGCCAGCAAACGAGCCAAGGAAAACGGTGCTGATGTTACCCGAGTTCGTTGCATCGGCAATGGCGATGGTGATGGTATGCACGTCACGGTTAGGATCGAGCAGGGCAGTAATCGAGATTTCTTCGGTTCTGCCGTAGTACCCATGATCCTTGCCATCGACCCAGTTATCGCCAATGTTGTTGACGCTGACAATCTTCCCGTCCGGGAGAAGGGCGTAGTTCACATCGTCGACCCAAAAGGCGAAAACGTCGTTGTACTTATACGCGCTGCCAAACTCATCGGAAGCGAAGATGAAGCTCGTCGTGATGCTGTCGATCGAGGGGTCGTTCACCGTGAACTGAAAGGTCAGCAGACTCAGGTCGTAGGTCGGGGTGCCATCAATAAGCGCTGACAGGTCGGCGCTGCTGCCGGTGTTTGTTGGAGTATTAACACCGTTAAAGGTGCCATAGTGGCCAGGTATTTTCTGAAGAAAAAACCCGTTGCTCATAATAAGCCTGCCATCCGAGGTGCTGCCGTTCATGTACATGTACGGGGTGTTTTTGTAGGCGCTTCCGGGAACAACGGTAATGTCTTTGTTGCCGCCGAGAAACGTATCAACCAGCCATGCCGTCTCCGCTTTCTCGCCTGGGCCATAACCGAAGCGTGGATCGAAGTCAAAGACGGTGAAAGCTTGTGCCGAAGAGACGGCCAGCATGGCGGCCGAGCCAAGAATGAGAGACGAGATGATGTTTGATTTCATGAAACTTCCTTTTACAGCATTCATGGGGTTATTATTCTAATTCGCATTAGAAATAGAGTTAATGATCCACTCCCACCCTGTGATGGACTGAACCAGCTTGGGGCGCACCTCAAACTGACGCAAACCTTCGACGAGCCGCTCCTCCAACGCATCGAGGCTA
>Ga0209737_10002105_pt1 | contig 14001 bp, 1 predicted proteins | sample TergutCu122P3_FD_187284 | JGI IMG/M metagenome (GOLD analysis project Ga0209737, IMG submission 187284) | Cubitermes ugandensis P3 segment gut microbial communities from Kakamega Forest, Kenya - Cu122 P3 (SPAdes) (version 2) | ecosystem: Host-associated > Arthropoda: Insects > Digestive system >... | reverse complement strand
CCCCAAAACCCCAAAACCCCAAAACCCCAAAACCCCAAAACCCCTTGGATGGCTAATAGGATGGTGATGAAAGGTTATTATTTGTATTTGAAGAATTGATTAATAAAAGAGGATATGATTTCATGAATTGTATAAATACCAAAGCGTCATGTAAATTCATAATCAAGAAAAGGCTAATACAAATGGAACAATCTGTAGTAAACCCAGGATCAGGAAGTGTAGCTGCTCCTGAGGCTGAGCAAGATATAGAAGTGTTAAACCAATATCTCGTTGCCTGCTGCGTTACTCTCTTGGACATAGACAAGGATCTTTTTTATCAAGAAATTCATAAACCGGAATCACAAAAGATCATTAGAAATTTTGCGGTTGAACGAAGCCAGAAAGGTCTTGTAGTAAGTAAAAGTGAACGTGAGTCATCTGCAACTGAAGGAGCACCTTCAAGTGAATCTTCTACAGAACGAACAGCAAGAGAGCAAACTTCAAGTCAACCTTTGATTGCTATTGAGTTTTCTCTTGAAGTTTCTTATAAAGGTCCTAACACTCTGGCTATAGCGTTTCTTAAAAGAGAACAGTACCCTACATTGGATTTGAGTGTTCATGATTTGGCTAAGCATGTTGCGGCTCAACTTCAAGTGATAAACATTGGATACATTGGGGAAGATAATACTCCTTTTATGATTACAAATACTTATATCTTGAATTCATTCACACCTTTGTTTCAATCGTATGAAGCTGTTAGATATCCAAAGGATGCAATGGATGAAGAAGAAAAAAAGAAAACTACAGGATCTTCAGGACTCTCTAAAGTTCATGCCAAATTAAATGAACTCAGCTTAGCTATCCTACAGTGTCAGCAGAACCTTGAGATTCCGGACGTACAGCTTGTTGTAGATCCAGAAGTTCATAATATCGTGAAGAGAGCCAAAGCTGAGAACAGGAAGGTAATGCCCAGTGATTATGCAGAAGAAATTAAATCAAATGAGTTTTTGCAAGGACTTCAATTCCGCGTTAATCAATGGATCAAAGATATACGAAAAGTAACAAAGTTGGAGAGAGACCCATCGACAGGAAGTGCTTTGCAAGAGGTTAACTTCTGGCTTAACCTTGAACGTGTTCTTCTTCATATAAAGGAACAAATAGAACAACCAGAGATTAAAACTACCTTGGATATCCTTCACAATGCAAGAAGGTTTTATGCTGTTGTCTCCTTTGAAAAAGACATTGAACTTGACAATGCCATCAATAGAGTTAATGGCTGCAATATGCTGATGAGAAACTTCCCTATAAATGGGCTAATATCAGCAACAACAATAGAGCAGATAGGAAGAGCAATAGATGACATATTTGAAAGATTAAAGAGATCACTTAAAGGAATGGAATGCCAATACCCATCTGATCGTTATGTTTCTTTCATTGAAGCTATTTCAAGAGATCTTACAGCACAAATGGTCAAAGTGCTAAGTGGAATGAAGATAATGGATTTAGAGTTTAGTAAGTTCGAGAGGATATTGAGTAGGGATGCACAGGAAGGTGTATTTACAGAGTGGGGAAGAAAGCTAAAAGACTTTAAAGAGGCAATGAGGCAATTAGCATTAAGACGTGGTGAGCGTATGACTATGAAAACATATAATTTGGAGCATGATGCCCTTCAGAGGCGTTTGACTTTGCTTTTGGCATTTAGAAGCCAACATCACAAGCTTCAGGAAGTTATCAGGAAAGTGTTGAGAAAGGGGAAGGAGGATGATGAAGGCGATGCTGCTTCAAAGGCTATTAACCAAGCCTATAACATCTTTCTCAATTTTGATGTCCTTGACTTCAAGGATGCTAATAACTGGGATGTGGCGCGTAAGAGCTACGATGATAAGATTGAGAAGATTGAAAATGAAATCATCAAGCAACTGAAGGACAAATTGGTGAGTTGTAGTAATGCAAATGAGATGTTCAAGGTGTTTAATAAGTTCAATGCACTCTTTGTAAGACAAAAGATCCGAGCAGCTATACAAGAATATCAAGCTAAACTACTAGAAACTGTAAAAAAGGACATAGAAGCATTAAGAGAAAAGTTCCTTTTAGACAAACAAATGCCAACAGTATTAAGTAGACTAAGAGATATTCCACAAGTCTCAGGAAAGATTATTTGGGTAAGGCAAATAGAGAGAAGATTATCAATTTATATGGAAAGAGTAAAAGATGTATTAGGCACTACATGGGACCAACATGTAGATGGGAAGAATTTAAAAGATTTAGGAGAACAATTTAAGAGAGTTCTTAATATGCAAGAAAGAGTAGATAAGTGGCAAGAAGAAGTTGTAAATATGAGTTCACTTGATGTACAAGCTTCGCACACTATCTTCAATGTAGTACAAAAAAGAGATAGGTACGAGTTAGCTGTTAACTTTGATGAAAAGGCTACAACACTATTCAAAGAACAAAGGAATTTACTTCAACTCGGTTTCAGAATTGGATTCTTAACGAAGAACAAAGCAAATAATGCTAAAGATATTTATCCAAAAGCTGTTTCACTACAGGAGATATTGAAGACGTTCTATCAGACCAATTACATGATAGATGAGCGTGTAGGAAAATTAGTAGCCAAGAGCAGAAACGATATGCAAAACAGTTTAAGAGATTGCCTAAAATACACATGGTCAATAAGAGAAGAGCTTAATAGAAAAATACCAATGCTTACAGAGAAAGTATCTCGCTATGAAGAAACAGTTATGGATGTTAAAAGCAAATTAGATTCTATTCAGCAGAACATTCAAAGTATATCAATTTGCACATACGATGGCAATGAGTTTAAGAGTTATATTACCGCTATTCAAAAATATGTTGATGAGTTCACACTGAATCAATGCTCAAATGTCGCTATAATGGCTGCAGAGATAGATTTAAAGATAGAGCAAGTACTGACAAAGAGGTTAGCAGAGATAGTTCCTAAATGGGTAAATGAGTTTATGAAGTATGATGAAGAAGGAGGTAGGTTAATAACAGTAGCTACAGTCCATGAAATAAAGATGGAAGACCAATCAATATTCCTTGAACCACCTATTGTTGAAGCAAGAGCTTATTGGTTTAAAGAATTCCATAAACTTGTAGAAGTTGTTTGTGGATTACCAAGGATTGAAAGTGAACGCTTTGAGAAAGCAAAAGGAACTGATGATGATAAAGATAATAGTTATCGTGGTATAATGGAGAAGTTAGCACCAGATGTTCTTTTGAAGGCTTGTAAACAGATAGAGGAGACGCTTAGAGACTCAGAGGAGTATGCACGTTCATGGATTAAGTATCAGGCGTTGTGGGATTTGGATGCAACTAAGATATTTGAAAAGTTAGGTGATGATATAGAGAGATGGCAATTATTACTTACTGAAATCAAAAACGAAAGAGGTACATTTGATAGTTCTATGAATGAAAAGCACTTTGGACCATTGGTGATAGACTATAGGAGTGTACAGAATAAGATAAGCAACAAATATGACAACTGGCACAAAGAGATCCTAAAGAAATTCGCTGATACAATGTTGGATAGTATGAAGACTTTTTATCAGAATATATCATCTGCTCGTTCTCATCTTGAAGCACAAAATTTAGATATTAACTCTTCTGATGTTACTCTATTCGTTACAGAAATCCAGGAACTAAAAAAGAAAGTATCAGTTTGGCAAGACTATATGGATCGATATAAGAATGGTAAGAAACTTTTAGATAGACACAGATATCAATATCCTATTGATTCTTTACAAGTTGAACAAGTCGAGGGAGAATGGTCATCACTTAAACAAATTCTAGGCAAGAAATCTAAAACCATGGAAGACCAAGTACCAATACTACAAGCAAAGATACTCTCAGAAGAAAAATCATTAAACCAAAAGCTAGAAGAGGTAGAGGCATTATGGAAAGAGCAAAGACCAGATCAAGGAGATTTATTGCCAACAGCAGCTATAAAGATACTAAATGATTTAGAACAGAAGTTAGGGAAACTTAAAACAGATGGAGTAAAGATTTGTAAAGCAAAAGAATTGCTTGAGATGGAGCCAGGGAATATTGATAGGATAATAACATTGGAGGAGGATATGGTAGGGTTGAAAGGAGTATGGACAGAGTTGAATGAAGTATGGAAGATAATAGAAGCAATGAGAAATATTCATATGACAGATTTGGCTCCTAAGACAATGAGAGAGAATATTGAGATAGCCTTAGTGAAGATGGATGAATTCCCTAATAAGTTAAGGCAATATGAAGCCTTCGATAACATGAAGTCCAAAGTTGCGAAGTATAAGAAGGTGTATGTGCATATGAGTGAGCTTAAGTCTGAAGCTATGAAACCCAGGCACTGGAAAATCTTGCTCTCTAGACTCAAGATCAAGGTGCCAGCATCGGACGTGACAGTGGGAATGCTATGGGATGTAGATCTATTAAGAAACGAGGCAATAGTAAAAGAAGTGATGAGTCAAGCAAGAGGTGAACTAATCCTTGAGGAATTTCTACGCACAATCAAAGAATACTGGTCAACCTTTGAACTTGACCTTGTAATGTACCAAAACAAATGTAAACTAATTCGTGGATGGGCAGATCTTACAGCAAAGATTGATGAGCATATTAATAACCTTGCTTCAATGAAGATATCACCTTATTATAAAGTTTTTGAAGAAGAAATAGCTCCTTGGGATGAAAAGCTACAAAGACTGCATATAATCTTTGATGTATGGATTGATCTACAAAGATCTTGGGTCTATCTTCAAGGTATTTTCTATGGTTCTGCCGACATTAAAAACCAACTCCAAAATGAATACACCAAATTCAAAAATATTGATAATGAGTTTATGGGGCTAATGAAGAAAGTATCACAAAGACCGAATATACTGGAAGTGGCAGGAATACCAAACCTTCAAAGAAACTTAGAGAAGCTAACAGAACAATTAAATAAGATACAGAAAGCACTTGGTGATTACTTAGAAATGCAGAGAGGGAGATTTGCTCGTTTCTATTTTGTTGGAGATGAAGATTTATTGGAGATAATAGGCAATTCAAAGGATGTGACTAATGTGCAAAGACATTTTCCTAAGATGTTTGCAGGGATAACTGTGATAAGAAGTGAGAATAATGGTGATTTGCTTGTAGGAATGTCGTCACGTGAAGGAGAGTATGTTGGTTTTTCAGGGACTATTAAGATATCTGAAGACCCTACTATCAATGTATGGCTTACTAAACTAGAAAATGAAATGCGCCTATGTCTTGCCTCACATCTAGACAAAGCTGTTAATGAAATAGCGTCAATCGATCGTGAAGCTGAAACAGCTAAATTCTTGGAATGGATTGAACAATACCCTGCACAGATAGTTTTATTGAGTATGCAAGTATTTTGGTCTACAATAGTGGAACAGGGAATAGAAAAGCAGCAAGGTAAGCAACTCTCATGGGTGGTAGACTTGATATTAAAGACGCTTGTCATATTAGCTGACCGTGTATTAACAAACCTTAGTAAGGACATAAGACAGAAGTATGAACAGCTCATCACTGATTTTGTCCATCAAAGGGATGTTACACGTCAACTAATGACAGCTGAAGTGGTTGATTCTAAAGACTTTACTTGGCTTTATCATATGCGTTTCTATTGGTTCCCTAAAGAAGTTGATCCCTTAAAGAAACTTCATATTAAAATGGCACAGGGTAACTTCAATTATGGCTTTGAGTATTTGGGTGTCGGAGAAAAGCTTGTTCAAACTCCTCTTACTGATCGTTGCTATCTCACACTTACACAAGCCATTCACTACAGAATGGGAGGTAATCCGTTTGGACCAGCAGGAACAGGAAAGACAGAATCAGTGAAGGCATTGGGAGCACAAATGGGTCGTTTTGTTTTGGTGTTTAACTGTGATGAGACATTTGACTTCCAAGCTATGGGAAGAATATTTGTTGGGTTGTGTCAAGTAGGAGCTTGGGGATGCTTTGATGAGTTTAATAGATTGGAAGAGAAGATGCTTTCAGCTGTTTCTCAGCAGATATTAACAATTCAAACAGGACTTAGGGAACAAACACAGAAAGTTGATTTAATGGGAAAAGATGTTAGAATCAATCCTATGATGGGTATTTTCGTAACCATGAATCCTGGATACGCAGGGCGTTCAAATTTGCCAGATAACTTGAAACAGTTGTTTAGACAAATGGCAATGGTAAAACCAGATAAAGATCTAATAGCACAAGTCATGCTTTACTCTCAAGGATTCAAGAGTGCAGAAAGACTCTCAGGAAAGATTGTAAGCTTATTTGAACTTTGTGCAAATCAATTATCAAGTCAGCCCCATTATGATTTTGGATTGCGTGCATTAAAGAGCGTGCTAGTAAGTGCAGGTAATCTTAAACGTGCAGAAAAGAAAGAGCTTTCAGATATAAATGCGATAAATGAATGGGAGCAGAATGTATTGTTGAAGAGCGTATGTGATACAGTAGTTCCTAAGTTAGTATCTGAGGATATTCCTTTGCTGTCTTCTTTGCTTTCTGGCGTATTCCCTGGTTCTGATATTATACAAATGCAGGATCAGAAATTAAGAGAAACCATTGAGATCATGTGTAGCAAGTATAATATCCTACCCAATTCACTCTTCATAGAGAAGGTCATGCAACTAGATCAGATAATAAGATTGCATCATGGAGTGATGATGGTGGGTCCAAGTGGAAGTGGAAAGAGTGTAGCATGGAAGATATTGCTTGATTGTTTAACAAAGATTGATGGAATTAAAGGAGAAGGGTACATTGTTGATCCTAAAGCTGTCACTAAGGATGAACTTTATGGAAAGCTTGATAATACTACATTGGAATGGACTGACGGTATATTTACTCATATTTTGAGAACGATATTGAATAATGTCAGAGGTGAGAGTAATAAGAGGCATTGGATAATATTTGATGGTGATGTTGATCCTGAATGGGCTGAGAACTTAAACTCTGTTCTAGACGATAACAAACTCCTAACACTTCCTTCAGGAGATCGTTTAAGTATTCCACCAAACGTGAGGATAATGTTTGAAGTAGAGAACTTAAAGAATGCTACATTAGCTACAGTAAGTCGTTGTGGAATGGTTTGGTTCTCCAATGATGTTGTAACCCAAGAAATGATGTTCGAACACTACCTAAGAAGACTCAAACAAGATGAATATGACGATCTAGGTATTGATCCAATAGACGAAAAAGAAAAGAAACGTGATGATGATCCTCTCTCAATAGTTAGACAACAATGTATAGAAACCATTAAACCACTCTTTGACGGCACTGAATCATTTGTTTCTAAAGCAGTTAATTATGCAGAGACATTATCACATGTAATGGAATTTACAAAAGTAAGAGTACTAGAGGCAATGTTTGCTTTAATAAGGAAAGGAATAACAAATGTATTGGACTATAATGAATCACATCCAGATTTTCAAATGACAAAGGAACAGATAGAAGGGTATATGACAAAGTGGGTGGTTCATTGTGTGATGTGGGGGGTAGGAGGAGCAATGTCATTAAGAAATAGATGGGAATTTGGTAAGAGACTAGCAGAATTTACTGATTTACCTTTACCTGATCAATCAGTAGCTCCTTTAATTGACTACGAAGTATTAATAGATAATCAGCAGTGGTCTTTATGGAAGAAGAAAGTGCCTACAATAGATATAGATCCACAGAAAGTAGTTGAAGCTGATGTTATAATTACTACAGTAGATACATTAAGACATCAAGATACTTTGTGTTCTTGGTTATCTGAACATAGACCTTTCCTTCTTTGTGGACCTCCTGGTTCAGGTAAGACGATGACTCTTATGGCAACATTAAAGTCTTTACCTGACTTTGAAATGATATTTGTTAATTTCTCAAGTTCTACTACACCTTCATTGCTATTAAAGACGTTTAATCATTATTGTGAGTACAAAAAAACACCTAATGGTACTGTACTTCGTCCTAGGAATGCTAATAAATGGCTTGTAGTCTTCTGTGATGAAATTAATCTACCTGAAATAGATAAATACGGAACTCAAGTGATTATCACTTTCTTAAGGCAATTGACAGAGCAGAAAGGCTTTTGGCGTCCCAGTGATAAGATTTGGATAAAGTTAGAGAAGATACAATTTGTAGGAGCATGCAATCCACCAACTGATGCTGGAAGACATCCATTGTCTAATAGGTTCTTGAGACATGCTCCTTTAATCTTGGTAGATTTCCCAGGTCCAGAGTCGTTAAGGCAGATTTATGGAACATTTAATAGAGCTATGCTTAAACGTGTTCCTGCACTCAGGAGTTATGCTGATCCTTTAACCAATACTATGGTTAACTTCTATACAGAGTCACAACAGCACTTTACTGCTGATATGCAGCCACATTATATATATTCACCTAGAGAATTAACAAGATGGAAATATGCAATATTTGAAGCATTAGAATCTGTTACTACGCCTGAAGAACTTGCACGACTCACTGTTCACGAAGGACTCAGACTCTTCCAAGACAGATTAGTCTACCAAGAAGAAAAAGACTGGACTGACAAAAAACTAGATGAAGTCGTTCTCAATAATTTCCCTGGAATAGATGACAAAGCACTGGAAAGACCAATACTCTTCACGAACTACCTAACAAAGAACTATATCTCCGTTGATCGTGAAAAACTTAGAGATTATATCAATGCACGTCTTAAGGTGTTCTATGAGGAAGAGCTTAATGTGCCTATAGTCGTATTTGATTCAGTGCTCGACCACATATTGCGTATTGATAGAGTGTTAAGACAACCTATAGGCCATATGTTGCTTGTAGGTGCTTCAGGTGTGGGTAAAACTACCTTGTCTAGGTTTGTGTCTTGGATGAATAATATTTCAGTGTTTCAGATTAAGGCCGGAAGGAATTATTCAGTGCTTGATTTTGATGAAGACTTAAGAACTGTTATGAAACGTGCAGGTGTCAAACAAGAAAAGATCTGTTTTGTTTTTGATGAGAGTAATGTGTTGTCAGCAGCTTTCTTGGAACGTATGAATGCATTACTAGCAAGTGGAGAAGTGCCAGGACTATTTGATGGAGATGAGTATAATTCTTTGATTAATCAATGTCGAGAAGCTTATCAAAAAGAGAAAGAAGGAAAATTGATAGATAGTGAGGAAGATCTATACAAGTTATTTATTAACTATGTACAAAGGAACCTTCACGTTGTATTTACAATGAATCCAGCAAACCCAGATTTTTCGAATAGGACAGCAAGTAGTCCAGCTCTATTCAACCGTTGTGTTATAGATTGGTTTGGAGATTGGTCAGAGGAAGCATTATTCCAAGTAGCTAAAGAGTTCACAAAGACAATGGAGTTACCTGAGCTTGGGTTTAGTGAGAAAGTAAGAAGTGATTGGAGTAGAGGTGAAGATATAGAAGATAATAAACACAATATACTTGTTGGTGCTATAGTAAAAATACACGACTCTATAAGAGATTTGAATACTAAGTTGGCGAAATCAGCAAAGAAATACAATTATATAACTCCAAGGGATTTCTTAGACTTCATAAAACACTTTGTAGAGTTACATGCAGAGAAGAAAGAAGAGCTACAGGAGCAACAGCACCATCTTAATGTAGGATTGGCCAAACTAAAAGAAACAGAGGAAGAAGTTAAAGTGCTTCAGATTAGTTTGGATAAGAGTCAGAAAGAGTTGGAGAAAAAGCAGAAACAGGCAAATCAGAAATTGCAGATGATGTTGCAAGAACAGAAGCAGGCTGAAGCTAAGAAAGAAGCATCTCTTGTTACAGGAAAGCAATTAGCTCTAAAGCAAGAAGAAATCAAGAAACGTTCTGAAGAAGCTCAAACCAAATTAGCTAAAGCAGAACCAGCACTGCATGAGGCAGAGAAGTCGGTAGGTAGCATAAGTACAAAGAGTCTGAATGAATTACGTGCTATGCCAAACCCTCCACTAATGGTTAAAAAGACTATGGAACCTGTTATAATGATGCTCAAACAATTAAATAAAGCACCTAGTTGGGCTGATGTAAGAGGTGAATTAAGAAAGGAAGACTTCATTCAATCCATTACAAGCTTTGATAGAAATAAGATTACTGAGCCTGTAAAGAAAGCTATTAAGGAGAATTACCTTGAAACTGCTGATTGGGATTTAGCTAAAATTGATAGAGCAAGTAAAGCCGCAGGTCCTTTGGCTAAATGGCTTACTTCGATTATAGATTTTGCGGAGATATTGATTAGTTTAACACCGTTAAGGAATGAAGTGGCAGAGTTACAAATGCAGGAGAAAAGTATGCGAGAAGAGTATGAACAAGTGCAAACACTTATTAAAGAACTTGAAGCTAATATTCAACAACTACAAGTTGACTATGAAGTGCTCATTGCTGAAACTCAAAACATCAAGAGCGAGATGACAAAGGTGGGAGAGAAGGTAAAGAGATCACAAGACTTAATAAGGAATTTGAGTTCCGAGAGAACAAGATGGGATGAATCATCACAGGGTTTCAAAGATCAAATGGCAACTTTAGTAGGAGATACTCTCATGGCTGGTGCTTTCCTTTCTTACATTGGTTTCTTCGATCATTATTACAGAAAAAGACTAAATGAAGCATGGAAGGAATACCTTGACGGATGTGGAATAAGATACAAGTTGGACTTATCTCTTATTGAGTTCTTAAGTAAACCTGATGATAGACTTGCATGGAGTCTGCATTCACTGCCTACTGATGATTTATGTACAGAGAATGCGATAGTACTTTCAAGATTCATTAGATATCCTTTGATTATTGATCCTAGTGGCCAAGCACTCGAGTTCATTGTAAAGTATTATGAGAACAAAAAACTCATTAAAACAAGCTTTGCTGATGAAGCTTTCATGAAGAACCTAGAAAGTGCTCTACGATTCGGCTGCCCTCTTCTTGTCCAAGATGTAGAGAAAATTGAGCCGATATTGAATTCAGTGTTGAACAAGGAATTGCATAAGACAGGAGGTCGTATTCTGATAAGAGTGGGTGATCAAGAAATAGACTTTTCAGATACTTTCAAGATGTTTATGGTTACAAGAGACTCACAAGCAACCTTTACTCCAGATTTATGTTCAAGAGTTACTTTTGTTAACTTCACTGTCACTCCATCCAGCTTGCAAGAACAATGCTTGAACATCTATTTGAAGAGCGAACGTGCTGAAGTTGATAAGAAACGCTCTGATCTTCTTAAGATCCAAGGTGAATTCAAAGTCAAGCTAAGAAGATTAGAGGACTCATTATTGAATGCGTTGAATAATGTGAGCGGGAATATATTGGAGAATGATGAGGTGTTGGCAACGTTAGAAAACCTAAAGAGGCAAGCAGCAGAGGTACAAAAAGAAATAGACAGATCAGATGAAGTAATGAAAGAAATAGAAGTAGTTAGCAATCAATACTTGCCGCTAGCTGTAGCTTCTTCGAGGATATTCTTCTGTCTTGAATCAATGGCTTCTATTCATTTCTTGTATCAGTACTCATTGCAAGCTTTTATGGACATTATTTATTATGTACTGAATAAGAATCCGATAGTGACAGAGATACCAAAGTCAGAGTCAGATAAGAGACGAGTGGTGATTTCTGAAGAGTTGTTTGTAACGATATATCATAGATTTGGATTAGGGTTATTGAATCAGCATAAGATGTTATTTGCTCTTCGTTTGACTCAGATTAAACTTGGACATAGGTGTGAGAATGAGATATCTATTTTGCTAAAAGGTGGTGTTCTATTCAAAGAGCAACAATTACCATGTGATTTCTTAGATGGATTATTGACAAACAATCAAATCAAAGCTGTTGAAGAACTTAATGACAAGGATCTATTTAAAGGATTAATAGATCACATAAACGAGCATAAGAGTGCTTGGGTAACATTTATTAAAGATGTTTATCCTGAAAGAAATATTCCGGAATGTTGGAACAAAGGAATAAGTTGCAAAGAGGCTGCAGATGAGCCTATATCTAAAGCACTAAAACGGTTAATAACGATAAAGACTTTCCGTCCAGACAGATTTATTCATGGGGCACAAGAATACATAAACCTTGTATTAGGTGAGAAGTTCCTTAAAATACCTGAAGTTGATTTAGTAAGAACAGTAGAGAAAGAAAGTAATTGCCGTTCTCCTTTATTGCTTTGTTCAGCTCCAGGTTATGATGCAAGCTTTAAAGTTGATCAATTGGCGAAGACTATGAATAAGAAGTATCAGTCTGTTGCTATAGGAAGTGCAGAAGGCTTTAATATGGCTGATAAATCTATTGATTCAGCTACTAAGAGTGGAACATGGGTTCTTCTTAAGAATGTTCATTTAGCTCCACAGTGGCTTGTTGAATTAGAAAAGAAGTTGCATAGAATTAAGCCAAATGATAACTTTAGATTATTCCTTACAATGGAAATACATCCTAAAGTACCAAGAACATTAGTAAGAATGTCTCAAGTCTTTGTGTTTGAACCACCAGCAGGTATTAAAGCTTCTTTACAGCGTACTTATACAACAGTGCTTAGTACTACTCGTAGTGATAAACCTCCAGTCGAAAGATCCAGATTACATTTCTTACTTTCATGGTTCCATGCTATAGTACAAGAAAGACTTCGCTACACTCCCATTGGATGGTCTAAACAATACGAGTTCAATGAGTCAGATCAGAGAGGATCATTGGATACAATAGACGAATGGATAACAGATATATCAAAGGATATTCCAAATATAGATCCAAGTAAGATTCCTTGGGAAGCTATGAAGACACTTATTTGTCAATCGCTTTATGGTGGTAAGATCGATAATGACTTTGACAATAAGATACTATTGTCATTAGCTGACCAATTCTTTAGAGTTGAAAGCTTTAATATGAATTTCTCGTTGTTTACCGTGCCAACAAGTGATAGTTCAACTAAAGTATTAACACTTCCGGATATAAGGAAGGCTTCAGGATATATTGAATGGGTTGAAGCACTTCCAAGTATTGAGTCACCTGTTTGGAGTGGATTACCTGGAAATGTTGAGAAGATATTAAAGGAGAAGGATACATTGACTATGCTAGCTAATTTGAGAGCATTGCAAGGAGTAGGAGAAGATGAGATAGTTAGTAGTAAAGATGATAAAGGAACTGAAGAACGATCTTCATGGCTTGCTGAACTCCAAGTTAAGTGTGAAAAATTCCTTGAATTGTTACCAGCGAATTTAGAGATGCTACCAAGAACTTCAACTTCTATATCCAATCCTTTGTTCAGATTCTTGGAGAGAGAAGTAACAGTAGCGGGGAATTTACTTGACACAGTAAGAGATGATTTAGGCAAACTAAGGGAAATGTGCCTAGGAAACATCAAATCAACCAATGTTCTTCGTAAAATCGCTGAATCGCTCTATGCGGAGATTATTCCAGCGAAATGGAAAGTATATAGTGTAGCTAATATAACAGCTACTGAATGGGTGTTTGATTTCAAACAACGCCTTGATCAATTTAGAAGCCTTACGAAACAACCAGATCATGGTCGTAAAGGAATTTGGCTTGGTGGATTACTTTACCCTGAAGCTTATCTTACAGCAACACGACAAGCAGTTTCACAAGAGCATAAGTGGTCATTAGAAGAACTTGATCTTCATGTTAGCATTGGAGTTAAAGAGCCAGAGAATGATCAGTGCTTTATACTGCATAATACTTCAATTGAAGGAGCACAATGGGATAATGAAGGTGGGAAGATAGTAGTTGGTGAGAACTTGTCTTATCCTCTGCCTTCGATAATGATAAAGTGGCTGCGTAAGACTGAGAGTACAAAGGCAGAGAAAAACTCGTTGCAAGTGCCTGTGTATTTGAATAACTCAAGAAGTAAACTGCTATTCTCCGTTAAGTTATCAGCTGGTGAAATGCCTCAATATCTTTGGTACCAACGTGGAATAGCATTGATATCATGGAATAAGTCTTAAACAATGCCTTAACCACTCACTTATTTTCATCACACTACTTTTACCTCTAGGGGTTTTGGGGTTTTGGGGTTTTGGGGTTTTGGGG
>Ga0209737_10002104_pt1 | contig 14001 bp, 9 predicted proteins | sample TergutCu122P3_FD_187284 | JGI IMG/M metagenome (GOLD analysis project Ga0209737, IMG submission 187284) | Cubitermes ugandensis P3 segment gut microbial communities from Kakamega Forest, Kenya - Cu122 P3 (SPAdes) (version 2) | ecosystem: Host-associated > Arthropoda: Insects > Digestive system >... | reverse complement strand
TAAAATGGTTTTCGGAAAGCAGATACTTCTGGAGATTCACTTATTGATTCCATATTTAAATACAAACCTTGTTCAATGAGATTTAAAGCATAGTTCAGAATAGTATCACCATTTTTCCATTCAAGTTCTTCTAATGAAAAATCAACCTCATAATCGGGAATTATACCCCGCCCCCATGGAATATATGGACTGCAAATAGTATCAAAGACAATTTTTACCAAGGGAATTGAAATTTCAAATCCAGATTTTGGCAATAGAAGGTTGGCAAATTTCAACGCATTCATTTGATAATAAGTAGTTCCCGTTTCGCGCCCTACTACAACTCCTCTTCTATGCTTATGTACTAATGCTGCAAAAGTTGCTGCTGCTGAAAACGAAAGTTCATTAGTTAACACATATATTTTTCCCTTGAAATTTATATTACTATCGGGATTGATTAACGGATAATCGGTAAATATAAAACCATCTTTGTCTTTCATAGACATATATTCAGGGAATATATTGTAATCATCCAAGGCATAATTGGTTGTATTGCCCAAAAAACTGAAATGCCTTGTTTTATTTACTTTGCTGTAAACGGCTTCCTTGAAAGGTTGTTGCGCAATGAAAGAGAATATCTGCTTTAATCGCTCCACATCTCCTCCATTATTGTTTCGTACATCAATAATAAGTGAAGTATATGCAGAGTCATTAATCTCTTTTATAAAATCGCTGATTATCAATATTTCCATTTCATTAAGATAGAAAGTAGGAAGATATATATAAGCTATCTTTTCTTCTTTTTTATCAAATATATCAAACCTTAATTCCTGATGAGCAGAAAGAAAGAAGTGTCCCCAATTGGGCACAAATGGTGTACAAGTTTTGGATGATAATTCTTTCTTTGGAAAAAACTGTACAGAGTCGTTCCCAAAACAGAGATAAAAATCATATTTAGAGCCAGAATCGGAAACAGCATTAAAATACGACCAACTCCATAAAAGTTTTTCGCGTACAAGGTAACTTTGGATAAATCCATCATAACCTACAATAAGAGGAGTGATGGTATCGATATATTGTTGTGGAGTAAGACCATTTATTTTTGAAATTTTTTTACCTACAAAAGAAGCATTGAACACAGGTGCACGTACTACCATAAGGGTATCGTTGAAAACTCCAGGGAAGATTGTTTCCGTATATTTTGGCACGTTAGATATTGTTGAAGAAGATCTGTAAATTAAATTTAGGTGGCTATCGCGCAATTGATGTAGTGTATTGATAAGAATATTCCGAAAGTTTAAATAAGAGATAGGATTTGTAATTTTTGAAATAGATTTATTCACAAAACCTTGCCACTCTTCCGGTGACATATAGTCGTAAAGTCCGGGATAACCTTCCTGTACGGCATTCACAAAAAGGCTATAATCTTTTAATGCCTCTTCTTGGGTTAAGAAAGCAGGTGGCGAAATTGACACAGCTTTTTTAAAGGTGGTTTTTAACCCAAAAGGAGTCATCGGATCGTCTGCCTTTGATTGTTTTGAAATACTAATGGCGATGCAGGGTTTGTTAATTTTATAGTAATAGTAGCCCACTTTACCAATAATATCACCTTGATTAATGATTTCTCCTGTTTTAAAACTTTTTATAGGGCGCATACCCTCAATATTTATAATATTGCCATCTTCTGTTTGAATAGATAATGTGGCATAAACATATTTAGTATCATACTTCCATTTATTGCAGCTTTTTAAGTTATCCATATCTGCTTCATATTGCGAAATAGGTAAGTGATATGAGACGCATGAATTTAAGCTCTTTTTGTAGGAATAAGCATAGAATTTCACTTTTCCGCATACAGGCGCCACTACAGGATTATTCTCTTGCGCCGTAATAATGAGATTATCATAGTTGTGCTCTCCTGCGATATAATCATTAGGTTTAAACAAAATATTATTTCCTACTGTAGCATCTTTTATTGGCCACTGGTATATTGATTGCCCACAAATCGTTTGAAATGATGTGAAACAAACTAAAAAAAAGAAATAATGTCTCATAAAATTTATTTTTAAAATAACTTCACGTAAATTTTCTGAAATAAATGGGAATGGGACTCCAAAAAGTTAAAAACGGATGATAATTCATTAGAGAAAGTTTCTTCATTTACAAAACCATGACAAACACAACGGGTTTTAAAATCTTTGATTTGAAAAATACATTGCAGGCAAGATTCTAAGTGGTAACATAGAGTACACTGCTTCTTGATTTTTGAAAAAAAATGACTGTAAGTATTGGCTATTTCTTTTAAATTCAAATCAATACCATTGTTAGTAATAGAACCTATAGAAAACTCCTGACCGATTCTCTCACAAGGCAATATTTTCCCATTTACTGTGATAAAGATTTTTCTTTGAAAGGGAAGACACGTACCAGTCAAGCCAAATTTCTTGCTTGCTTCTGATGCTAATAGTTCTTCATACTTGTTATAGGATGCATTCTTAATACGAGAATTAATAAAAGTAGCTACAGAAAGCACCATAGGATCTCCTGTAAATCGTTCTTCTATAAGCTGTTTCCTATTTTCAACTATATTTAAATTTTTAGAGAGATCGTAATACAATGTTTGAAATTGATCTATTTTTTCTGCTTTAATACCAATATTGTTAAGTGGGGATAATTGTGTGTTTTTTTTAAAAGTATTGTATAGAAACGAATGAGATTCATCAATGGAATTCCGATTATGCAATACCGTATTGAAACTAACATTTGTTTCAAAATAACTTGGATACTTTTCTTTAACAAGTAGTAAATTTTGATATACTTTATTAAATGAATTTTCTCCTGATTGAAAAACTCGATAGCTGTGGTTCTTTTCGTTACCGTCAATACTTACTAAAAGGGTAAAATTATTTTGATATAAAAAGTCAATATATTTATCAAGTAACACAGCATTAGTGGTCATATTGAATTTAATTTTTCTGTTCATATTGTTTTCTTTTACAAACAAAACAGTTTCTTTTATCAGTCTTATATTTAGCAATGGCTCACCACCATAAAAACCAATAGTCAATATACCATTTGATTTTGATATATAGGGCTTTATATAGATTAAAATTTCTTTCACTGTTTCAATAGAAAGGTATTTATCTTTTCGCTCATCATAGTCACAATATAATTCACCATAACCACAATACTTACAACGTAAATTACATGCATCTGTAACCTCAAATACAATATTTTTAAGATTAATTAATTGATTTTCGATTTCATATTCAGAAACTGATGAGTCTACTTGTTTACTATATTGAAATGTTTTAAAGAAATGTTTTGATTTTAAGAAAGCGTATTTTTTTAGATAATATTTAGCGTTATTTTCCGAAATGCTATTGGATTCGAATTGTTTAATAGTTTGTTTACTTCTATCTGCTAAATATGCATTGTATAAAAATGGATGCGCAATGCAACATATTTTTTTCTGAATGTTATAAAAATAATTTACTGATTTTTTTTTAGAATGAGTAAAAATTGTATTATGCAACATAAATTATTGATTTTCTATAATTAAAATTACAATAGATTAAAAGAAAGAAATAGCAGCAACAATTGTTGCTGCTATTATTAATTGTTATCAACAACCTGTCATGTGTTTATAAGCTGTAAAGTCGTCAGTAAATCCACAACCGCAATTAACTCTTTTAACACCAGGCGAAGTAAGACCGCCATTGTAGTTAGCACCAGAGTTGGTACAAGACGAACTGCCACCACTGCCTGCATATGCACAACCACAACCACAATTTCCTGATGCACCACCCTTAAATTGGGACATATTCCTAACACTTTGTTCTTTAATGTGAAGACTACATAAAGATATTTTATTTGACTTTTTCATAACTTATTGATTTAGAAATTAATATTGTTTTTTATTAAAGTTTGTAATGGCAGTGTTTTTTATATTTTTGTCCGCCAATTTTCGTGCAATCGTTACAAACATACGATATATGCCTTAGGTGCAACAAGCAGGGTTGGGTAAATATATGTTTCTAAGGGATAAATACCTTTCCCTGCGTTAGCACCTTTGTTATAACCTCTGCCAATAGGCGCACACAATGGCAGAGGCTTGTTCGGCACAAGTTTGATTTGCCCAAATACCAAATGTTATTACGGATTAGTGAACAAATAGACGAGAGGAGAAGTGAACGAGTAAATAAATGAGAAAAAAAATATGTAATTAAACGATATTGTACTATATACACAATAAATTTACCTACAAAGATACTACGCCAATATACAAGGATTATATTATATGTATTAGTGGCTTTTGGTTCTACAACGGTTGCTTTAAGGTAGTGATAAAATTGAGTGATTTGGAAAACTTGTTTTACGCAATAGCGAGCCGTTATCTGCCTACCAAAGGCATCGGCAAATGCTCGTACATGACAGAAAAACGACCCACAAGGTAGCTTATCTGTCCGACGTACTAAATTTTGCCGATTTTTTGGTACGGACGTATTCATAAAATTTACTTATAAGTAAACAATAATCGGCTGCAAATATAATAAAATAATACTATGCAAGGCTTATTATTTTATTTTCTTTTCTTTTCTTTATTACTGCTTTACTATATCATGACAAGAAAAGAGCAGATTTAAAATATATCCACTTCATCTTTAAAGAAGTAATCTTTTAAAGTTCTTTCCACTTGCGGGTCGTTTGCACTTATCATTCTAATTTTTGTTTCCATAAGTGAAATAATATTCTCTTCTAAGGCAACATCATACACTATTAATGCAATATCAAGCAACTCTTTTAGCGCAACTAATTTGTCGAACACTTGGCGTTGGGCTTCCATTCCTTTCTTGTAGAAAAAGTCAATTTCATCTCCAATTTGTGCTGCCATTACCATAAGTGTAGTTGTAAGGTTAATTTGCTTAAATTTGTCGTAGAGTTGTATGCGTTGTTCCTCAGAAAGTTGCGCGTTCAAAATAGATAAATATCGGATACAGAATTCAATATTTTCCATTTGGATAGCAAAAGTGCGAGCATCGCCTTTTTCAAACCAATCGAATGTTTCTTTAAATTCGTCCAACATTCTACTTGCAATCTCCATTCCTTTTTCTGTTGCGGTAGGTGTTCCCAATTTTAGCAAATCTCCCACTTGTATTACCGTATGATGAGTAAGGGAAAGATTTCCGATATAAAGATGTGGAATAATATCAGGGTTAAATATTTCAATGAGTTTATCGTGAACTTGCTCTGCTTTTTCGGTATCGCCCTCTGCCGCTAATTGTTTGGCAGTACGAAGATAAATAGCTTTTAGATGTCCGTACATTCTTGAAGTTTCTTCCGGATGATATACTCGCTTGTCGTTAAGTCCACCCCAAAGGTAAGGGGTTACCGGTTTTTGAACTCTGTCGGGATTGTTAACCAAATCAACACGCGCGTGGTTCGGAAAATCATACAATAACTTGTTCGGTAAAATTGTAGTATTAACCCTGCCGGCATCTACTATACCTCTACTATTTCTAGTTTTAATAGGCACTAATCGGTAGGCCATGCCATCTACTTGAAAGTATTCTTCCAAACCGAAATATGCTTCTGCTCCGGACGTAACGGAGAAATATATGGGGATGTCCCAATCAAAATGAGCCAAAATATCCATTAGAATTAAACTACTACGAGAAATGTAGTTAAACTCTTTTGAGCCTCTACTCCAAGTAATTCTGTCAACAATAAGGGGTTCATCTTCGGGGCGGACGGTGCCATTTGCCAAAACTTTTTCCTTGTCCACAGGAATCGCAAAACTTGCGGGGAATCTTGCGCCATAAGCAACATTCTCTGCCCTGAACCTTTGTCCTTCCGGTATTAAGGCAATTGTTTTTTTCCCGTCAAATCTGGGGTCTTTAATATAGTCAATTACTTCTTTAATATTAACAAACTGATTTCCGCCTGCATCAAAAATGATTGTTTCGCGTGTTCCATCTCGGTATTGTTCCCAAGTCATTGAAATTGGCAGAGGTGCAGAATTATAGGCTCTTTGTTTCATTTGGTCCACATACCAGCTTCCATGTAAAAGGCTGAGGTTGCACACACGCACATCGGTACGGTATCCCTCTACTTCTTGTGCATACCACAGCGGGAAGGTTTCGTTATCGCCCATAGTGAAAAAGATGGCGTTGGGTTCACAAGAGTCTAAGTATGCTTTTGCGAATGCTAAAGCGGTATAGCGATGCGAGCGGTCATGGTCGTCCCAATTTTCTTTTGCCATGATGCCGGGTACTAATCCCAAGCAGAGCGCAGTAATGAGAACAGCGCCGACCATCTGCCCTTTTTTGTTTCTCAATTTCTCTAACCATGCAATGAGTGCAAAAACTCCAAAACCCACCCAGATACTAAATGCGTAAAATGAAGCTGCGTAAGCATAATCGCGTTCGCGAGGCTGAAAAGAGGCATTGTTTAAATAGAAGGCAATAGCCCAGCCAGTCATTAAGAACAGCAAAAAGACCACAAACGAATTTTTCATGTCTTTTCTTGAATAGTAAATTAAACCAATAATACCCAAGAGAAGCGGTAGAAAATAATAGGTATTGTTTCCTTTGTATTTCATAGAGGCAGGCAGTTCGTTTTGTTTCCCTAACCGTTTGTTATCTATAAAAGGAATACCCGACACCCAGTTTCCGTTTTGGTAATCACCCAATCCTTGAAGTTCATTTTGCCTTCCCACGAAATTCCACATAAAATATCTCCAATACATATAGTTAAACTGGTAGGTGTGCATAAATGCTTTATTCTGCTCCATTGTGGGCAATTTTCCACTTTCCAGATGACGGATATTATCTCTGTCGGAAAGGCTGCCCGAATTATACACATTGTTTTTCATCCACGACAAATAAGTGGCTCTCTTCCTCGGGTCGGAATCCCACATTCTTGGGAAAAACATCAAATCACGCTTATCGTAATTAGGGAGTGCTGATTTTTTGTCATCAATAATAATATATTTTCCTGCTTTATCATCGCGCACATAAAGCGGGGTTCCATCTTTATAGGGTTGCCGTGGGTCTTGTCGAGAGTTGTAAGAATGTCCGTAGATTAAAGGATTTGAACCATATTGGTCTCTATTTAGGTAAGATAAGAGAGTTACAGCGTCTTCGGGGCTGTTTTGGTCAATAGTTGGATTTGCGTTTGAACGAATAACCAATGTAATAAAAGTTGAATAACCAATTAATAAGAAAAATAATGAGTATGCGCAAATTTTTATAAGTTGCTTTTTCTTTTTGTAACTATAGTATATCGTATAAAAAATAGCTCCGAGAATAAGTAAAAAGTAAATGATAGTACCCGCATTGAAAGGCAATCCGAGAGAATTTTTGCAGAAGATTTCAAATTTTCCTGCCCAACTTACAATACCGGGCACTATGCCCCAAAGGATAAGCCCCACAATTGCCAAAGATGCGATAAGCGTACCCAAAACACCCCATTCGGCTTTTGAGTGGATGGCTCCGTTTTTAAATGAAATATAGAATAACGGTGCTACTATCAATGCCCAAATGGCAAGCATCCACATAAAATTATATAAAATTGAAATCCCAAAAGCAATAAAAGCTAAGGCTAAAAGTACGCCCTTGTAAGAAGCATTTTTAGATAATTTGAAATAAACAATTAACCCCATGGCTGGTATTGTAAGCAAGTTTAATAAGTGAACTCCGATAGAGAGACCTATTAAATAGAATATGAGTATGAGCCAGCGCGCCGGATTGGTATTCGGTTTAGGGTTATCGTACTCTTCATCCCATTTTAAGATGCACCAGAAAACGAGCGCGGTGAAGAACGATGACATAGAATATACTTCACCTTCCACCGCAGAAAACCAATAAGTATCAGAGAATGTATAAGTTAACGCACCCACTGTGCCGGCAGCAAAAAGTGCAATCATTCTTAAATTTGTGAATCCTCCCAATTTAATTACCAATTTTTTTCCAAATAGAGTAATGGTCCAAAACAAGAACATAATCCCAAATCCGCTACATAGCGCCGACATTACATTTACCCAAAAGCCCACCATGGCGGGGTCGTTTCCGGCCAATTGGCTAAAAACAGCGCCGATAATTTGGAATGTGGGAGCGCCCGGCGGGTGCCCAATAAGCAATTTGTGGGCAGTAGCAATATACTCGCCGCAGTCCCACCAAGATAGTGTGGGCTCAACTGTTGATATATATACGGCACAGGCAATAAGTCCAATGAGCCAGCCTAAGCTGTTGTTCACAATTCGATAGATTTTAGTCATAAAAATACGCTTTAAATATACTAATATCGTATTTTTTTGAAATTTGTTGTTTGAAGCCTAAATTATCTACCAATTCCAAAATATTCAACACCTGCTTTTCGCATTTCAATATCGTCGTAAATATTTCTACCATCGAACAGAACGGGTTTTCTCATCAATGCTTTAAGCTTATCTGGGCTAAGGGTTCTGAACTCGTGCCACTCGGTAACTAATAGAAGTGCGTCGGCGTTTGTAAATGTTTCTTCAATATTATTACAAAGCGTAATGCTGTTTCCTAATCTTCGTTTTGCTTCGGGCATCGCCACGGGGTCGTAGGCACATACGTGGCAGCCGGCATCTAAAAGATGTTGAATTATGGTTAATGAAGGAGCTTCGCGCAGGTCGTCGGTATTGGGTTTAAAAGATAATCCGAGAAGTCCAATTTTTTTATGGGTTAATTGATGGGCGTAATAATTGTTTAATTTATTGAATAAAATTGACTTTTGCTTGTTATTTACTTTTTCAACTGCTTTTAAAACATCTAACGAATAGTTATGTTTTTCAGCAGTTTTAATCAATGCTTTCACATCTTTTGGAAAGCAAGAGCCTCCGTATCCCACTCCTGCATTGAGGAATTTTCTACCTATCCGGGTGTCGCTTCCAATTCCTTTTTTCACCATGGAGATGTCGGCGCCTACCCTTTCGCACAAGTTTGCGATGTCGTTCATAAAGCTAATTCGCGTGGCCAGCATCGCATTTGCAGCATACTTAATCATTTCTGCTGAAGCAATATCGGTAAAAATTATCGGATGTCCGTTTAGCACAAAAGGCTGGTACAGTTTTTCAAAAATAGCTTTTGCTCTTTCCGATTCAACACCCACAACAATTCTATCTGGGCGTAGAAAGTCGTTCACAGCTTCCCCCTCTTTTAAAAACTCAGGATTTGAAGCAACATCGAAAGGAATTTCTGCATTTCTCTTATTAAGTTCTTCTTGCACAGTTTCTTTTACCAACTTGGCGGTTCCTACGGGTACGGTGCTTTTTGTAACAATAAGTTTGTAGTTGTTCATATATTTTCCTATGGTGCGAGCTACTTCCAGCACATACTGCAAGTCGGCACTGCCATCCTCATCAGGGGGAGTACCTACCGCCGAAAAAACAACTTCCACCTCGTCTAAAACTGATTGTAAGTCTGTTAAAAAAAGGAGCCTCCCTTTTTCAATATTCATTTTCATGATATTTTCCAAACCATGTTCAAAAATTGGCGATTCGCCTCTTTTCATTTTGGCAATTTTGGTTTCATCAATATCAATACAAAACACTTCAAAGCCCATGTCTGCCATACATGCGCCTGTAACCAAACCCACATAACCTGAACCTACTACTGCAATTTTCATGATAAACTATTTTTATAATTTGTGTAATTCCTGTTCTGCAACTGTTATATAGTACAACGTTTTTCTATTTCTTTTTTTAAAAACGATATTAATTCATCTTTTTCCTTTAATCGGAGTTCATATAATTCTATGAGTTTATCGGCACAAGTATTTAAGGTACTGTTTATCATATAGCCACTATTCCCACAATGGTCTCCAACAGTATGAAAAATTAATTTCTCATCAGAAAACATATAGGCAATAGGAACATTAAAATAGTCGCAAATCTTTTTTAGAATATCGGTATCCGGTTTTGTTACGCCAAGCTCGTAATTTGAAATAGACGATTGCGAAATATTCAAATCTACAGCCAATTGTTCTTGCGAAATACCTCTTTGTTTTCGTAAATCGGCAAGTTTTTTTCCAAATTCTTCCATTGCATTATGATTATCTTAATAATAGATTGCAAAAATATTAAAAAATTGGTATTGCTAAAAGAATTGTGAAAGAAAACAGCAATTAGTAAATTTAATTTTTTGTATAATAGTAATTTACGAACACAAAGCGCTGCAAAATACTTATTAAAAGTTTGGTTAAAATATTTATTATTTGTTGCTTTACAATTTTTATTTGTTTTACATTTGCGCTGTAAACCTTGTTACTTTTTAGCAATTATTAACCAAAATTATTCTATTTATGAAAAAAATTAATTTACTTATCTTTTTGGCATCGCTTTATTTTGTAGTAGGTGCGCAACAAGCATCGTTTTGGGAGTTATCCGGTAATGCCAATACTGCCGGCAAGTGTTTTTTGGGCACAACGGATGGCGCTCCTTTAATATTTAATACAAATAATATTGAGCGTATGCGATTACTGTCGGCAGGTCCGTTTCTTGGTATAGGAACTTCAAATCCACAAGCCACACTCCATTTACACTTTGATAGTAAAGAAAATACTCAAATTAAAAGGATGTTACAGTTAACTACGCCTACAACAGGAAGCAACTTTAACAATGGGTTTGGCATATATTACAACCCAGAAAAAGATATATTTTTAAAACAATATGAAGAGGCGAAATTATCTCTTGAAGGTTTTGTTGGTGGGTTGACCATTGCACCAAACGGTTTTGTTGGCATTGGCACCGATGACCCGCGAGCATCATTACATCTGTATTACCAACCTACCATACTACCCCCAAAAGATGTAGACGACCCGAAAATGGTACCACTCACATTGTTGAGAATAAATGGCCCGACTATGGGTAATGGTTTTTTTATTAATACTTTTGGTAAAAATATTGACTTTATACAAGGAGAGCAAGCTGATTTAAATATTTTTGGAGCGAAAAGCAGTATCCATTTTTCTAATAACGGTTATGTTTCAATTAATGTAGCACAACAAGCAAGTTTTTATGTAAATGGCTCATCTCGAACAGAAGGCTTATTCAGTAGCCACAGTGTCAATATAAAACGCACTAATCAAGTGGGTGGTTTTGATATTTCGTACAAAAACAATAACTCCGATGTTTTTTTACAACAAATTGAGCAGGGTTCAATTCACATTAAAGGCCCCGGTGGCGGTTTAATGATAGCACCAAATGGAAATATTGGCTTTGGTACTACCATTCCCAAACAGAAACTTCATATTATAGATGGAAATATTTTAATATCTAAAACTTCAGCCAAAACAGTTGCTCCCGGCTCTCCCAATGGTTCGATCCTTTTTGGCGCCGATATAAATGACAATTTTCCAATGGGCAAGTGGGGTATTGAGTATCTGAACGGCGAAGATAATTGTTTTGGTCTTAATTTTTGGAGACCATGGAATCCGGGTGGCGGGGGCTGGGGGAACTATTATCTGGTTCTTGCAGATAATGGCAATGTGGGAATAGGGAAAAAGAATCCGGAGGCACTATTGGATGTAAATGGCTCGTTCAGAACAAAAAGTGCAGTCATTAACGGAAGTTTAACCGCCCAAAGTGCAACTGTAACCGGTAATATTTCTATAAGAGAAGGCAACAATTTTTGCTTGTCTCTGGGAAGCGCAGAAGGACAAAACTTAGCTTGGGGCAGTTCTTATATAGGCTTTAACGCCAAACGAAACCATACAACCGGAAGCTGGACATTGGAAAGCGACGGCGCCAACAATGGCGGAGCGGTAATATGGAGTTCGGTTTGCGGAGCCATTAATTTTGCCTCTATCCCAAGAAGTGCAAACAACAGCACAAACAGCCAAACATTAACAGATGCAAATATTAAAGGAAACATAAAACTTCAATTACACTCAAACGGTGTGCTTAAAACCAAAGGCGTGCAGGTAACTCTCGCCAACTGGCCCGATTATGTGTTTGCCGATGATTACAAACTGATGCCTTTGCATGAAGTAAGGCAATATATAAAAGAAAACAGCCGTTTACCTAATATCCCTTCTGCACAAGAGGTAGAAGAAGAGGGAGTAGAACTCGGCGAAATGCAAAGCAAACTTTTACTGAAGATTGAAGAACTGACACTCTACATCTTAGATTTGCAAAACCAAATTGATGAACTGAAAACACGATAGGCCATGAAAGAAATAATCTTACAAAAGACGCAGAAAGCAGAAAGCAGAAGGCAGAAAGCATTCTTCCCATTTAATATGCTTTATGCTCTTACTATCTTGTTCCTTTCTGCTTTCTGCTTTCTGCCTTCTGCTTTAACCGCCCAAACCTCTTCCCCTACCTACAACCCCTACGAATACGCCCAAGAGGAGCTTTTTCTCACTTCTATGGGAGTAAGAGAACACTATGAGAGTGAAGATTGCGCAACCGCGAGAGAGTTTATTAGCAAGTTTTATAGTGCCGAAGCGCGAAACAACGAGCAAGAAAAACACACCGCCTTGAGAGCCATCTCGTTCTTTCAATGTGAGGAATCGTACATTTTTTTTGAAAATATAATAACCAAAAGCGCAGTAGAAGCCGACCGTTGCCAAGCCATAAAGTTTTTGGCATGGATGCTCAACCCCCATTACTTACCCACCCTATTGGAATACTCAAAGAAAAAAGAACTCTCAATAGAAGAAAAAGCTGCCGTGGCTACAGCATTTATGGTGTTTGGTGTGTATGGTACTTATCCTGAATTAAAGGAAAAATCGGTTTCCATTTTAGATGAAATATGCTATGATGCACCTTTTGATGTGCTTGCCACTTGCATTGTAAACTATTTCAATCTGAAAGATAGCGCAGCCCTAAACTTTTTTAATGCGCAATTGGAAAATGAAGAATTTAAACTCTACGCCGCTTTATTTTTGGCACGATTGGGCGAACACAAACAAACTTTTCCCATATTTGCAGCCGCTCTTAGTAGCGAAGATGGCTATGAAGTGCATACTGCGATACTGGGATTGGCAATGATAGGAACAGACGAGGCGATACGATTAATTTTAAACCTTCCCCCAGAAAAGAACATACAAACCCCAAGAGAATCACTCATTAATTTTAGCACTATAGATTTAAAGAAAGGAGACAAACAATGAAAAAAATAATGATTTTTACAATACTGTTTATTATATTAACAACGGCTTTTGCTCAGCAAGAAGGTACTTACAATCGCTTTAGACATTTAAGAGATGAGTTTATAGCTGTAGGAAAAGACCTGTTTGATTCGTACAAAGATACAGACTGTGAAGAGGCAAGAACAGATATTAATATAAGCAAAACTATTTTCTATTCTGATACTTCTTCTGTTGAGTCAAAACGAGATGTTATGAGATGGCTTGGACATACAAATTGTCAGGAGGTTATTGACTTCTATATTAATATTTTGAATAATGATCCGAACAAGGAGATACGTTCTGATGCGGTACTTTATTTAGGATGGCTTCGGGCAAAATCAAGTATCCCTCATCTGCTTGAAACTGCCAAAAAGGGAAATGATTTAGCTTTTGTAGTTGAAATAGCTGGAACATTATGTGTGATGGAGGAATATGATATGGCTGCTTCCATACTTGATAAAGTTTGCTTTAATGAAGATGGTAGCGTTAAAAAATATTGTATTGGAACTTATGAATATGCTGGAAGAGAAAAGTTGGCAAGAAATTTTTGGCTATTGGAATGGGAGAAAGATAACGATGAAGATAGTAAATTTGGCATTGCATTACAATTGGTTAAAAACGGCATTTATGATATTACATTCCCAATAATAAAGGAGACAGTCCTCGGTATTGATAGAAATAAACGCAAAGCAGCTCTTACTGCTTTAGGAGCAATTGCTACAGAAGAAGCATTGGAGTTAATTGAAAATTGTATGAATGATGAAGACTTTATGATTGCCAGTGATGCTAAGTTTATAATGGATTGCTTAAAAGAAGGAAGGAGGTACAAATGAAAAAAACTATTTTTTTTATAGCATTGAT
>Ga0209737_10002102_pt1 | contig 14004 bp, 12 predicted proteins | sample TergutCu122P3_FD_187284 | JGI IMG/M metagenome (GOLD analysis project Ga0209737, IMG submission 187284) | Cubitermes ugandensis P3 segment gut microbial communities from Kakamega Forest, Kenya - Cu122 P3 (SPAdes) (version 2) | ecosystem: Host-associated > Arthropoda: Insects > Digestive system... | reverse complement strand
CAATGTCAATATTTACTTTTAAAAATTCCGGTGATGTATATGATCTTATATGGATGATTCTTTATTCAATACTCGCTTTATGTTGGCTTTGGAGTGCGCTTGTTTATTGTATACACCATTTTAAATTTCACGCAAGAAAAATAGCGGAGTGGAAAAAAGAATTAAATACAATTAATATAGCGGAATGGAAAGAAGAACTAAAGACAATTAATCAAGAGACTAACTTGCCCAAAACTTAAATAATTACATATAAGCCGGATTATGAATAAAAAAATAATGACTGTTGAATACAACAGTCATTAAATATGTAAATACAATTTTGGTTTTAATAAAAGATAATATCATTACCAAACCTAGATAGTGTAACCGCAATATAAATAACTGCAATTACAACCCAGGCTACTATGCTGACAATACCTAAAACCAAACTTGCTGTTGCTTTGCCTGTAGGTTCACCGCATTCTTGAAGTTCGTTTTTGCTTAAAACACCCAGAACAATCGCAACTATAGCAAGCGGGAATATTCCGCAAAGTAAAGAAAATATTCCGCAAATTAAACCTGCAGTAGCTTTTCCGTTGCCATGATTGCTTTGTTGCGGATAAGAGTTATTGTATGGATTGCCATTGTATTGCGGGTTGCCGCCATATTGCGCGCCGCTATAGCTTTGCATATTTTCATTGTTATAGAATTGCTGTTCTCTTTTTTCTTGAATCAGCTTTTCGCCGCAACTTGTGCAATAGTTATCCATAGAATTGTTTAAGTAACCGCATTTACCGCATCTCATATTTTTTCCTCCCATATATCATAATGAATAAATTATACTTTTTTTCAATCCGCATGTCAACTTTTTTCAGAAAATAAAATTTAACTTTTGATATTTACTGTCTTTATTGTATCGGCTTTTTTCGCTTTATTTTTTAATTATTGAGAACAAAATAATGACCGTTAAAAACGGTCATTATAGTTAAGTTTAATTTGATTTTCAAAAGAACAAAAGCGTAGATTCTGACGAATTCCGCGTTGCGGCGCGGGCTTTCACCGCCGCTTTTGTTGTTCTTTGCGTCTAAATCGTCAAATTAGCCGGCTATTTTGTCGATAATTTTAGAGTATTAAAAAATCACATTAGCAATAATTGTTGCAACTATAACACTAAATAAACTAATACTACCTAAAACAATACCCGCAATTGCCTTGCCCGTAGGCTCTCCGGCGGCTTGAAGTTCAATTTTGCTTTGAACGCCAAAAACTATCGCGCATATACCGAATGGAATTACCGCTACTGCAATTACTGCGAATAGAACTAAAGCTGTGCTTGGAGTTGTTGCTCCGGATATAATTATGAGTGTGATGCCGCACAGTAAAGAAATTATTCCGAAAATTAAACTTGTCGTAGCTTTTCCGTTGCCGGTAGTGCTTTGTTGATAAGAATTATAACTTGAGCCGTACGGATTGCCGCTGTATTGCGAATTGCCGCCATATTGCGTACCGCTGTAACTTTGCATATTTTGGCTGTTATTAAGTTGCTGCTCTCCGACCTTTTCTTTGACCAGCCTTTCGCCGCAGCTTGCGCAATAGCTGTCCGTAGAATTGTTTAAGTAATTACATTTACTACATTTCATATTTTCCCCCTCCTAAAATATATTATAACGGAATAGATTATACATTTTTTTTGTTTATATGTCAACGTTTTGAAGGAAATAAAATTTAATTTCTTATTTGAGACAAAAATAATGGCCGCTTCAAAAACAGCCATTATTATAAAAGGTTTAGTTTTAATATTTATTTAATAGTACAAAAAGTCAAATCCGACGGCTATATAATAAATCATTATTATAGCCCAGCCTACTACGCCTATTATACCTAAAACCAATCCGGCGGTAGCCTTGCCTGTAGGTTGGCCTTTTTGCGAAAGTTCATGTCTTGCTTGAATGCCGAACGATATTGCAATTATGCCAAGGATTAGGCCCGCGCAGAACAGTGATATAATTCCGCAAACTAAACTCGCGGTAGCCTTTCCGCTGCCGGAATTACTGTGTTGATTTGAATTATATTGCTGGTTGTATTGTGGGTTGCTATTGTACTGAGTATTACTGTTGTTTTGCATGCCGCTGTAATTTTGCATATTTTCGTTGTTATAAAATTGCTCGCCGCTTTGTTGTTTAGATAATCTTTCGCCGCAGCTTGCACAAAAGCTGTCCGTAGAATTATTTAAGTAACCGCATTTACCGCATCTCATATTTTTTTCTCCTAAAATTTACAATGGAGTAATTATACTTTTTTTTAACACAAATGTCAACTTTTAACATAAAAATTAAAAATTTTTTATCTAAAAAAGCGGCAAAGATAATACTGAGTTTACTGCCTTTATTCTTCTTAGTTCCCTTTATGCTTTATCTTAATTTATCGGGGAATAACAGTATACATATTCCTTGTCCGCTGTTTAAATTAGCCGGCATTGCTTGTCCCGGGTGCGGAGCCACAAGATGTGTATGCGCAATTTTAACTTTTAGGTTCAAAGACGCGTATAAGTATAATTTAGCTATTTTTATTTTATTTTTTTTCTTATCTTTAGTATACTTTTATAATCTGTATAAGGTGATAAGGTACAACAAGCGGGTAATATTTAATTATAAAATTGTATGTTTAATAGGAGTTTTTATAATCCTTTTTGCCATAATCAGGAATATGCCGTTTTATCCGTATAAATTGGCTGAAATGTAAATTTTCAGCCGCACAGCGGCGCGGGAGTTTATGTAATTAACGGTTGTTCTTACACAGTAAACGCTTTTAAAGGGCGTTTTTTTGTTTTAATTTAGGAAAAATAAGAAAATAATAACAGATACATTGGGAGTATTTTATTAATTGTTTTCTTAAATAATTTAGCAAAAATTGCAAACCTTATATTTATGGTCAAGAGATTTTTGATAACCGTTTTAACCGTGCTTTTATTAACCTTTACATTTAATACTGAGGCATTCGCTTTAGAAGAAAAGTCTTTTATAAAATGGGTAGATTTTAGCGCGAGCGCCGAAATGCTTAAAAGGGTTTACAAATTGGATGTTAAGTATCATAACACCGGTGTGGATTTTAAATTCTGCGAGGTTTTGGCATACCTTGCCTTAAAAAACGGCAATAATTTTTCGTCAAACAAGGACAATAAAAATTTGAATGCCTTAATAAAAAAACTTGAAAACAAAGAAAAAGTTGAGGATATTTGCGGTGATAACAAGTATTATAAATATTATCTTGAATGTTTTGAAGCTGTTTTTCAAAATCTTATAGGCGAATATACTGTGGAAAACAGCGCCGATACTAAGTACGGTATGCTGTCTTATTTTCCTTTGGCAAAAGGCTTTTGGCACAGTCATTACGACGATTTTGGAAACAGCAGAAATTTTGGCTACAAGCGCCCGCACCTTGGGCACGATTTAATGGGCTCTATAGGAACTCCGGTAATAGCTATTGAAGGCGGCACGGTTGAGGAACTTGGCTGGAACAGGTACGGCGGCTGGCGGATAGGTATCCGGTCGTTTGATAAAAAGAGGTATTACTATTACGCGCATTTACGCAAAAACAGGCCTTACGCTAAGGGATTAGAAAAGGGCGGTATAATTGCCGCGGGGCAGGTTATTGGATATTTAGGTATGACCGGATACAGCAATACCGAGAATACAAATATGAAAACAAACAAGCCTCATCTCCATTTAGGACTGCAGCTTATATTTGACGAAAGTCAGGTTGACGGCAACGGTGAAATTTGGATAGATTTATTTAACATTACAAAGCTTTTGTATTTGAATCAGGCAACGGTTGTACAGGACGAGCAAACAAAGGAATATAAAAGTACAAATCTAAGACAAGTGAAATATTATTAGGGAACACAGAGTGTTTTTTAGGAGAATTTATGAAAAGAAAAATAGGTTTCTTTATTGCTTTAGCGCTTTTAGCCTTAGCCGCAGTTTCTGCCAATACCTTTGCTTTGGCGCTAGATAATACAATATCGTGGGGAGTTGTTCCCAATTCCTTTGAAAAGACGCCGCAAGCGCCAAAAGGCAGTGCTGAATTGTTAGAAAAATACAACGGGTTTTTTGTCAAAAATACCGAAGAGAAAAAAGTGTATTTTACATTTGACCTTGGCTATGAGGCGGGCTACACCGCGGAGGTTTTAGATATATTGGCGGAAAATAATATAAAAGGCATATTCTTTCTTTGCGGCAATTATTTACAGAACAAAGACTTGATAAAACGAATGATTGACGAGGGGCATCTTATAGGAAATCATACCGAAAAGCATAAGGATTTGCCGGTCTTGTCATATGACGCTATAAAAAAGGATATTGTTACATTGCAGGATAATTGCCAAAGTTTATATAATCAAACAATGCAATTTTTCCGTCCGCCTAAAGGCAGGTTTAACGAGCAGGTTTTAAAAATAGCAAACGAACAAAATCTAAAAACAATGCTTTGGAGTATTGCGATTGTTGATTGGGGAAAAACGCCGATAAACGCCGCTGCGTGCGCCGAGAAAATAGAAAAAAGGCTGCATCCCGGTGCTGTAATACTGTTTCATATCACAAATTCCGGAACTCCAAAAATGTTAAAAATGTTGATTCCGAAAATTATTGATAAAGGTTATCAAATAGGAAACCCCGGCGAATTATAAACGTAAATGAGATAAAGTAAGACAAAAAACAAAACAACCGTATCAAATTGATACGGCTGTTTTAATTTCCTGTTTAATTACACCAAACAATCTACCAGCACCTGAAAGAGTTCGTTTTGGGGTTTGTCGTTGTTATCTTTAAATGCTTCTGTAACTTCGTTAAATTTTATTGACTTAGTAACAAGGTTGGAAACCGTAACCGATTTTGTAAACAACATATTGATTGCCGACTGCAAAAAATTTAAACCGTTATTTATGCTCATTATTTTTAAATTTTTCCCCAAAATGTTCTTTAAATCAATTTTACCTTCGGCTTTACAATTTGAAAAATTGTTTAAAACTAAAGTCGCGCCTTCTGAAGTTAAATTAATTATCTTATTAATTTCATAATTACTGTCGGCACTATAAATTAAGTATTTTGACATTCTCCCGCCGGTTATCTGGTTTATTATTTTATGCGGGTCGTCATCTTTTCCTATAGTATAATAAACTCCGCACTCTTTTGCTTTTTTTAAATTGTCTTCTATATCGTCTATTAATATCGGAACGGCGTGATAATAAATTGCAAGCTGCGAAATTATGTTTCCAAGGACATTAGCGCCGATAATTGTAATATATTCGCCCTTTACAGTTTTTAATAAATCAAATATTTCAAGGCCTATTGATATATGGTCTAAAAAAATAGCGTCGCTTTCATTGATTTGGTCCGGCAATTTTTCTATATTGGAAACAGGCACATTTATAAAGTCAACGAGTAAACCGTCAATATTTTTGCCGAAAACTTTCATATTTGTACAAAAGCTTGGTTTTCCCGTTTTGCATTGAAAACATTCCATGCACGCGATATGCGGTTTTATATATACCTTGTCGCCCTTTTTTAAACCTTTGCCGTTGGGCTCTGAAATTTCCGAAATTACGCCGACGCCTTGCTTCCCTAAAACAATAGGGTAAGAAACCGGAACTTTTCCGCAATATACATTGAGGTCAAAGTTTTCTATGCCGGCCTTTGTAATTCTGACCTTGGCAAAATTTTCGGCAAGCACGTGGGATTCTTTATTTATTAATTCAATATTCCGCGGTTCTATTAATGTATAATTTTTCATATGATAATCCTGTTTTTATGGGTGATTGCTATTTTATTATATTAGAATTTATTTTTTTTGGCAACTCTTTTAGCGCCGCTTAAAATTGCAGTTTTGTAAAACCGGCTCGGCTGATTTTCAATGTTATTATATTCTATTACAAGTTTTTCGGTTTGTAAATAGAAAACGTAAAAATTTATTAATAAAATTTGAAATTATCGCTATTTAGATAGCGGTTTTTTAATGTTTATTTATTGTTATTTTAAATCAATTGTGATATAATTTTCATATTATTTTAAAAAACAATTTTTTTTAGGAGATTTAATTTATGAAAAAAGTGGCGGTATTTTTGGCTATGCTGGTTATGGCAGTTTTTGCGTTAACGCTTGCGGCATGCAATAGCTGAAGCAAGCAGCTATTTGGATAAAACAGTTCAGGTTTACCTTTATGGTGGTGAAGAATATTACTTTCAAATATCTTACAGAAATACGGATACAAATAATAATTACATAGGAGTACTAATAATTGTATAGTGCGGTTTGAAAGTTATTATATTTTTGTTAAAATTTATATTTTAGGAGAGCAAATTATGGAAAAAAGAAAATTATTCAAAAGTTTAATTTTATTATTACTATGCGGATTAATGCTGTTTGGAGTTTTTGCTTGTAAGGAAGAAGTTGACCCATTAGAAGATGCCTATTTTGTTTACGACTTGCGTAGTTTTGATTTTAGTGACGATACGGAAAGAGGAGTAGGACTTAAAGATTTAGAAGAACTAGAAAAAAGAGTATCCGAATTATATAAGCAAGAAAAACTTGATTTTGCTAAAAGGATAACAGAACTTGTAGGAAACAAAATAAGTTTTACTAAAGATGGTTTTGAATTTTTAGGCGGCGAATTTGAGGAACTTGGAGTATTGCCCTATATAAAGTATGGCGGTACAACAATGTTCAGCTTTCGGTTTGAGCCTGATTTGTTAAATAAAGAGCGTCAGCGTTTAACAGGAGAATATCGATTTCATAACATTGAAGGAGGATTATACACTTTAACTATAACCACATACATATCATTTGGCAGCATCGTTGATGGAAAATCCGAAGCCAGCTTTATTTTTACAATGAAATTTTATAATCACAATCGCTAATCTTTAGAAAAACTTTAATTTAATTATATCTGGAGGATTTATGAAAAATTTTACATTAAAAGGGAAAAATAGATTTATTTTCCTATGCTTATTAGCATTAATATTAACAATCGGAATAATACAGTTATACGCTCCGAAAACAACCGCGTCCGCGGTATCGGTATCAAATTATGATAGTTTTACCAATAATGAAAAATTAGTAATTGAAGATATTAAGTATGAACGAGATAAATATTCAGATTTGTTTTATGCAAAAACCAGTTATATTAAAGGAGGCACTTGGAATTGGCAGACCGGCGGCGACAGCAGTTTTAGGCTTGTTAACGGCGGGGATGATTATATTACAAAAATTGTGCCTAAAGAATTATTTGCCGAAGAAAACGACGGCATTCTTCATATCGGGAAATATTATGGATTTTTCATTTCAACTAAACCTATGGGCAATAATTTTCAATCCACGGTATTGGTTTTTGATATTATAACTGACACGGATTTACCAAAAACGACAGATAGAATAGAAGTAACCGTAAAACCCATTTTTCAGTATACATATGCGTATTTAAAACCAAGCGAGAGTTTGATTAAATTTAAAGACGCGTTAAATATGACCATGAGCGGTAATAATATTTCAAATCACAGTGAGTTAAATTACAGCATATCCCAACCTCTTGTAATTGCTTTACCAATAGCAGTATCTTACACATCAATGGACTACGGGGCTGCCTCCGCTTCTTCTGCAACATACGGTATGGTCGAAAACTATTATTTAAGCGATATTTCATTTGCAGCCTCTCTTTATAACGAGCAGGAGCTTAATGTGGGAGATGCCGGATATGATCCGTATAATGACGTAGGCAGTTATATAACAAGTTATGACTATACTTACAAAGGCAAGTATCGCGAATACGGAAAATTTTCTTCCGCGGATGCTTTTAGATTTGGTGCGGATGCTGTAGCGTATGCGCTTGGAAATGTTCCCGGTGTTGGCTGGGTTTATGGCGGATTTGCGTTAACGGCTGATGCGGCTAAACTTGGATTAAACATCGCTAACGCAACGGTGGGCAATATTGTAGAGATAGACAAAGGTAAATTAACCGTTACCAACTTTTATGAAAATAGAGACGATCAACTGAGGTATTACAGAGATAACAACGGAAACCCATTTTTAACTAAGTCGGCGGGAGTTGCAATTAATACCGCTGCTGAAAAAACCATTTGGTATGGCGTTGGCGGAGACGATAACGCAACGGCTTACTTTAAAATTAATCATTCGGCGTTAAACGGACAAACGGCTTACAATACCAGTGTTTTAAGCGAAGTCGGGTTAAAAGTTGTAAAAGCCGATGGAGACAGCGTTGTAGCTAAAGATACTGGGTGTTATGTTCATCACGTAAGAGAAAAATTGCATAAAGGCGTGCAAGAGGGTTTAACAACAGCCGTAATGTTCCAAAACGGTACAAGTTATTTTAAATTTACTCCCGAGAAGAACGGCAATTATTTAATAGATACAAATAAAGGGCATTCGGTATCGGTTTCAAAAACAGAGAATATAAATATTGTCCGAGGATATTTAACAATGTTGAGTATTCGCCTAATCCCGGTAAAAACACACTCTCGTTTATAGCGCCCGTCAGCGGTAACTTTAAATTAGACGGAGTTACTCAGTACACAATTTTCAGCGACAACTATACTGCAATTTTTAATCAAAGCAGCAGTAAAATTACGTTAAACGAGGATTATACATATTACATAGAATTTGAAAGAGCAAATTCCTCAGCGTCAATTAAAATGTACTTTGACCCTATAACATTATCTTATTATGGCAACACTGTTATAGGAACATCCACATACTTTCAGGTTTCTAGCCCGCCGGCGGGAAGCTATGCATTCAAAGCTCAGGCGTGGAGCGGCAATGCATTAATAAAAATTTATAATTCAGACCTTATATTAATAGGACAAGCATACAACGAACTTATAATTAACTTGTCCGACAGTAAATATTACTTATTTATCGAGGCAAATGTGGACACGCTTATTTCGGTAGTCTCAAGCGCAATTTTAAGCTCTTCCGCTTCGATAATATATAGAGAAGGCGTAAAGGCCAACATTACACTTGCGGCAAATACCGCGGTTATTTATTCTTATGCATACACGAAAACCGAATCGCAGACAAGGTTCTATTTGAACATCAACGAGGTTTTGGGCGAAAATTTGGTTATATCGCTTTATTATCTTGACAGTTTAAATAATTTAGTCGCGGTTAATTTAATAAAAACGGGCATTACGGGAAGGTATTTTTGCGATTTATCAAAGGACAACGCTGTTTACTATATTTCGGTAAACAGCTCAATAGCAAAAGTGCTGCAAATTGATTTATATGTTCCGGCAAGTATCGCCTCAATAGAAATTGAAAATTCAAACATTTATAATTATATAAACAGTTTGAAACTTGGTATAGGCGAAAGTTACACGTTTAATGTCGGATGCAGTGTCGGCGCAACCTATGGAGCGAAAGTCAGAATTGTAAATCCAAAGGCGGGAATCGCCTTATTCGGCTCAAAATTAACTATAGATTACAATAAGGCTCTTATTGGTTATATATTAGAACTTTCGTTTGAAACAATAGACGGCAACGATTATAAAATGTTCCAGTTTGTAATTTCTTTGCCTTACACCGTGAATCCTTATGTTATTGACAATAAATTCTATTTAGATTTTTATGACGTATTCGGAAATTTAATACAAGACCCGAGTAATTATTATTCAACAATAAGTTATTTTTATTCTTATAATAGTCAACCTCAGTCGTTAGGTGCTTTGACACAGACTTATGTAGACTTAACCTATCTTCCGACAGCAGGCGATGTTTTAGTTTATGCTAACATTTACGATAAGCAAAATAACCTTGATTATAAAGATGTAAGTTGTATATTTGCCGAACAGTATTATAGTATTTACCAAACCACTCAGGCTACGGGGCAGACAAGGTTAAGTTTTAACGACAATACTGTTTTAAATATATCGTCAAAAACAATCGACATATCGGCAAATGTTTTAAATGTAACTTTTAAAAGTACCGCTTTGGTTGCATTTACCGGAATCAGTATTAATATTTTGGAAAGGTCTTTGCCTCTTACAATTAACTTTGATAATTTTGTGTTTAAAACATCCACGAATCGTGCAATTAATTACAGCGGAACGCAAGTAATTACAATTAATGTTTATGGAATTTGTTCGGCGGAAACAACACAGGCGGGAAGTTCGGCTATTTATTGTCCCAACCTTATAATTTCCGGCGGAGGAACTTTTACCGTTACCGGGGCAAATCAAACAGAGTCGAGTTCGGCAAGGTCTGCGGGCGCAGGTATTGTGGCGACAAATCTTAGCATTATACAGTGTGCTCTTAATGTTTACGGCGGCAACGGAACGCTTGGCAGCGGTTATAATGGTTACAGAGGCGCAAACGGAGGTAACGCAGTTGAGTGTGCTAACTTGAATATTTCTAACAGTACGGTTAAATTGTACGGCGGAGCGGGCGGAAACGGTATAGTAGGAGCAAACGGAGCCGACCGGACTGCTTCTGATAAACCTGCGAAAGCTACGGGAAGAAGTGAAGATGGCAAAATCGGTTTGGATGGCGGCTCTGGCAGCAGCGGCGGAGCGGGCGGAAGCGGTGGGTTTGCGTTAAATATTACAAATATGCCTGCGCTAATAGGGACAAACAGAATAGAACTTTACGGCGGTAGAGCCGGCAATGGTGGAGACGGCGGAGTCGGAGGCAAAGGCGGCGAGGGTGGCGATGGTAATGATGCTTATGCAATATTTTGGCCGTTTGATGTTGCTCGCGCAGGAAGAGGCGGAACCGGAGGAACGGGCGGAGTGGGCGGCAACGGCGGCGCTTTTGGTGTACCCGGACAGCATAGTAATCTAGATTTTATTTGTAATGTTAAGATAGAAGGCTCTTATGGTTTCGGCGGTAAAGGCGGTAACGGTGGAGCCGGCGGCAAAGGTGGCAAAGGCGGAGATAATGATTTTTGGAATTGCGGCAGTAATTATGGAGGTTTCGGCGGAACCGGTGGAACGGGTGGCAACGGATATTTTAACACGGGAGGTTCAGGCGGAGCAGGAGGTTTAAAAGGAACTGACGGCGACGGACAAAAAGCAGGCGGCATTACTAACACTTCAAACGGTTCTATCGGTTCTAGTGGAAAGTCTTTTTACGGATACATATATAACGGAAGCGGACAAAAGACACAATATAAAGTTAGTTTTTCGACAACTAGAACACTTACTCTATTGACATCAAGTAACACGGGCGACCCGTATCTTGAAATTTTCGACGAAAATGGCAACCTACTTGCTTATAACGATGACGGAGGCGGTAATTTTAATGCGAAATTAACGTATACATTTTCTGCAAATAAGAATTATATTATAGTTGCACGTTCATTCAGCGCTACGGCATCCAGTAGCTACTATTTAAGCGTTACTTAATTTAAAAACTCAAAAAAGTTATTTTTTTAAATCAACGGATAGCAATTAAGCATTCGTTGATATTTTTTTATAAAAAGCTTTGCTTTTTCTATTTTTATTCTTGACTATTTTTTGCGTATTATATATAATATATTGTGCAAATAGATAAAATAATAAAAACGATTTAGGCGGTGAGGACCAATGAGAGAATTAATACATCCGGATTATCATGAGGTTATGGTTACTTGTGCGTGCGGCGAGAAATTTATGGCTGCAAGCGTTAAAAAAGGCGATAATATAAAAGTAGAAATTTGTTCTAAGTGCCATCCTTTTTTTACGGGAAAACAAAAGCTTGTTGATACCGGCGGCAGGGTAGATAAGTTTAAGAAAAAATACGACTTAAAATAAAAAATTTATTGTTTGTTTTAGGCCCTATACTGTAGTATTCATGGTATAGGGCTTTATTTTTGAGAGGTTATGCAACGCGCCTAACCTCTCAAAAAAACATGGTATAGTTGGGTACAAATCTATACTTCCAAAATTTATAAAAGGTTTAATCTTGAGTTGTTGATGTAAACGAGGTATTAATGAAAAAAACATTTATAGGCGGCCAGGCGGTAATAGAAGGCGTTATGATGCGCGGCAAAACTGCTATGGCTATTTCGGTAAGAGACTCCGACGGAGTCATACGGACGGAAACAAAACGCATTAAAAGCATGAAAGAAAGAAGCATATTCTTTCGGATTCCTATTATCCGCGGAATGTTGGCATTTGCAATGACTTTAATAGACGGCATGAAAACTCTGTCAAAATCCGCCGAGGTTTTTGCCGAAACGGAACCCACTAAGTTTGAAAACTGGTTTTCTAAAAAGTTTAAAATAAACTTAATGACAATTGTGTCAATTTTTTCGATAATTTTGGGGCTTGGAATTGCCGTGGGGCTTTTTATAGTTCTCCCGAATGTATTGCTTGATGAGTGGTTAAAAATTCCCGCAAGCGACTATAGGCATAAGCTGATAGGCGGCGGGCTAAAACTTGCTATTTTACTAATTTATTTAATATCAGTAAGTTTTATTAAAGATATTAAAAGGACTTTCCGCTATCACGGCGCGGAACACAAAACTATTAATTGCTTTGAAAAAGAATTGCCTTTAACTGTAGAAAACGTCAAGAAATGTTCAAAATTACACAACCGCTGCGGCACTACATTTTTGTTTTTTGTAATTTTGGTTTCGGTGGGAGTTTCGTTTCTTATTCCGCTACCCGAAACATGGGAAAGTAACACATGGATTCGCGTTGTTGTTAGAATTGCGACGCTGCCGCTTGTAGCGGGGCTTGCCTATGAACTTTTAAAATTTTTAGCAATCGCAAATTGGATAGGCTTTAGAATTTTGTTTTTCCCCTTAAAAGTTCCGGGCCTTTTGATGCAGTTAATTACCACAAAAGAGCCCGACGACAAAATGATTGCGGTAGCAATAACGGCGTTTAAAGCGGTGCAGGAAATGGACGAAAATCCGGATATAAAAGAGGTAAGCTTTCCTAAAATGAAAAAATACGAAGAAGTGTACCAAGAAATGCAATTAAAGCTAAAGGAAAAAGGGATTTTAGAGTCCGCGGATTTAGATTGGATTTTATGCAGCGTTTTAAAGCGAAGAAGGTCCGAGCTAAAAGAAACTAAGGCGGTTTCCGTAAAGGAATACGATACCGTAAAAGCGTTGGTAGAAAAGCGCTGTCAGAACATGCCCGTACAATATGTTTTATCGGAAACCGATTTTTGCGGACATACATTAAAACTTAATAACAATGTATTAATTCCGCGTTTTGAAACCGAGTTATTGTGCGAGCGGGCACTAAAATACATTAGCGCAAAAAGCTCGGTATTAGACTTGTGCGCAGGCAGCGGCGCTGTAGGCATTGCAATTTCTAAAAAAGCGAAGTGCAAAGTTACATGTTCCGATATAAGTGAAGAAGCATTAAAGTTAGCAAAAGAAAACGCTTCCATAAATGATGCCGAAATTGATTTTATTAAAAGCGACATGTTTAAAAATATCAAAGGCAAGTTTGACGTTATTGTTTGTAATCCGCCGTATGTTAAAACGGCCGACATCCAAACTCTATCGCCCGAAGTGAAGGATTTTGAACCGCACTTAGCGCTTGACGGCGGAAAGGACGGCTTGGACTTTTACAAAATAATAGCAAAAGATGCGGCGGAATTTTTAAATGCTAAAGGAATATTATTTTTGGAATGCGGAATTAATCAATCGAAGGAAATTGAAAAAATGTTAAAAGGCAAGTTTAGTATTAAAATTTATAAAGACTATTCTAATATTGAACGCTTCATAAAAGCTACAAAGCGCTAGGCATCGCCGGATTTGAACTACGCTTATTTATTCGGCTCGGTCATGTATCGGAAATACAATCCCTTCGCCGAATAAATAACTGTTGTCCGACTGTGGCGCGCCTAGCGCTTTGTAGTTCTAGACTGTTGGAGAGAAGATAGTTTTTAAAATGGAGGTCTAATATGTTTGAAAAATTGGAAGAATTTTTAGCGCGGTATATTGAATTGGAAAACTTGGTTTCCGATCCTAAAATTATTGCTAACCAAAACGAATATAAAAAGATAACAAAAGAACATTCAAGCA
>Ga0209737_10002101_pt1 | contig 14008 bp, 8 predicted proteins | sample TergutCu122P3_FD_187284 | JGI IMG/M metagenome (GOLD analysis project Ga0209737, IMG submission 187284) | Cubitermes ugandensis P3 segment gut microbial communities from Kakamega Forest, Kenya - Cu122 P3 (SPAdes) (version 2) | ecosystem: Host-associated > Arthropoda: Insects > Digestive system >... | reverse complement strand
CGACGAAGGGAATGTAGTAACCTACATGACCGAGTCGGCGAATCAAGCGTAGATCGTATCCGCCGATGCATATTCCTTCAAACCAAAATGAGGAACGTATCATTCGGACAATACTATCCCGCAAAGTCCTTTGTTCACTCAATGGACCCGCGGGCCAAGCTTATTTTGACGATAGCATTTATAGTCGCCGTATTTTTCTGCTCGTCTTTTTTTGCGTTCGGCGTTCTCTTTCTATTTTTAGTAATCAGTATTTTAGCGTCACGAATTAAAGTCAAATTACTCTTGAGGAGCATACGCGCCATAATTTTTCTGATAATCTTTACGGCAATTTTGAACTTATTTTTTTACAACGAGGGAACGGAATATTTCAGATGGTGGATTTTTAAGATTACCGACAAGTCTGTAATAGTGACAATTCAAATGGCTTTGCGGCTTTTGTTCCTTATAATGGGGACGTCTATCTTAACTTTGACCACAACGCCCATAAACCTTACAGACGGCATAGAGAGCCTTTTAAAGCCCTTAAAACTTATTCGGTTTCCGGTTCACGAGCTTGCGCTTATTATGAGTATTGCTCTGCGGTTTATTCCGACGCTGATGGATGAAACCGACAGAATCATAAAAGCGCAAAAAGCGCGCGGCGCGGATTTTGAATCCGGCAATATTTTTAAGCGCGCGCGGGCGCTTATACCAATTTTAATTCCGCTTTTGATAAGCGCTTTTAGGCGGGCGGACGAACTTGCGGACGCAATGGACAGTAGGTGCTATAAAGGTTCAAAGGGACGGACCAAAATGAAACGCTTAAGATTTTCGCTAAACGATTTAACAGGGCTCTTGTTTTTTGCAAATATTTTCTTTGTAATTTTGATAGATAAGTTTGTGTTTTTAGCGCAAATCAACCCGCTTTTCTAGAGTGGTCATAAAGCGGCGTTGATACGGGCATCAGTTGTCAAGTCGGCTCGGTTATTTAGGCGGACTAAATTCCCTTCGCCGACATTGACAACTGATGCCCGTCTGACCACCACTTTCTGACCACTCATGAGAACAAAGTTTTTGGTGTTGTTTTTAACTAAAGGAGAAAAATGCCTCGGATTTTATTGACAATAGAATATTACGGTAAGAACTTCTGCGGCTGGCAGCGGCAGAAAAACGGCGTTTCGGTGCAGGAAATTTTAGAAAACAAGCTAAAAGAGATTTTGGATGAAAGCATAGTGCTGCACGGAAGCGGACGGACTGACAGCGGAGTAAATGCTATAGCTCAAACCGCTCATTTTGATACAAGTTCAAAACTACCAAAAACCGCATATGTTCCGAAGCTGAACAACATTTTGCCCGAAGAAATTAAAATAAAAGACGCCAAAGTGGTGGACAGCAATTTTCACGCCCAATATAGCGTTAAAAAAAAGACATACATTTACAAAATGTATCTTTCTAAAATCGCAAGCCCGCTAAAGGATTTGGGCGCTATGCAAATAAAGTTTGACACAATAGATATTGACAAAATGAATGAGGCCTGTAAGTACATTGTGGGTACTCACGACTTTTCGGCGTTCAAAAGCGCGAGGTCGGAAAAATTAAACAATGTGCGTGAAATTTATTTTGCCAATTTTTATTTTAAAGACGACATTTTAGAATTTAAAATTTGCGGCAACGGTTTTTTGCATAACATGGTCAGGATTTTAGCCGGAACTTTTGTCGATGTAGGAATCGGCAAATTGCAGCCTTGCGATATTGAAAAAATTTTACAGAGTAAGGACAGAAAAAAAGCGTCCAAAACGGCGCATGCAAACGGATTGTATTTGTACAGTGTGGAATACTGAAAATGAAAATTAATGAGAGGAAAACACTTAAAAAACGGATATTATGTTTAAGTATTTTTTACAGTGTAATTTTATTGTATATAGCGGTAAGCTTAACGGTTCACTTTGCGGCGGATTTATATATCTGTCCTTTTAAGGCGTTTTTCAATATTACCTGCCCGATGTGCGGGATGTCGCGGGCGGCTTTTTATTTATTGCAGTTTAAATTTAAATTAGCCTTTCAAATGCACCCGTTGGTTTTTATAATGCCTGTTTTGGCGGTTTTATTTGCCTTTTTATACTTAATTAAAAACAAAAACCTGTTTAAAAATGTATATTTTGTCGCAAGTTTATTTTTAATCTTTGCGGCGGTTTATATTTTAAGGCTAACTCTTAATTGTTTTCCGGCTTGAAAAATTGAGCGAAAAGCGCCGCAAAAAAAAGAAATCATAAAAAATATGATTTCAAAATAAATTTAATTATTAGGTTAATTACAGAAAATCACCGTAAGCATCTTTTATTTTTGTACTGCAGTGCATGCATCGGCCTTTTGCTCCGGTTAAGCAGCCCGAGCATAGAATCGCTCCGCAGTTAGAGCACGAATAGGTATCGTTTGACGGCATAGAATTACCGCAATTAGAACATTTGTTAAATGACATAGCTTCTCCTTTTTTTAAATTGCTTTTAAATTATAGCTAATTAGATTACGTCTATTCGGTATCTTTTTGGTAAATTTCCGCTTTTTTAGATTCATCCGTACTGCAAGTACGCCTAAATCAAAAGAAATCAAAAATTTTCTTAAAATCTATCCGATAGACTTAACCATTTGTAAACTAATTAGCTATAGTATTTACATTTTTATTAAACATATACTTTTAGTTTGTTAAAACCCAAGAAAAAACTAAAAAGGCCTTTAATTTAGAAACCTCATTTCGGAATAACATGTGTTGCATAAATTGATGTTTTTGTCGGAGCAGTTATTGCATAAAACATTTCCGCAATGAGAACAGGACTTTAAATTTTCAAATTTTGTTTCTTTGTTGCAGTAAAAACACTTCATAAAAACCCCCCTTTATGTTACAATAATATTATTATCGTTTTTTTGAATTTTAACCAATAAAAGTATTGGGTTAAAGTGTTATATAAGTAAGGAGAATAAAACGCGGAAGAACATTCATTACATATAAACTTGCGTCTTTAAAGGTTCTTCAAAGGAGGTAAGAAAAATGACAGAATATGAACAATATGGACAACAAAACAATCAACCGGTAGACCAGTATGACAGTCGAGGCGTTACCAGCATGATATGCGGAATTATAGGCGTAGCTTTGTGTTCCACGGTAATCGGCGCTATAGTGCTGGGAATTATAGCGCTTAATTTTTCCAAGGATGTGGGTTCGGGAATGGCGACAGCCGGCAAAATTTTAGGTATAATTGCAATAATTGCCGGAGCGGTTTTTATAGTGATCTGGATTCTTTATGTCGCTGTAATTGCTGCTATTATTGGTGGTGCTGGCGGTATTATTTTTAGTTATTCTTATTAAAACTCAAAATTAAAATTTTACTTAGCTAAAAAAATTACTTTACAATGTTCGTAAAAAAATCGTATTTTTATACGATTTTTCTTTTTTGTGGTATAATATAAATCTGATATTTACTTAAACTAAAAAAATAATTTCTGCCAAGAAAACACGCTTTTGAATTGTTTCAATAGTAGAGGCAGAATTTAGGGGACACTTCTTTTGGACAGAAAGCTGTTAGAACTAAATATTCGGCGGCTGCAAAGCGGAGAGATAAACGCGCTTGACGAAATTTATAAAATTACGTCAAGATCGGTTTATGTTCTTTCGTTTTCAATTTTAAAAGATAAAGAACGGGCGGAAGACATAGTGCAGGACACCTATGTTAAAATTATAAAAAATATACACACATATGCTCCCGATACCAGCGCCATAGCCTGGATAGCAACCATAGCCCGTAACTTAAGTTATAACGAATATTCAAGAACAAAACGAAATGTAAGCATTGAACTTTTTGAGGATAATCTCGAGGACAACAAAGATCCGCTTGAACAATTGGTTAATACCATATATTTAAAGAATGCCGTTAAACACTTAGATACGGACGAGCGCGAAGTTTTAATTTTAAGCGCTTTTAATTCGCTTAAACACCGCGAAATAGCGGAAATTGTAGACAAACCCATCGGTACGGTGCATTGGCTTTTTGATAAAGCAAAGAAGAAACTTAAAAAAATAATGCAAAACCAAACCGAACCAAGTGATAATGCTTTTAAAGAAAAGCAAAAAGAAAACGGTATTGATTCGCCTGGATTTATAAAAAAGAAAGGAGGCGTTAAAAAATGAGAGACAAAAAATTAGTTGCGCTATTGGAAGCGGAAATAGCAACGATTACAATTCAAAGAGATATTCTTAGCGAAGTTAAAAAAATATATCAAATTCATTCGGAAATTTTACAAACAAAATCCGCGCAAAAAGCCGGAATATCGGCTAGGGCCATACCGGAAACAAGAAGCAGCAAAAAGCCGTTATTTGGCAGGTTAGCGACAATTGCTTGCGCCGTGTTAGTTTTAGCCCTCGGAGTTTATTTTTTAATAAATCAAAATAATAACGGGACTGTGTCTTTGGCGGCGCCCGCAAACATACAAATAGAAGGCGACAAATTAACATGGGATCCGGTGCTTAATGCTACCGGCTATATAGTGGAAATTGACGGTATGACCTATGAAACTTTTACAGCAAGTTTTACTATACCGTCTACAACAGCGGAAATTTGTAAAATCAAAATTAAGGCAAAAGGGAGCGGAACAAACGCCGAATCTGTATGGGCATACGAACCCGAATACAATGTTCAAAGGTATCAATTAACGGTTATTGCGGATGTCGGGGCAATTCCTGCCGTTAGCTACTATGCCGACGGTGCAACTGTAACTCTTAATGCAATTTCTAAAATTGGATATACATTTGAGGGTTGGTATGATAAGGGGACGGGGTTGAAAGTGTCCGGAGCTTTTGTTTATACCTTTAAAATGTCTGCAAATAGCTTTACGCTTGAGGCAAGGTTCAATCCGCAAACTTACACCATAACTTACATGGACGAAGGCGGCGCGTTCAGCGGCATTTTTGGTTTTGAATACCCGGCGTCGCATATTTACGGGACGACGACAGCTTTAGTAAATCCGACAAAAGAAGGCTATGATTTCGCGGGTTGGTTTTTAAATAACGACGGCTCGGGATCTGCGATAACTTCACTTGATGCTGCGGGTTATACGGCCGATATTGCACTGTACGCGAAGTGGACTGAAGCATTGTTTAAATATACCCCGATAAATTCGGATGCGGAATATGAAATTTCTGTAGCAAACGGATCAGTTCTTTTTGGGATTGTCACTATTCCGGACTTTTATAACGGGCTGCCCGTAACGGCGATAGCAGATTTTGGATTCTGCGATAACAATTTAAAAAATGACTATGCCCGGACAAACGCTGTTACTTCGTTTGTGATTCCGAATAAAGTGATGAGCATAGGCAACAGCGCGTTTTTAAGCTGCACATCCTTAGAAAGTTTGGTTTTTTCAGGCGATAGCTTACTTACGACAATAGGCGACTGTGCTTTCATATACTGCGCGTTTACAAGCATAACAATTCCGGCAAATGTTACAAGTATCGGCACGCAAGCGTTCTATGGTTGCGCACTCTTAGAGAATGTAATTTTTGAAAGTAAAAGTAAACTTTCTACTATCGGCGATTATGCGTTCTGCGAATGCGCATTATTAACAAGCATTACGATTCCGGCAAGCGTTATAAGTATCGGCACGCGCGCGTTTGATAACTGCACATCATTATTGGGAATAACTTTTGAAAGTAAAAGTAAACTTTCAACTATCGGTAACTATGCGTTCGCCGATTGTGCATCCTTAAAAAGCGTAACTATTCCGGCAAATGTTATAAGTATCGGAATATATGTGTTCGAAAATTGTACAAGCCTGATTGCCGTTATTTATGAAAGTAAAAGCATGCTTACAACTATCGGCAACTACGCATTTAGCCAAAATATATCCTTAACGAGTATAATAATTCCGGCAAGCGTGATAAATGTCGGTAACTATGCGTTCTTCGGCTGTTCATCTTTAACGATATATTGCGAGGCGCAAAGTAAGCCGGGCGGCTGGAATATAAATTGGAATCCTTTAAATCGTCCGGTATATTGGGGAATCAATAATACAAACTTTATTGAAGTTGACGGCGCTCAATATGTAATTGAAAGCGGCGATGCCGTATTGGCAAGATATATGGGCGACGATATATTTTTCAGCGTGCCTTTAAAAGTTACAGTAAACGGAACCGCATACAATGTAACTAGCATCGGAAGCGAAGCGTTCAGAAATTGCATAGCTTTAACAAGCCTGACAATTCCGATAAATGTAACGAGTATCGGGGATTCTGCGTTTTGCGGATGGACAGCTTTGCAGACAATTTACATTAAAGGGTATGAGTCTGAAGTCGAGGTGGATGAGGCGTTTTTAGGCAGCGGTTGGAGATCGGATTGTGCCGCTCAAATTATATATGGCGAAAACGATTAAATGCAGTTTGAAAAAAAGGTGTGCTTGTCCCTTGAAAAAAATCATTCGCTATGCTATAATTATATATAATTTTTATTATGGGGAAACACAGATGATGAGGCTATAAGCTTTTGTCAGCTGATTGTTTTTTTAGCAATCGGCTTTTTTGGTTTTTTTAAGGTAGCTAAATTTTATTTAAAAAATACCAAGAAAATCATTCGCTGAATTGTTTCATTAGTATAGGGACAAAAAAAGTCACTCAAGAAAAAAAAGAAGGAAAAAAAGTTATAAGAATGAGAAATATGAAAAGAGTAATAAGGGGTTTTTTAATCGCAGCATTAGCGGGTATATTTGTTTTAGGGCTTGCGGCGTGCGATTTGACGAGGTCTTCGGCAGTTGAAACACCGCAAAATTTGGAAATTGATAAAGAGGAAAAACTTCTCACATGGGAAGAGGTGGAAAACGCAACCGGCTATATAGTGGATATAGACGGGACAATCTATGAGGTTGCAACAAACTCGTTTGACTTATCTTTTTTAGCGGAAGGAACATATACCGTTAAAATTAAGGCGGTCGGCGCCGCAACGAGTTCGGGATGGTCACAGGCAGTAGAATACACTATTGTCAAAAGCGAGGCTGTTAATCCGCAGAAACTTGATACGCCGCAAAACTTACAAATAGACGGAACTACATTGACATGGACGGCCGTATTCAATGCGGCCGCTTACAAAGTTGATATAGACGGAACACTATACAGCGTTAATACATCGGCGTTTTTGTTGTCGGACTTGACGATTCCCGGCCAATATTACATAAAAATTAAAGCAATAGGCGGCGGAACGAATTTTATCGAATCCGACTGGTCGAATGTGAAAATATATACGGTAAGTGATCCTTCTAAAGAAACAAGAACGGGCGACTCTGTTATAATGGAGGGCTGGACATACGGGGATACGGCAAATGTGCCGGACATTGAATTCGGTTCGGGCGGCGAAACTGAATTGAGATATATGTATCAGGGAATAAACATATCATATTCAAGCTCAATATGTCCTGAAAACGCGGGAACATACGAATTAATTGTAACTTTTTTATCGAACGCTACTCACAACTCGGCGGAGGTAATAAAAGAATTTACGATTTTAAAAGCCGACGGCGTCGTAAGTGTAATAATAACGGGCTGGGAACAAGGCAAGACTGCAAACAACCCGATTCCTACAATAACAAAAGGAGATTATGCTTCTCCTAAATATTCTTACGAAGGAACGGGCGGTACATCGTATTCAAGTTCAACACGTCCCGTAAATGCCGGAACATACAAACTGACGGCAACATTTGCCGCCACGACTAACTTTAATGAGGCAATCGCAACCTATAACTTTACAATTTCAGGGCCTGTTACTTATACCTTAACCGTTACAGCGGGAGCGGGCGGCAGTGTAAGTTCAAACGGAGGACAGTATACACAAGGCGCAGCCGTAAGTTTGACCGCAACTGTAAATAGCGGCAGCATATTTGACGGCTGGTACAACGGCGAAATAAGAGTTTCAACAAACGCCGTATATAGTTTTTCAATGCCTGCAAACAGTTTAACGCTTGAGGCAAGATTTATAGTTTTAGATTCCGATTATACCGAAGGCTTACTGTTTACATTAATAAACGGCGGAACGGAATATCAGGTTTCTGTTGGCACGGCGGCAGATAATGGGGCAACAGAAATTGTTATTCCCGCGGTATACAACGGATTATTGGTAACAAAAATTGCAAATGAAGGATTTAGAGCCGTGAATAACGACGCTACTTTCACCAGCGCGATAAATATAACATCGGTGTTTATTCCGACGACCGTCAAAAGCATCGGTCAATATGCGTTTTTTGGCTGCGGCGCATTAAAAAGCGTAAACATACCTTCGGGCATTACGGTTTTGGAAGAGGCCGTGTTTGCGGGTTGTATGAAACTTGAGAATATAGAAATACCTTACGGCGTTACAACCATCGGCGCGTCTGCGCTTTATATGCTTACTTCTGTAACGGAAATCAGTTTGCCCTCAAGCGTAACAAGCGTCGGACAATTGGCATTTGCAGGTTGTATAGTTTTAGAGCGTATTAATCTTTCACCTAACATGACAACTATTCCGATAGGAGCTTTTTATCTTTGCATGGCGCTAGAAAGTCTTGAAATACCGGCAAAAGTGACAAGTATCGGGAGCCAAGCGTTCATAGGTTGTGAAAGTTTGATAAACATAACTGTGGCAAACGGCAACACAACATTTAAAGCAGATGCGAATTGTTTGATTCGAATCTCAAACAATTCGCTTATTCTTGGCTGCAAGACAAGCGTAATACCAAACTATGTGACAAGTATAGGCGCTGCGGCTTTTGCTACTTCAAATATAATTTCTGTTGAAATTCCGGCCAGTGTGACAGATATCGGTACGGGCGCGTTTGAATTATGTTCTTTGTTAGAGAGCGTTGTTTTTCATTCCGACGATACAAAAATTGGTCAATATGCGTTTAATTATTGTTCTTCTCTAAAAAATATTATCCTTCCTGCAAATCTGACAAGCATTAGTGCGTATGCGTTTGCCAAAACCGGTTTGACAAACATTGAAATACCTTTAGGAGTGTCAAGTATCGGATCAAATGCATTTGACGGTTGCTCTGATTTAAAGAGTGTTACACTTCCGGGCGGTTTGAAAAGTATTGGTGAAAAAGCTTTTTACGATTGCACATCTTTAACATCAATCATTATTCCGTCAAGCGTGACATCTATTGGTTTTTGGGCGTTTTTCGTATGGGGAAGTACTTCATGGGACCCTGCCTCGCCTCTGATTATTTATGCGGAAGCAACCAGCAAGCCATCGGGTTGGGACAGCGATTGGAATAGATATTTCCCGGTTGTTTGGGGATATGCAGTGGCAGTTGAGGTTGACGGAGTACAATACGCAATTAAAAACAACAATGCGATTCTTATAAGATATATTGGAAATGAAACTTTCTTGGAAATTCCTAAACAAATAACAATAAACGGCGATGTTTACAATGTTACAGGTATTGGCGACTATGCTTTCTATAACTGTAAATTATTAACTAATATTAGCATTCCTACCTCAATAACAAGCATCGGGATAAGCGCATTCAGCCGTTGCAGTAACTTAAAATCCGTGATACTGACTCAAGCTATAACAACAATGGGAGAAAACGCATTTGCATACTGCACAAATCTGACAATATTCTCGGATAAAGCCAGCCGTGGTGCATGGCCTTCATCCTTTAATTCTTATGGAGACGGCACTTTTAGCAGCACAGGGCGTCCTGTTTTTTGGAATTGTGTGTTCTCATCAGATAACAGTTATATTGTTTCATTTGCCCGAAACTCGGTTTCGTTATCATATCCTTACGATGCCGGCAGTGTTAATATGCCGAAACGCGAAGGTTATGTTCTTTTAGGCTGGACAACAGCAGAAGGCGGAACAACGGCAGAATATTCACTATCTGCCGCCCTGAATAACTATTCATACAATATTTACTATGCCGTTTGGGGATTGATAGTTGAAACTACGATTGATGGCGCGCAATATGCCATTAAAGCTGATAACAACGCGGTTCTTATAAAATACATCGGGAATGCTTCTTCTTTTAGAATACCTAATCAAATAACAGTTGGAAGTATTACTTACAATATAACCGACATTGGAGAGAAAGCTTTTCTAAATTGCACATTCTTAACCGGTGTTGAAATTCCTACTTCAATAACAAGCATTGGGGCAGACGCATTCAGCGGCTGCAGCGGCTTAAAAGCCGTGATACTGACTCAAGCTATAACATCAATGGGAGAAAATGCATTTGCATACTGCACAAATTTAACAATATTCTCGGATAAAGCAAATCGTGGTACATGGCCTTCATCCTTTAACTCTTACGGCGACGGCTATTACAGTAGCAGCGCACGTCCTGTTTTTTGGAATTGTGTGTTCTCACCGGATAATAGTTATATTGTTTCGTTTGTTCGAGGCTCGGTTTCATTACCATATCCTTACGATGTCAGCCGTGTTAATCTTCCGGAGCGCGAAGATAAGTATCTTCTTTTAGGTTGGACAACAGTAGAAGGCGGAACAACGGCAGAGTATTTAACACTCGCTTCTGTTCTTAACAGCGGTAGTTATTCGGCAACTTACTATGCAGTTTGGCAGGAAGTTACAATTCGTACCTATACTTTTGTTACCAATGGCGGAACACCGATTTCTGACATAACAGCTTATTATCTGCTTCAATCCGACATGATTACAACAAAAAACGGTTGGGTGCTTGAATGGTATGACAATGCTGACTTTATAGGTACGCCAATTACACAGTTTCCATATTTCTGTCTTGACGGAACTAAGACAGTGCTATATGCAAAATGGTTTAAAGATGGTAAATCATTTAATACTGCGTATATTACACAATTAGGCGAAGTCAATAGCGTTAAAACAACAAGCAGTGGTCAAAGAGTATACTTTGAGTTTACGCCGGATGAAACAAAAAACTATACAATTACATTTGCAGGAGATACTTTTTGGGCAGAAATTAAAATTTATGACAGCAATTTAAACGTTGTCAGAACTTTAAGCGGAAACTCTTCTGTATCATTAACTGCAGGAGAAACCTATTATTTCGAGGCGTATTTCCGAATGAGCACAGGCACATATACATTTAGAATTGCCTAAATATCACTTTGGTTTTATAGAGGAAAAAAATTGTCTAAAAAAATAATAAATATTAACGGCAGCGAGACAATGGTTAAATTTAAAAAGCAGAACCGATGATTCTTAAGCCGTTTATATTAAGTAATCAATAAAAAAAGGAGTTTAAAAAATGAACAACGAAGTAGGGACAAAAAGTTTACACAGCATTGCATTTTTGCTTTTGCTTATAGGGGGTTTAGCTGCGCTGGCATATTTTCTTTATGATGCTTTACTGATAATGTTTATTTGGACAGGCATTACAAATTTTTACAGCGGTGTGTTTGCTTTTGTAGGAAGTATTGCGGACCTTAAAGGCGCCGATACAATAGCAAAGATTGCTTTATACGGTATGGGCGGTTTAATTATGCTCGCATTCTTAATATTTATTCTCATTTATGTGGTATTTATCGTAAAGCTTTTAAAGAATAAAGCAAAGCCCACTAAACAAAATTATCTTAAAGGTGTTTTTATTATCAGTATTATTAACTTAATTTTTGCCGTTTCGGGACTGGTAGGCGGAAGCTATGTCTCGTTAATAGGTTTAGCTATTCACGGGACTATAGTTGCGGGTTACTTTATACAGAGTACCTATAAGCCATCCGACGAGGTAAAATAAGAGGTTAAAATTAAATACTAAATACTATAGAAAACAGTCTCCGCTTGCGGAGACTGTTTTCTATAGTTACAAATTTTTGAAGAGAAGAAACGGAAAAAATTGTCTGAAAATTAAAAAAAACCTAAAAACGGCAAATTTGACGTGAAATTTTTATTCGTGCATTTTGTCGTTTTTATAACATTTTGTGTTTTAAATATGTTTTAGGGCTCTAAACGGCGAGCAATAAAAATTTTTTTAATTTTCCGCATAAAATCCCTAGGTTTTTTATAGAAAAAATGGTATAATTTATTCATTAAATCTAAAAAATTTAATTTGGAGTAAATAATGGTTAAAAAATTAAACGAAGAATACGGAGAGAAGCAGATACAGGTTTTAGAAGGCCTTGACCCTGTCAGAAAAAGGCCCGGAATGTATATCGGCAGCACCGACCAAAGGGGACTGCATCATTTGGTTCAGGAAATTGTGGACAACTCGATAGACGAAGCCTTAGCCGGTTACTGCGATACAATTAAGCTTGAACTTAATGCCGATGGTTCATGTTCGGTAGAAGATAACGGGCGCGGTATTCCTACCGGTTTGCACAAGACGGAAAAGGTTTCGGCGGTTGAGGTAGTTTTAACTAAACTGCATGCCGGCGGTAAATTCGGCGGCGGCGGCTATAAAATTTCCGGCGGCCTTCACGGTGTGGGCCTTTCGGTTGTAAACGCTTTGTCTAAAAAATTAATAGTTGAAGTTTGCCAAAACGGCAGTCTGCACCGCCAGGAATATAGCAAGGGAAATCCGATAAAGCCTTTAGCGATCGTAGGAAAAGCGGACAAAACCGGAACCAAAGTTACGTTTTTTCCGGATCCGGATATTTTTGAAACAACGGAATTTAGTTATGACACAATTAAAACGCGTATGCGCGAGCTTGCTTTTTTAAATAAAGGTCTTAAAATATTTTTAGAAGACAAAAGAATAGGAATACAAAAAACCGACGAATTGTGTTACGATGGCGGAATAGCGGACTTTGTTAATCAGCTTAACAAGAATAAAGAAGTACTGTTTTCTGAGCCTGTGTACTTAGAAAAGCAATACGGCGACACGGCGGTGGAAATTGCCATTCAATACAATGACAGTTATAACGAAATTATATACACTTACGCTAACAACATAAACACCGAAGAAGGCGGAACGCATCTTGAGGGCTTTAAAAACGCCATTACAAAAATAGTTAACGATGCCGGCAAAAAGTTAAATCTTTTAAAAGACGAGGAGAAATTAACCGGCGACGATGTCAGAGAAGGCATCACCGCGGTTGTTTCGGTAAAGCTTACCGACCCGCAATTTGAAGGCCAAACCAAAACAAAACTAGGCAACTCCGAAATCCGCGTAACTATAACAAGAGCGATGAACGAAAGTTTTGCGCCGTTTTTGGAAGAAAATCCAAATAAAGCAAAAGACTTAATTTTAAAATGTATAACCGCGCAAAGGGCAAGAGAGGCCGCAAGAAACGCAAGAGATTTGACAAGGCGTAAAAGTGCTTTAGAGAGCACAACATTGCCCGGCAAATTAGCGGACTGTACCGAAAAAGACAGCAACTTATGCGAAATATATATTGTCGAAGGCGATTCCGCGGGCGGCACCGCAAAGCAAGGCAGAGACAGGCGCTTTCAGGCAATACTGCCGCTTAGAGGCAAAATTTTAAACGTAGAAAAAGCAAGATTAAATAAAGTTTTAGAGAACCAGGAAATAAAAAATATGATTACCGCGTTCGGCTGCGGAATTTCCGACGAATTTGACGAGACGAAACTTAGATATAACCGCATAATTTGTATGACGGATGCCGACGTTGACGGCAGCCATATCCGTATTTTAATGCTTACGTTCTTTTTCAGATATATGCGCCCATTAATTGAAAAAGGTCATGTGTTTATAGCTCAGCCGCCATTATACAAGGTGAGTAAAAACAGGCATGACGAATATTTTTATAACGAAAAGGATTTGAACCATTATTTAGACAAAATCGGCAGAAAGGGCGCGGACGTTCAGCGTTATAAGGGCCTTGGAGAAATGAATGCCGAGCAGTTATGGTCCACCACAATGAATCCTCAAACAAGAACGCTTTTGCAGGTAACAATGACCGACGCGTTTAACGCCGACGAAATTTTTACAATTTTAATGGGAGAGAAACCCGAACTGCGGCGCGAGTTTATACAAAACAATGCTAAGCTTGTCAAAGAACTCGATATATAGGCGTGAAAACATTCATCGCCGGATATGGCCTACGTGTGACAAGGTTGACTTG
>Ga0209737_10002100_pt1 | contig 14011 bp, 19 predicted proteins | sample TergutCu122P3_FD_187284 | JGI IMG/M metagenome (GOLD analysis project Ga0209737, IMG submission 187284) | Cubitermes ugandensis P3 segment gut microbial communities from Kakamega Forest, Kenya - Cu122 P3 (SPAdes) (version 2) | ecosystem: Host-associated > Arthropoda: Insects > Digestive system... | reverse complement strand
CAAGTACAACAGGAAATATATATGGTATATATGATATGGCTGGTGGTTCATACGAATTTGTTGCAGCATACAACAAAGTATATTCAGGAACATGTTATACGGGGTCAACTTATCGAAGCGCGGGAAATACACATTTTGCATCTTTTGGTGGAACAAGTACAAAATATGCAACGACGTATAGCAATGGAATGGCAACAACTAGCGGAGATTTTTGGGTAGGAGAGGTATCGCATACAGGGGACGCGATTCATGAAGTCTGGGTACCTTCTTCTAATAATGCTAATCGTGGATGGTTCAAGAATTATTGTGGATTTCTTAATATAGATCAACCACATTTTGATAGAGGCCGGAGTTTATGGAAATTATGATCCTAATCCTCCAGATGGAGGAGATCCAGTTCAGCAGGCGGCTACTTTAGCGAATGCAATTGGACTTTTTTGGTCAGATCAAAATTACCGGCAGAGCGTTTTATAATGTTAGTTATCGTATAGTATTAGTACCATAAAAAAGTAATAAAAGAAGCATACTTTTAAAATACCTAAATACAATATTAAAAATATTGTGTTTAGGTGATTTTCATGAAGTGTCTGTATATAAAAGAAAGCAAAGAGATTCGGGGGATTTAATTTAATTTTATTGATAAAGTTGTTTTTTGGTATAGCTAAATTAGAGAATGTTTCAAATAAAAACATTTGTATTTTACCTATAACAAAAGATACTAAATTAACTGATAAAAAAATTAATAAGCTATTTAGAATTTTAATAAAACAGATAGATAGCCTTTCTATTGATTATATTGTGCTTTCTACTTATTTAGGGAAGATAGATTTGTTAAGAGATAAGTTGTATTCGGAGAAAATAAAGATGTTAAAAGGGAATATCCTGTTTGAATACTTAATATATGATGTGATTTCCTATATAGCGCAAGAAGGGGGAAAAGAAGTTTCAGAACTGGAAGTTTCTATTTTAGCAAATAATAATACAGAGCTTTTGTGTGAGAATATAAAGTTTCTAGGAGAGAATGTAAAAAAATTAAATATTTTAACCAATAATATTTCACAATTTAAAAAACTCGAGGACTATTTATATGAAAAATTAGGAATAATGATAAATATATCAAATAATAAGAAAAAAGGACTGTTAAACTCGCATATTATAATTAACATGGATTTTAATACTAAGTTAATTAATAAATATAACATTTCAAAAATTTCGACTATAGTTAATATTCCTCGGCAATATTAGCATCAATTCCAAGGGGTTTAATGGCATAAATATAAACGGTTATAGAATAGTAATGCCAGAGGAATATAAAATTGAAGGGTTCTGCGATGGAGAAGTATATGAGAGCCTATATTACTTCTTAAAAGATTATAAAAAAGTAAGAAATATAATCAGTAAAGATAATATAAAAATTGATAAACTGGTTGGAAACAATGGAGAAATCTCAGTTCATGAATATAAAATATTAAAAAATCTTGACAAAATATAAATAGTAGAGTAATATATATAAACTGAAATGTTGTAATAATTATGTAAAAAGTTGAAAATCAAAAATAAAGGAGAAGTGCAAAATGGAAGAGAAAGAAGTTTTATTAACAAAAGAAGGATATGAAAACTTAGAAAAAGAAGTTGATTATTTAAAAACAGAAAAAAGAGTAGAAATTTCTGAGCGCATAAAGGTAGCACTAGGCTTTGGAGATTTATCTGAAAATTCAGAATATGATGAAGCTAAAAATGCACAAGCTGCTAACGAAGTGAAAATAGCTGAATTGGAGAACAAACTAAGATATGCAAGAATTATAGATGAATCTGAGATTGATACAAAAACAGTCCAGGTAGGAAACAAAGTGAAAATATTGGATATGGAATATAATGAGGAGATAGAATTTACAATAGTAGGATCAACAGAAGTGGATTTATCACAAAACAAAATATCTAATGAATCTCCAATAGGTTCTGCGCTTCTTGGAGCAAAAAAAGAACAGGTGGTAGAAGCAAAAACCCCTGCTGGAACTGCAAAATATAAAATACTTGCGATAAAAAAATAAGCGTAGAATAGATTCTAAAGCTTACACAAAGCTTGTTACTGAAGCGAGACACAAAGAAGCAAATTCGCGTAATATGAAAAAATTTACCATTTTATGTAGACAAAGCCCTGAAAAAGTAGTATAATATTATTGTTATAACATATTTATATATTAGATTATATAGATAAAAGGGAGGAAGTTAAGTTGGTTACAAATTATATAGAAAATAACTACTTAATATTAGTAGGTGAGATTACAAGCGAAAAAACATTTAGTCATGAAATATATGGAGAAAGTTTTTACGTATTTGATTTAGAAGTAGCCAGACTAAGTGGTAATGCCGATATAATACCAGTTACGGTATCAGAAAGATTAATTACAGAATTTGATTTAAAAATTGGAAAAAAAGTAACTGTGGAAGGACAATTTAGATCATACAATAGTTACGAAAATGAAAAAAACAAGTTAGTTCTTACAGTATTTGCAAAAGAGATTATGGAATACCAAGAAGAACCAGAATCAGAAGCAGGAGAAGAGGAAAAGAACGAGAAGAAAGAACGTGTATCCAATGAAGTAATATTAAACGGATATATTTGCAAAAAACCTATTTATAGACAGACACCTTTTGGAAGAGAGATATCTGATATATTACTTGCTGTAAACAGAGCGTATAATAAATCTGATTACATACCATGTATAGCTTGGGGAAGAAATGCTAGGTTTTGCCAGAATATGCAAGTAGGAACAGAAGTAAAAATAGTAGGTAGAGTTCAATCCAGAACCTATGAAAAGAAACTGGAAGATGGAACAACGGAAAGTAAAGTAGCATATGAAGTTTCAGTAGGAAGTTTAGAAGTAATTGATAGTAAAGAAAATGAAGAAACAGATAGAAATGAAGCAGAAGCAATTTAAACAGATATAAAATATAAAAAGCACTTATAAGTGCTTTTTTATTACGTAGGAAAAATCGACTAGATTTTTCCGGAGTAACAAGGTTAAGCTTCCTAAATTCCGCGCCATGCGAAGCATGTGTGCGTGTGCCGAAGGCGCTTTTCTTATTTATATTATAAACTCTGCATATACAGCTGAATGGTCAGAAGTGTCTGTATCGATAGTTTCATGTTTAGATAATTTTAAATTTTTTGAATAGAAGATTGTATCAATACATCCACTACCAGATTCGGTTGTCCAGGTAGGCTTTGTATTTTCAATAGAGTTAAATCTTTCCTTTAATAATTCATATTCTTCATAACTTTCTTTTTCATCAAAACGATATTTGTGTTTTCCTATTTTTGTTATTCCCACATTAAAGTCTCCACCAATAATTATACCTTCATTTCTACTTATTTTATCAGTAATACGTAATAGTTCTTTACAGGCTTCTATTCTTTCATCTTCGAATGTAGAAAGGTGGATAGAAAACAGATTTAGTTTTGTTGTACCAAATGAAATCTTGTTGTATAGAATGCCTCGTTGTTCACTATCCTGATGGAATAGAGGAGACAGGAAATTTGCAGAAAATTCAATAGGAAACCTAGATAAAAGACCATCACCATAGAATCCACCTTTAAATTTTATACTTGTGCCCATGGATCTATATGACAGTCCAATATATTTACCAAATGTATATATTTGATTTTTGTAATATGCTCTTTTTGTGTACATGTCCATTTCTTGCAGGAAAATTATATCTGGTTTATACTTCCTAAGAAGTATAGCCTGTCTTCTCACATCTATTTTGCCATCCAGACCTTCTCCGATGACACATATTAAATGTAATTGTTCTTATAATCATACGAAACACACCATCCATAAATTTTCTCAATAACATTATATCAAAAACCATGAAAAAAACAAGATAAAAAATTAATATTGTAAGATTTTTCTTTCTATGATAATATATATGGGAGAAATGCGAAAGATATATTATGGCAAGGGAGCTGTAAATGGAAGAAAAAAAGATTAGAATAAGATTTAATATTATGGCAATTGTATTAATAATAGTTTTTTGTGTTGCCATATCACCAATTACATTACAAAATGATACGTTTTATACAATAAAGATAGGCGAATATATAATGGAAAATGGAATAGGTGTAGAAGATCCGTTTTCGTGGCATACAGGAATAGGCTATACATTTCCTCACTGGGGATATGATACAATGATGTATTTAGTTTATAATGTTGGAGGACTTCAGGGAATATACATCTCTACAATTGTTCTTACAGCTATATTAGGAATAATAATGTATATAACTAATGTAAAACTAACGAAAAACAGGGTTACATCTTTTATTTTGACATTAATAGCAATTTATTTGATGAAGGATTTTTTAGCAGCAAGAGCACAGTTAGTAACTTATATATTATTTATTCTCACAGTATTTTGTATAGAACGATTTTTGAGTTCTAGAAAAAAAGGATATGCAATAGGACTAGTTATAATACCAATTCTGATCGCCAATATACATGTGGCAGTATTTCCTTTCTATTTTATATTATATCTACCGTATATAGCTGAGTATATAGCATACTTTGTAGGAAATAGTAATGTGACAGCATGTAAGCTGCGAATTAAGAGGTTAAATAAGCGCAGAAAATTCTATGAAGATTCCTCAAAGCTTGAGCTTTCCGTTGAACACAAAGAAGTAAATTCGCGTAATAAAAAGATAAAAGAAACAACGAATAATGAGCGTATAGAGGAGTTAAATAATAAGGTATTAGAACTGGAGAAGAGAAAAGAAGAATTATTGCAAAGAAGGGAAAAGCTTGAGAAAAATGCATACAAAATTATAATTAATAAAAATAATAATATAAAATGGCTAATAATTATATTGGTAATATGTATCTTTACAGGGCTTCTTACCCCGCTTGGAACAACCCCATATACTTATTTGATGAAAACAATGCAGGGAAATACAGTAAATAATATTTCTGAACATTTGCCACTTACCTTAGTGCAAAATGTAAACTTTATATGTGTAATTATTGTATTTTTTGCAATACTTACATTTACAGATACAAAGATTAGGTTATCCGATTTATTTATGCTAGGCGGATTATTAGTATTAACGTTTTATAGTAGAAGACAGGAGTCCATGTTTATAATAATATGTGTATATATATTAAACAGGCTTATATGTTCTATGTTTAATAAATATGACCCGAATCGGATGCAAAAATATAGAAAAAATAGTGGTAAAAGGTATTGGGAGAATTACTCTAGTGGCATTGGTATTAATAATATCGATACAGATTTTCAAACCAAAATTAAATCATACTTTTATAAACGAAGAAAGCTACCCAGTAAAAGCTTGTGATTATATAATAGAAAATTTAGATATAGAAAATATTAGGTTATATAACGAATATAATTATGGAAGTTATTTAATATTTAGAGGGATACCAGTATTTATTGATTCGAGGGCAGACCTGTATGCTCCGGAATTCAATGAGGGTATAACGGTTTTTAATGATTTCATTGAATTGTCAGGTTTAAATTTAAGGGAAGTTTCAGAAAAGATAGACGAATATGGAATAACACATTTGATGATGTATAGTAAAGCAAAATTAAGAATTTTCTTGGAATCAAATGAAGATAAATATGAATTACTTTATGATGATGATGTCTTTTGCATATATGAAAGAATTTATGAAAGTAATCTACAAGAAGAAGGGCAGGAGCTATGAATAAAAAACAGTACTTATGGACGATAATAGTGGTACTAATATTAGTAGGAATTGACCAAGCAATAAAAATTTCAGTTTTAAAATATTTAGACGGCTCTAGTGTAACATTAATAAGAAATATTTTAGAACTATCATATGTAGAGAATACAGGAGTGTCTTTTGGCATACGGGATGGGAAATAATATAACAGTAATAATATTGAATTCTATAGTGATTTCTATATTAATCGGAATAATGATATTAAAAAAACAAAGTTTGAATAAATACAAGTATATATCTCTAACATTAATTATTGCAGGAGGGTTTGGGAATTTAGCAGACAGATGCACACGTGGACATGTTATAGACTATATAGATGTAAATAAATTAATAACCTATCCGGTATTTAACTTTGCAGATATTTGTATCGTGATTGGTGCAATAATACTGATGATTTCAATGATAGTTGATATTGTGAAGGGAAAAAAAGAAAATGGCAAAAATGAAAAAATATGAAATATCTGTAGGCGAGGGAAATAGAATCGATAAAGAGATTTGTAACTTGGATAGTAGCCTAACAAGGGTTATGGTTCAAAGAATGATAGAAAATGGAAATATTTTAGTAAATGGAAAGAAGACAAAACCATCATATCGATTGAATCAAGGAGATTTAGTAACTGTTGAGAAAGAGAGAGCGGAAGAGGCAGATATAACGCCCCAAGATATTCCATTAGATGTGATTTATGAGGATAAAGATATTTTAGTTATAAATAAATCATCAGGCATGGTAGTACATCCTGGAAACGGAAATAGAGAGGGAACATTAGTAAATGCTGTGATGGCCAAATGTAAAGAGTCATTATCAGGCATAGGTGGAAGCATAAGGCCAGGGATAGTGCATAGATTGGACAAAGATACGTCAGGATTAATAATAGTTGCTAAAAACGATAAAGCTCATATTGATATAAGTAGACAAATAGCAGAAAGAAAAGTATTAAAAAGCTATATAGCTTTAGTAAGAGGAATTGTTAAAGAGAATGAGGCAACTATAGATATGCCGATAGGAAGAAGCCCAAAAGTGCGATCAAAAATGGCAGTAGTTAAAAGTGGGAAAAGTGCTATAACAAATTTTAAGGTAATAAAAAGATATTCGGAATTTACCTTAATAGAAGTAACTATCGAAACAGGAAGAACACATCAAATAAGAGTACATATGGCCGAAATTGGATATCCAGTAGTAGGAGATATCTTATATTCAAATGGAAAAAACCCATTTGGGGTAAAAGGACAGTTGTTACATGCGAAAGTTTTGGAATTTAAACACCCAACCACACAAAAAGGAATGAGACTAGAAGCTCCACTTCCAAAACAGTTTGAAGACATACTAAAAAAATTAGACAAAAATTTGTAGGAGTCGGTCTCAAGGACGACCTAGGCTGTCGGGGACGCCAGCTCCTACAAAATGAAAGGTAATAAATTAATGGAAGAAAATATTAGATTGCAAAAATATTTAGCAGCGAGTGGAGTAGCATCAAGGAGAAAATGTGAGGAGTATATACTAAAAGGACGTGTTTTGGTGAATGGTAAAGTTATAACTGAGCTGGGAACCAAAGTTAACCCAAAGGTAGATGAAATAGAATTTGATGGAAAGAAAATAGAAAAAGAAGAAAATAAAAAATATACTTATATATTACTAAACAAGCCTTTAGACTATGTAACAACAGCTAATGACCAATTTAGAAGAAAGACAGTACTTGAGTTAGTAAAAACCAACAAAAGACTAGTTCCAGTTCGGAAGACTTGATATGTTTACAACAGGCGCATTAATATTAACAGATGACGGAGATTTCGTATATAAAGTAACACATCCAAAACATGAAATAACTAAAACTTATACAGTAACTATAAAGGGTACCATTACAAAAAGTGAAGTAGAACAATTGAAAAATGGTGTAGAGATTTCAGGAGAAAAGACGAGCCCAGCAGCAGTAAAAGTAATAAAGGTGGAAGAGGATAATAGCCGCTCAAGATTAGAGATAGTAATACATGAAGGAAAAAATCGACAAATTAGAAGAATGCTAGAGACAATTGATAAAAAAGTGCTGGCATTGCATAGAAGCAAGATAGGAACTATTTCTGTGAAAGATTTAAAGATAGGAACATGGAGATATTTAAAAGCTGATGAAATTAAAAAATTAATAAATTCATAAAAATCTTGTAAAATAGAAAATTTACTTATATAAGCAAAGCTTTTAACGCTTACCTAAATAATACACAGTTGACTTTGTCAACTGGCAGCGTTATAATAATATTAAACAAAAGAAGAAGGAGAATTCCATATGGAATATCAAAAATATACTCCAGAAGGATGGTACGACGAAGTAAAACCAATTACAAGAGAAACTCTAGATATGGCATTAATAAATGGAGACATAATGGAAGCTAGAGTGACAAAGTGTGACCACAACTATAATCTGCATCTGGATTTTGGAAGTGATGCAAAAGGAATCATCCCAAGAGAGGAAATAGAAGCAATTAATGTAGATGAAACAGGGTTTCCAAAGCCTAATATATGTGTAAGCAAGGTAAACAAGATAGTGCAGTTCAAAGTTAAAGATATAACAAAAGATGATATCTTTGTGCTTTCCAGAAGACTTGTTTCTGAAGATGCGTTATCATGGATAAAAACTGATTTGAAAGAAGGAAGTATTGTAGACCGGAATAGTAAGAAATATTAGACCTTATGGAGCGTTTATTGAGATAGGTGGGGGAATAGTAGGATTGCTACATATAGAGGATATTTCAGTGGCAAGAATAAAAACGCCGAATGAAAGATTAAATATTGGACAAAAAATAAAAATAATGATAAAATCGATTGATAATAAAACAAACAGAATAATATTTACATATAAAGAGCTTCTTGGTTCATGGGAGGAGAACATCAAAAGCTTTAAAGAGGGGATGAAAACAAAAGGAATTGTAAGAGAAACTGAAAAATCAAAAAATGGAATATTTATTGAACTAACCCCTAATTTAATAGGACTTGCTGAATATAAAGAAGATATGGAATATGGAAAAACGGTAGAAGTATATGTAAAAAAAATAATACCAGAGAAGAAAAAGATAAAACTTATTATTGTGTAAAATATTTATAAGATATATAATAAAGAAATTTGCGAGTCGCAAATTTCAACTACCATTGTACATTGTAAATTATACATTGTACATTAAAGAAAGGGTGATGGGTTATGGTAGAAGATAATGAAATTAAAGCAGAGGTATCTCCATTTGCAATAAGGGAGGGAGAGGTGAAAACCTTTGATGGAAAAGACGGATATGTTTCAATGAACCAGATCATACACAAAATTGATATAGGACATATTTCAGATATTCATTTTAAAATAATAGAAATAGTGAACGATTTTGAGTTTATAACTTCAAGGCAGTTATATCAATTGCTGGAATATAAGAAAGAAGACATTAAATCTCAGGATAAATTGAATAACAAATTAGAACAATTGGTAAAATCGAAGATATTAACTAGATACTACTTCACATCTGAAGAAGGAAAATGCATTTATAGAATTTACTGTATGGAAAAAATGGGGAAATATCTTTTGAATTCAAGAGGAATTGAATGTAAATGGCAGCAGTCAGATAATACAAAGCCTGTGCCAATGATTAAGAAAAGGTTAGCTGGAAACCAAATTATAATTGCGTATTTAAGAAAAGTGAAAGCATTTAACAGTTATATTATAAAGCCTGCAATAACAGCGAAAAGATTGGGGAAAATTGTCAAAGCAGCAGGGGGAATAAGATTAACTAAAGCTGGAAAATCAATTGACTTTGTTTTTGAAGTAATCAGAAGAGAAGATGAATGGGATAAAAAACTAGTAGAAAGAATGAAACAATACATGGACTTTTATGAAAACTTTGTACAGTTTGATTCAGGGTATGAAATAAAGCCACAGTTGATTTTGGTATGTGAAGATGATAAGCATATGGTAGAGGCATTTAAGGAGATAGTGACAAGTCAAGTAGAGCTACCAGGACAAAAACTATACTTTACAACAGACTTAAGACAAAATAGCTTAACATTAGAAAAAAGCTTGGTAGAATTTAAAACAGACGAAAAAACAGGCAAATATAAGATTGAGGAAATAGAGATTAAATTATTGGGATAAAAGATAAATACTAAAAATAAAAACAGGGAATTTCCCTGTTTTATTTTTCATATAAATTATTTATTGTTTATTTGAATCGTTGTTATCATCAGTATTACCACTTAGATCAAAACTCATAGCATCTTTATTATTGAAAAATGCTAAAGCGTCAGAAGTATCAGTTTGCACAGGATCAATGTCACTACCAGTGGTGCTTTCAAAAACTACTCTTTTAGGGTCCCATTTTTTATTTGGTTTTTCTTTATCGTCTGCCTTAGTAATTCCGCTCGCTACATATTGACTAAAATTATACATTTTTGATTTATGCGGTTCTTTATATTTAGCAGAAACATAATCAACTCTACCGAAACTGGACTTACTTCTACCATATTTATCTTTAACTTTAAAAACTACTTCCTTGTCAGCAAGACCTTGTTGTTTAGCAGTTTGAAGAGTCATTTTCCAAGCCCATTTTACAGTTCCTAAATTTGATTTGTAATGTTCTTCTTCAGAATCGTAAGAATCATTAACGTCCCACTCTCTTCTTTCACCAAACTCTTTTTCCCACCATGCATAATCTTCAGGAGTACAGTTTCCAAAGGAAAGCTTGCTTGGCGCGTTGGCAAGTATGGATTGCATTAATTGAGAACTAGTTTCACCGATTGATGCTAAATTTTGAACTGAGATTGTGGTTCCAACCTTGAATTTTCTACTTAAAGTAAATAAGTCACTGCAATCGGCATTGCCATATAGGTTAAAACCGTCAAGATACACAAAATGAGGTACTCTTGATGCTAAAGTGAAGTTATCTTCAAAACCAGCCAACAAAAGCATTAAGAAAAATCTGGCAATACCTCTACTTGGAGTTCCTCCAAAATCAGCATGTCTAGAACATAGGAGTAAAACTTCACCATTAGTAATAATTTCTCTATAGTTAATATTGTTGTGCCTGTTGCAAAGAATGTTTTTAACATAGGCAGTTTTAAATAGATAATCCAATTGAGCTGTTGCAAAGCTAAGATATCTTTTCATATCTGAACGTCCTGGTGCATCTTTATAAAAACTATCTTTAAAATATGATAATAAGACTGCATTTTCTTGTGCTAATTCATCATCTTTTTTTAATTCTTCGCATAATTCTTCTATATAATCAAAATTTATAAAACATTTTAATAAATCATCAAGGTTAGGCATATCTCCATTGTTAAGTTTAGGGTACACAAGTTTAAGCAATGCTACAAGGTTTTGTATAGCATGATGAGCAAAATTTTGCATGTATGCTTCTTCAGGGGTTATACCTTGAGAAGAATGAAGACTTTTTAATACAGCAGTAATAATTAATGCACATAAAGGAACACTCTTTATCATAAAAGGATTTAACCCAGGAGAATTTGGATCATTAGGGTCTATTAGAGTAACAGGAATATTAAAAGCTTTAGCAATTCGCAAAACATTTTCTGTGTGATCTGGTTCTGGAGACACAGAAGTTAGACCTAAATTCCTATATACAAATTTTCCATCTGCTTCACCGTGAAATCATTTTTTTCATGTATGCTTTATATACATTTTCTTTTCCAGGAACAGGCGTCAACATAGTTAAACGAAAATGTTTATTTAAATATTCATTATCATATGGACAGTTTAAGGTGGCGATTCCAGTCTTTAATGCAGTATAACCCATTTCTTTAGACACTTCGTTAAAGAAATATTTCTTTTCTAAATCTTGGGCAATCATTGGCTCCATTACCATGGTTGTTTTACCACAACCACTAGGCCCAACAATTAAAGTAGTCTGGAATCTTTTATCTTCTAAAATTTTTGAACCTTTACCAGAACCTCTTTCCTTACAAAATACAATTTCATAACTATATTGACCACTAGGTATAGATGAAGGGTTGATATCCACTCCATTATAGTCATTAATAGATTCCTGAAAGAAGTTAGGGAAGATTGGGTCATTAATTTTCTTATACAACCACACAACTAGTGGATAGAAAGATATAAGTGGCAGATATATAGCAGCAGCTGTAAATGCTGGCCTTATTAAATCTGAGAATTCCATAAGTATTTCCTGGTAATTAGGAACGGATAGTACTAGCATCCAAGCTGAATGGTTAATCCATTGCACAATCATTGAGATGGCAAGGATATATAATGCTATACAATATGTATAAAAGAATGATTGTTTTGCTTTATTGTTCCCAATTGCAAATTTTGATGCAAATGAAAGGAAAAATGCCAGAAACGGACAAAGTATTGCAAATGTATATGTTATAGGTCCCCAATAAGAAACGCCCATACCTGTAAAGGACATAATTAAGAGTTCAACAACTCTGTCGATACAAAGGTAGAAGCTGATTAAAGTCAACACATACGTGAAAAAGGTTGTCCTATCAGTCTTTAATACTTTTAAAAATTTATCTATAATTTTCCATACAAATTTCACAAGAAAACCTCCAAATTGATATTTTTGTACAATAATATACATATATATTATCCTATAAAATCACGAAAAAAACAAGTCTTTTTAGTTATTTTTTTCATATTATTATATGTAGGGGCTGGTTTCCACACCAGCCCAGAAGATAATGAAAAAATAAGAGGTGGAAAAAATGCGGCAGAAAGAAAATAGGGTATAGACATACAAGTTTTATGCAGGGAGTACTGGTGCTTATGTACTCACAAATAATTGTGAAAGTAATAGGATTGGTATATAAATTGTACATTACTAATAAAGAAGGATTTGGGGACAAGGGAAATGCAATATATGGAGCAGGATTTCAAATATATGCACTACTGTTGACGATATCATCAATTGGAGTACCGAATGCAATTTCTAAATTGGTATCAGAAAAACTGGCAAAGGGAGACGGAAAAGGTGCATACAAGATATTTAAAGTGGCATTTGGCCTGTTTTCTGTTCTTGGTTTTTTAGGAAGTGTAATATTGTTTTTGGGTGCGCCTTTTATAGCAGAAAAGTATTTGCAAATACCTGAGGCGAAAATGACATTAGTTGCACTTAGCCCATCAGTATTTCTGGTTTCTATTTCTTCCGTTTTAAGAGGATATTTTAATGGAAGGGAGAATATATCAGTTACAGCAAATTCTCGGCTCTATTGAACAGCTAGCAAAAACTGCTTTCACTGTTGTAATTGTTGAGATTATAGCAAAAATAACGGGAGGTAACACTGTACTTATGGCATCAGGTGCAACTGTGGCAACAACCCTTGCAACAATTGTCAGTTCATTTTATTTATTTATGTATTATAAGAATAGAAAGAAAGATGTGTGGCAGGAAGTAAAAAGCTCAAGCTCGAATGAAAATGAAAGAATTAAGAGGATAATAAGGAATATTGTGGCAATATCTATACCGATTACATTAAGTAGTTTATTATCTGTAGCTACTAAAAGTATAGATACATTTACCATAGTAAGGATATTAAAGAATTTCATGAGTGAATCAGAGGCAACAATTCAGTATGGAATATTAAGTGGGAAAATCGACACATTGATGAATTTGCCATATTCTTTGAATATAGCATTTGCAACAGCACTGGTACCAGCAGTTTCTTCATGTATAGCAACAAAAAGAATGAAAACAGCAAAAAAGAGAATAGAGCTTTCTATGATGATTTCAATATTAATTGGACTTCCAGCAACAGCAATAATGATGATGTTTTCTAAACCAATACTTGAAATTCTATTTCCAAATGCTCTTGATGGAGCAGAATTGCTATTTTTAAGCTCTTTTGGGATAATATTTGTAGTCCTTACACAAAATATAATTGGAGTGCTTCAGGGGTTTCGGTAAAGCAACAATTCCTGTTTTAGCATTGGGTACAGGGGTTATTTGTAAACTAGTGTTTAACTTGGTGCTTATTCCAATAGAAGAAATAGGGATAAAAGGTGCGATTATTTCATCAATAATATGCCATATAGTGTCATTTATAATATGTTTCATGTTTTTAAAAAAGACTATTGATATAAAATTTAGGTTAAGCAAATTTATATTTAAGCCGGGAATATGTATAACTAATATGGGGATTTGTTCATACTATCTATATAATATATTTACCCAAAATTTCTTGATTCAAAAAAACATATCTTTTTTAGTAAGTATAATTATAGGAATGGTGATATATATTTTAT
>Ga0209737_10002099_pt1 | contig 14012 bp, 17 predicted proteins | sample TergutCu122P3_FD_187284 | JGI IMG/M metagenome (GOLD analysis project Ga0209737, IMG submission 187284) | Cubitermes ugandensis P3 segment gut microbial communities from Kakamega Forest, Kenya - Cu122 P3 (SPAdes) (version 2) | ecosystem: Host-associated > Arthropoda: Insects > Digestive system... | reverse complement strand
ATATTTTGAATCCCTTGGGTCTCCTTCCAACCTAGTTCTTTTGTCTTCATGTACATCAAATCATAATGGCCTGTTCTGTGAAATTCCATAATCTCTGTACATGCGTTCTCAAGATATTCCCTTTTGGCCTTTTCTGTGGCTCTTTTCAATTCGTTCCTCAGTCTCCTGTAGTTCCTCCTGCCTTCTTCAGTGTTGACATTCTTTTCCTTCGCTCATCCATTTTACTAATATCCAAAGTATAGGAGCAGAAAAAAGTTACCTGTATGTCCTTGGTCATGACAGGTAATTTCTGATGATCTGCAATACGTGATAATCTGACACCGGCCTGGATGCCACATTAAAGGAATTCTTCCATGCATGTATCTGTGAATTCAGATGCACAGATGCTTTGTTTACTTATCCAGGAGACCAGTGCTGAATGTTAGATACAAACTGGGGAAATATACCTGTAGCATAACACCTCTGGGGCGTTATGTCCACATTATTTTATCTTGAAAACAGAAACTTATGGAAAAAGTATGTTTCATGTAAAATATGTTTTTTTTTATTGGTATGTTGTTTTTTTTCGAAACATTTTTCACTGTGATCTGCATTTAGCATGCTTGTATGCTTGTAGGTCTTCATGTCAAGTGTGTATTATTTTTGTCTGATTTATATCTAAATTGGAATGTGTCGGATTTTAATAAAACTCCTTAAATCAAACGTTTATAAATCGATGTTCATTGGTTCTCAAGTTACTACATGTTGACAGAGAGACATGAAAAGGCTAATTGGCGCATTTTACAACTTTTCCTGTGCCTTTTTACCACAGAATATATTTATATGATGTAATTCTCTCGTAATAAAAAATAATTATTTATGTAAACAGGTGTCCCAGTTCAGTCTTTGTAGTAGACAACCCTTCTCATTCCTGTGAGGCAGAAACCACATGTTTAAGTATTATTGGGATGCCTTTCAGACTTAAAAGGTTAAATGCTGCTTGGTGTGTTTCTGACACACCAGCTACTGATGTAACAGAATGAAGTATACTGCCACTAATGTTAGTGCTTAATGCAGTCAGGATTCAGTGGCAATGTCATTGTGCTGTCAGTGCTGTATTATGGGGGCGTCATGGTCAGCGAGAATGCCCTCACAGTTGGGAACCTGTCAGCCTTCTTGCTGTATGCAGGCTACATTGGTGTATCCATTGGTGGACTGAGCAGCTTCTACTCTGAAATGAACCGTGGCCTGGGGGCAAGCACAAGATTGTGGGAGCTGGTAGACAGAGTGCCAACAATTCCTGTGTCAGGTAACATTTGTCTGTTATGTGAAACTTACTGTCCATATCCCAAATGGACTTAAAAGACATTTGTGTCTCATGCTTTGCAGGTGGTCTGGTGCCTACAAAGGAACCTGCAGGTCAAATCACATTCCAGGATGTGTCATTCACATACCCATCACGGCCTGACACACGAGTTATCCACAATTTGACCTTGGACATCCCAGAGGCATCCATCACAGCTGTAGTTGGTGCCAGTGGTTCAGGCAAGAGCACACTGGCAGCACTGCTTCTGCGGCTTTATGACCCTGACAGTGGGACTGTACTGCTGGATGGGCAACCTGTGGGACAGCTGGACCCACGCTGGCTGCGAAGCCACATTGGCTCTGTCAGTCAGGTTTGTGAACCCAGACATTGTGACTGTCTGGCTTGACAACCAACAGCAAGGGTGAAACTGCACTGCCTGTCAAGCCACATCAACTCTGTCAGATTTATGTGACCTAGGCAGGAGGCCAGCAGGGTAGTAGAACCCACATTGGTTGTGAAGTCACATCAAGTTATTGTAACAGGCCATTTACGAGGTCTCACAATAAAGTTCGCGAACTCATCACGCTAAAAGTGCTACATACCTCATTGCTGAATACCAACATGGTTGCCTTCAGAGTACTCCCCTTGGGACGCTATGCACCGATGCCAGCGCCTTGTCCACCCGTCAAAACAATTTTGGAACTGGTTTTGTGGAATGGCCTTCAGAGCTGCCATTGGTATTAATCCTGATGTCATCAGTGTCATCAAAATGCCTTCCTTTCAATATTTCCTTTATCTTTGGGAACAGAAAAAAGTCATTTGAGGCTAGATCCAGTGAATAGGCAGGGTGTTCCAACACAGTTATTTGTTTAGTAGCTAAAACTCCCTCACAGACAGTACCATGTGAGCAGGTGCATTGTCGTGATGCAAGATCCATGAGTTGTTGGCAAAAAGTTCAGGTCATTTCTGTCTAACTTTCTCATGCAGCCTTTCCAGTGCTTCCAAATAGTAAACTTGGTTGACTGTTTGTCCAGTTGGTACAAATTCACAATGAACAATCCCTCTAATATCAAAAAAAGTCAGCAACATTGCTTTGACTCAAGGAAATTTTTTTGTTGTGGGGAATTGGCAGTCTTCCATTGTGTACTTTGCCACTTCATTTCATGGTTGTATTGGTAGACCCATGTTTCATCACCTGTGATGACACGGCCCTAAATGTCATCTTGCCTCTCCAGAAGGTCTTGGCAAATTGTGACTCTTCTTTGCTTTAGTTCTTCAGTGAGCTCCTTTGGGACCATTTTTGCACACACCTTCCTCATGTCAAGATCTTCCCAACTGTTTCTCTATCGAGGTTCCCTTGCTCTGCTATGGTCCTGACAGTCAGCTGATGATTTTCACGCACAATTTGATGAACTTTTGCAATGTTTTCTTCAGTTCTGCTTGTTGCTGGTCGTCTTGATCTCTCTTCATCAGTGACACTTTCTCTTCCCTCAGAAAAATGTTTCACCCACTTGTAAACTGCTGTTTTCTTCGTAGCATTATCCCCGTAAACTTGCACTAACATCTATCTGATTTCGTTTGCACTCTTTCCAAGTTTAATAAGAAATTTAATGTCCGTTCATTGTTCTAATTCAAGCTCAGACATTCTCGCGGTGGCACACCAAAACACACACAGACAGTAATAGATGCCACTCAGAAAGAGAGTGCCATAGATCAACAACAACACAGGTGTGGAACACTGATATGTCAACGTCATCAAACCATACTAAGGCTTTTGTCCAGTGCTGCCACGGCAAGCACACGGTGGCGAGTTCGCGAACTTTATTGTCCAACCACGTACCTTGTATTAAATGTAATTATGATGCCTTCCTTCACAGGAACCAGTCTTATTTTCATGTTCTATCCGTGAAAATATCTTATATGGAGCAATGAATCCCTCAGAAGTAACCGAGGACCAGCTGGTAGCTGTTGCTAAAGAAGCAAATGCATACAACTTCATCACCAAGAACTTTCCTGATGGATTTGAAACATTGGTTGGAGAGAGGGGTGTCATGTTGTCTGGAGGACAAAAGCAGAGAGTGGCCATTGCCAGGGCCCTTATCAAAGTGAGTACATGTTAGTCTTAACATGAAGTGGGTGCAGGTGTATGTGTCAGTAATATCGTAATGACCATGTTTTTTTGAAAGTGGTGTGCAGCTTGTAACACTTGACATTCATTTCCATAATTTCCTAAATCACCTTTCTAGTTTTTGGTGTGCAGGCCTTGCAAGGGTCCTCAGTTAAACTATGCCTATATTTGAGGCACAGTACTATGAAGCCATACAAAAAGTGTGAAGTTAAAGCTCCATAAATTCTTAACCTTGATGAGGGTTCAGTGTCAGGTTGTGATGGCTTTATGACAGGGAGCTGTACTCATTGAGTAGGGTAGCTGGCTTCTGGATAGAGAGAAATCTCTTCTGTCGCTGGGATTCTGACCTCTTTCCCAAAGCTGAGTTGCCTTGCTCAGACCACAGGTCAGGTATGATCTTCCCGATTAATTTTGAGGGAATGAGATAGCCATTGGTTTGTGCTGCATGTGCATCTAATATAATCCATAGTGTCTACACACAATTTTCTGCAGTGTATTGTAGCTTTACTCTGTCCAAACCATGAGTAACTGTGTAAATGTTGAAGAGTGACTGTGGTGTTGTACACATTCAACTCCCGAACTTTTTGTTAGAGGGTGATTTTCTGTGTCTTTTTTTCAGAATCCAAGAATCCTGCTCTTGGATGAGGCAACAAGGTGAGTTCATGAGTCAGTCCTAGCACTCAATCTTAGCTTGCCAGCTGGGCAGACACAATACAGTATGCTTTGTATGTGACAGTGCACTGGATGCAGAGAGTGAGCATCTGGTACAAGAGGCCCTGGAGCGCATCATGCAAGGGCGTACTGTACTCATCATTGCACATCGTCTGTCCACCATCCGCAGTGCAGGTTAGGAATCTCTCAAGTGTTTCATATCCACGCACAAGCCATATAATGATTCAAGATGACTGTCTTCTGGCATGTAGTGCTCTATAGACTGGTAGATGTGTTGTGACATTGCTCTGAAATGTCAGTGCAATGTCTACCATACTTCACACTGTTGCATCCCAGAAGACAGTTATGCTCATAATTATCAACATAAGAATCTCAGTTCTCATGCATAGTTATTTTTAAGTACAAAATTATAGAATTTTGGACAAGGTAGAACCTCAAGTGTCATGTGAGAAGTAATGCTCATTCATAGTGTAGTTTATTTAACAATGCTGTATCAGCTGCTTAGGATGTACAACACTAAATTTTCGAGTCTCGGTAAAAGATGAGTTGGGAAGAATGTGGAAGGAAGTAGTCTTGGCCATTCCAAGTCCTATCACAGCATTGGCCTGCAGGTACTAAGGAAGTCCACAAAAGGCCTCAATCATACTAGTCACTGCCTAACCCAAAATTAAAATCCAGAACTCATATACAGAGCAGCAGCATTTGTCACCTCAGGAACTTTTGAAAGGATGAATTTTGTATTCATTACACCGACACTGACGGAAAGTTAAGCTGCCAGTAGCTTACTTAGTTTTCTTGTATTAACATGGAAAGAGTGTACAGCGAGATTAACATGTAGCTTGGGTTGGGAAGCAAAAAAATCATCATTATGGTGAGTAAAATGTGTTGAAAGCAGCCACATACAAGGAAGAGAAAATTATATGAAAATTGATATTAAGAAATACTGTGCAAGGATATATCCAAAAGTTCTTGGACTGAGCCATCAATGTACTACACACTTTTGTTACTGGATGTTGCCCCTCCAAAATAGTCTGCTTCTAAGTTTCTGGTTACACCATCATTCTAGATGTTTTTAGTCTTTTTCCCTCAGATATTGCAAAACTCCCAGTAGTGACTAAGATCAACATGCTTTTGATGTTTGACCTGTCTAGCCTTGCTTTCTTTGGCTATGGAGAGTGTGGTGTTTTCCATTGACAGGACTTCTGTTTGGTTTCTGTTGTGTAACAGTAAACCCAGTTTTTTTTTCTCCTGTTGTAACTTTGACAAGAGTTTTGATCATTTCTGACTTCATCCCAAGACACATTAACACATACCACTTCATCTGCTTTTCATTGAGCAACCAAAGCACAAAGTTCACTGAGATTCACAGCATATTCAAGTCCTCCCTTAGAATTTGCTGTTATGTTCCTTACAAGAGGCCACACCTGCCATTGATCTCAAAAATGTTACTTTGCCAGTCTTTGTTGACAATATTGTGATTTTTGTTCATGTTTTTGCGTCTTCAACATGTGGAGGAAAGACAAGAACACTCACAGTCTTCAACTAAAGGTGCTCCAGGTATTAGTTGAGAAAACCATTCAAAGTCTGTGCTCCTTACAATGGCATTGCTACCAAATGTTTTTCAGTCATTGCTTACATTTCTCATGTAGTTTTCTTCAGTTTTAAGCAAAAGTGAAGGCAAATTAATAGTTTGTTCAAATTAGCCATAAGAAAATCATGGATCACACTTTATACTCACATAACAATAAACACCCACTGAGAAGCATCACAAATGGTTATGGCTACAGAACTCACTAGACTGACTCAAAAGGTAGTGATACTGTGCAATCTGGAAGCGGAAAGATGTACTGCTAGCGATGCTGGGTTCTAGTGGTGAAGGCAGGAACTTTTGAGTACACTTTCATGTATTGTGAGGATGTGAACTAGGTGTAACTATTTCAGGATATGATCCAGAGGCAGACTGTGGTATGGTAGATGGTGTTCCCTCAAATTGCATGACCAGACAAGGAATGACAGCTCACATTATTTTCATATTTGTGGCTCTGGTATTCCTTTTAATACTCTTAAGAATTCTATCTGGGACAGAAGTCTCAAATGATGCTCGTTCAATCTGAACAGAGAGGTCTGGGGTTTACAGCTGTCATTGTCACTTGTTCAGGAATTGCAAATGACACACATTTCATCTCTGTTAAGAACAGAGAACTTATACTGAGAACAAGAGTACCATAAAATCTGGTAACGTGTTACCAGGGCAACAAGAAGTGAACCTACTTCTTGGAGGATGAGCAGTGCCATTGGACACGGTCCTGAACCTGTTCAGTTTAGGTTATCATACATCATACCTCGTCCTCTGTCTTCCCAGTTCTGTTTTCCAGCATATTCCTCCTCCAAGCTTATGTTTCATTTCTCCCATCTGGTTATATGTTTAGCCTACTGGAGCAGTGCTAATTACTAGAAGATAAAAAATAATACAAGTTCCCTCTTATAAACTCCTTACTCCACTTACATCTTATCAGTTAAGCTCACATATTTTCTTGAGAAATTTGTTTCCAGACATATCTAATTTATATTATGCTGTCAATGTGAGAAACGACTACCATACAAAATAAAAGATAAGATTCTGATGTAAAGTGCACAAAGAATGTGAATAACACAAAGAGGATACATTTTATCACATGTTGGAAAGAACCGAAACAACTAATTGTATCAGTAAAGAGGATGGGACCAAGCCAGGAGCGGACATAATTAACACTTTGAGCCTGGAGGGTATGGAAAGGTCTTACAACCATGAACCAGACAGAAACTTCTCCAATACACTGTAACTTTTCATGTACGTAGCTAGTGCCACTCACAGCATAATAAATAAAGTGCTTATAATCCCAGCCAACGAGACTGTAGTTGACAGTACAGTTAGTTCGTCAGTATCACATAGAAAATTTGAAGTGTTTTTATTAAAGTCAGAAGCAGCTGATTTTTTTTATTATTTCAAACACATAAAAGTAAGTAGCTGCTTTTATTACTTGCAGTACAAAATATGCAACACTTTGGCAGTTGATTTCTCTTCACGGAAAATAAGTATGAACATTAAATTGACGAACCTTCTGTGCAACTCAGTAGCACAGTTCGTCCCATACTTCCAGCCACGTGATCATGTTTGTTGCGCAGTACCAGTGAAAACTGCATCAAAATTAATGTTCAATGCCATTTTGATCAGTAAAAACTTAATGTTCTTATAGAGTAACAGTTCTGAAATGTTTACTCAGTTTTGTGTATTGAAGTTACAACATATAGATAAAGTGTACTGGGCAGTAATGCATTTCACCATTCCCTATGCTAGTGGTGTACAGTGTCATTTGAGCTAAATCTCCACTGCTGCTGTCCATGGCATTATTTAAAGAAGAACTGTACTAGTAGTAATTCCCACTGTTTTCAGTGGAATGTCTTACTATTGCTACCCTAGTACTGCTGCTACCATAATGTGATTTTTGCCAGACACTCCCAGCCAAGCACAAAGATGGTCCATACTAATTAGCAGTGAATCTAACTGTAATGAAGGCTTACTGGTTACCAGCACCTCAGATAGGCAAAGAGGAAGTGGATGTGGAAATGCTGCTAACAGTAGCTTCATAAACAATCTATTCACTCAAATTTCACTAACAACTAGTTAATCTAGTAAATCCAGATCAGAGTAGGAATCATTGTAGATTTTGCCTACCAGACTTTACCACTGCTGTTGCCTTGACAGTGTTGAGCAGTTGGACCATGGCATCTTTGATGGCAACTTGCTCATACAAGTAGGCCTATCAGTACTCATTACCTGCTTGCAATTTTGACGTGCTTGCATGTACTCCTTTGCAGAACATGATAAACAGTATAGGTATACTCACAAGGCTCAAACTTTGGCACAGTGAAAAAAACTGAGTGATTAAGAATTTACAACATATGAGAGCTGTGATGTGGTGATTTCAGACCAGATTGCTGTACTGGAACATGGTCATCTGGTGGAGAAGGGGACATACAGTGACCTGCTATCCATGGAGAATGGCACATTCAGGAAGCTAGTCCAGCATCAGACATTCACTGTGTGACCATGTTCAGTTGAGTGTGTAATATCCATGCAGTACCACAAATTGGGCAGTTAAGAGCACATGAAGCAGATGTTATCACATCACGAGAATAGTTAAGACACTGCAAATTCTGGACTCAGTTTAAAGGTATATGTTGAGCTACTGTCCATTGCTAATAAGAACAGCTTTGACCTTGACTGTAACTCATGACCTTTTATCTGTGGTGTAATGTTATCAAAACAGCATACATGTCATTTCAAAAACATAGGTCTGTATTGCTACATAATGTGATATTTTAACATGTGTGATTCATAAGAAGGGTCAATGGGAAATCACATTTTCAGTCAAAATCACAGCTGTTCTCACTGCATAATTGCATGGAGCTATACTGACGTATGTACAGAGGAATGGCATATTTTCTGAAATTACAGGTATGGTTTGGATTTTTCTTTCATCCAGTTCTCAAAATTAGTGCTGTTCATTTGGGTGTAGTAGTCATCATTCACCAATTGTGCATCGTAAATGAGCTGACCACCTGTTACAGACATACTCAGACGATCACTTCTCTTCACTGGTGGCCATTTGTAGTGTTCAGGTTGTAACAAAAACACACACACACACACACAAACCCTGAAGTCAAATTTATGCTTAACTCTAACAACATAGCATACAACAGGAAAAAATAGGAGAATCATTACATACACTTGGAATGTAATGTCATTTCAGCCTAATATTTTTAACTGGAATATACTGGTTTCTGGTCATAAACAACATTCTGTCTCATTTCTGCCTGTTTGACTGTTGTCAAGGTCATAGCTTTTCTCATGAGTAACCAGGAGTATCTGGCTCTGAGGCAGGATTTTTCTCAAAGTACTTCAGGTTTTCATCTGCACTTTGCCATTCTACGATTGTTGCTTAACTATCAGCAACCCTGAAATGTGCCGTAAGCCTCAACAATCAGCAGATTGTCACCTCAGTCCTTATCTGACCAGATTCAGAGTACAGAAATACTTAGGGACTTCGGTATGATTTAATTTCTTCATGACAGTGACTGCATCAAATGTAATGATGGTCTGTCACCTATGTCAGTGACAGAGACAGAAGAAACAAATGTTGGTTCATAATAACAAAGATTTAAATTTTATGCATGTTTTATTCCTAACTAACCTCCTTTCATGTTAATTCACTTCATTATCACAAATGTTTGACAGTAACAACCAAACCCATGAATCCATACGTATGTTGCGTATTTGGACTAGCTATTATGACTGAAGTTTCCTTTGCTTCTCCAGACCTGCTATAGGCCTGTACCCTTCCATCACCTGCTAAGCTATCATTCATAACATCCAGTACATATTATCATATAAACAATGTTATATCTGGTCCATATATTATGAACAGAGGAAATCTTCATAACAGTTGCTGATAATGAAGTTCTACTGTGTCAGGTGTACCTGTGTACTTGTGTCAATGAGTAAGCAGATTATGACACAAGAATTTCACACCATATAGAGAGCCAACATGATTCTAACAATAATCATGCTGAGTTTATACAAATATACCTTGTTTTCTGAAATACATCTTTTCTGTAAAAAAAAAAACCACAAGTTGGGGTGTGCAGCATGTTATTGATGACAGTGGCAGCAGCAGTCATTTGAAATACCCTCATACCCTTCAAATTTTCTTCCTTTCACACTGAAATATCCTGATATAGAAGAAACAGTTTGCAAATATGCATGTGAATAATGGCAGTTTGGGTGCACAGTGTAAGGCTTCAGTACAAATGTACGGAGACTGTTTCAGAATCGCAGTACTTTATGCATTATGTATACCTATGCTCAAAATGTACTCTTTTAAGTTCATCAAAAAGTTACAAGCTCTTTATTGGGTTTCCTAAACAAGGGTTGCATGGCTGATTGAAGTACACATGGTATATGATAAAACATGGTAGTGATCATACATACTATAGTGTGAGAACTTCCTACTCTGCACACACTTCTTCTGTTCAAATGACGTCACAATAGTTGACCAATAAAAAAACTTAATTTTTAGCAGCACTGTTGTTTTTCCTGTCCTCTTCTTTTGTAAGTTTTGGTACTGGCTCATATGACATCAATATTCCTTCTCAGTACTTTTGCCCAGGGATTAATTTGATTGCTTACACGGTAATACTGTAATGGTATATTATAATGTTATTACCTTTCACTAGCGTCCATTATAAATATGATTTAGATACATTTTCCTTTAGGGTCTTTGTCATAAAAAAAAGTCACTTATTATTTTCTGCCCTGTGACAAACCTGAAGCAGGGCATTCAGTGTGCAACAACACAACTCAGAATCTCCTCCCCCCACACCCAGCACTACAACACTGAAATGTGCTGCAGCATTCATAATGCAGCATCATCCACCTGATGTCATCATGAAACCCTTCAGCTCAGTAAACATTTCAAAAACAGGTAAGAGAGCCATTTCAGTACAGTACAGTACAGTACATTTTTAGGATTACATGGTTTTCTTCCTACTTTTTTGCCTGTTTTTCTGATTTTGTGCATTAAATCTACATATCTGGCTCTGAATAATTCCAGGATAGAACAACCAGATATTAAATGACAAAATCTCTCTGTTCTGTGCTGCGTTTGCAATATTTGTTTTAAAACACTTGCAGTTTGTGGTTTTGTCTCTCGATAATGTGTGAAATTACTACTGTTTCACATTTTTAAAAGCAAATGATTCAGTTGTCGTAACATGAAGCAGTGCTTCATTTAAAATCAATGTGGGTCACACCTCTGTTACTGGTAAATTGTTTTATGACACCGCAGCTGTACATAATGTTCCCCAACTTCTCTGTCTGTGCAACTGCAACATATTCCATACCCATCCCATGACATACTGTTAGATTGCAACATCATCTGGACAGGTTTTAAACTTCTGGTACAAAATGTTGAAAAGACATCACTAATCAGTTCCGGAAATATTTCACTGTGCATCTATATTGTTGTTTCTGCATTTCATTGTATTACATAGCATGGTTGTGAATTTTAGCCAAAAAATGTTTCACCATCTGAAGGAAACCCTATGCCAAGATATACAGTTGGCAGCAATAATGTGTAAGGGTAATCCGATACTTCTTTCATGTAATATGTGGTGAAAACCCACCCTGGCATGATGAGCCATTCAGTGAAAATGACCTCCACAAAGATCACAATCTGACACACTGGCTATTGTAATCACTAATAGATTCAAATATTTTCATGCAGACCTGGTATGTGCAAGAATTTCTGCATCATGCCTGCTACAGTACACAAGTAAGTCTTTCTCTATAGTACATATAGCAATTTACGTGTCAATTATGTCACATTTCTGAGTATACTTGCTGATATTACTAAAAATAAGGTAACCTGTCATGTGTTGGCCCATAATATAAGCATTGTTCACTGTACACAAAGAGTGGTGCCAGTGAAGCACTACAGTCTTGTAGGTTGCCAATGCCAGTAGTTTGTTACACATCTGTGAGGCCATTATCACATGAGTAAGCAATATTGTGACCTCAGCCAATATCTGTGAGAGATCTAAACTGTGTATTCACCATGGTGGTCAACAACAACAACAACAACAACAACAACAGTTTTAAAACAGTATATACTAAGGAAGCAGTGTTAAACTGTACTGCTATTTTTGTTCCACTTGTTTACACTTTCTGTACATCATTTGAACCCAGCCATACCATTCATTTGAGCAATTAACTCACACCTGACTGATACTATGTCATGATGCTAGGTTCAGTTTCAGAATTCAAAACAGCAGAGTTCTTCCCCACTGCTATATTTTGCTTATAGTTATATAGAAATATATAAAATTAAGTGTTTATATGTCCTGCTGTCATTCCACTTTCAATGGCACCCACAGCTTTTAACTACCATGTTCTTGTACTTCTTGAGGATCACATTTGACTCATCAAGAAAATAAAGCACAGATATTGGTGACAGCTTTGTAGGAGCACAGCAAGGCTTTGGCACTTGTGAAGGATTCATGAGATGCACTAGTGTCTGAACAATTGCATGATTTGTGGCATTCATGTGAGCATTCAGTGGAAAGTTACATTCCCCACTGCAGTAAAAGGCATCATACCCATTTGGTGCTATGATCCAGTCCTGCAAGGAACAAAGAGCAATTACAGATAACCAGATACAAAAAGAACACCTTTCTGTTACAAAATGTGCATACTTACATGCCATTCCAAATCTCTGAAGCTCACAAATAGTGTCTGTATTTGGCAGCTCCTGGAAGACCAGTGTGCTGAAGAATCTGAAAAAGACAAACAGAATGATACCCAGTGCAGTCCCACATGTTCTTCATACAGAGGGAATGTTATGGTGGTCCTACCTGTATATGGATGTTGATAGTAACTGGTGTCTGCTGGTGTTGTGTCAGCCCTCTTCTTGGTGCGCCGCTGGGTCTCTCGTGTCATACGAGTGTGTGTAGTGTGACGTCCAGAGGACTGAAAGAATGCCACCATGAATGGTTGCCTACTAGTGTCCAGTCCCTTTGAGCTCACAATTCCAATGTCTTCTGGGAGGATCTCATGAGCTATGCAACAAAACAAATTATGTGTATGATGCCCAGAACACCACCACAGTTAAACTGCTATAGGTACAAACAGACACTCTGAAGCCCTGGTGGAATACGCAAGAATATGTGGATGAAAGCTCGATTGAAATGACTGACTGGTGTACATTGGTAGGCATAGGAGAATTGAAGAATTTCATAATGACAAATTTTATAATCTATACTCTTCACCTTATATTAGCGTAATACAATTAAACAGAATTACATGGGTATAGCATCTGGTAAATGTGAGGCATGAATGTATACATAATTTGGTTGGACTGGATACAGAATTTAATCAGAAACCTAAAAGGTAAAAGCATAGATCATAAAGACATAGGATATAAGGGTGTGGGCTGTATTCAGCTGATTCAGGATACTGTCTAGTGATGAGCTGCTAGGAACACAGAAAAGAACCAAGGTAAATGAATGTGGAAAATTTGTGCACTGGCTGAGTTACTGTCAGCTTAGTATCTAGATGAAGTATACAGAGAAGGCTCAGTCACTGGTTAATTAACCAGCATTGGGCAAGATGGCGAGGTCTTTATGGCACCCAAAGACAGGCTCAGGAATCAATCTCAGGGCCTAATCTGGCTGCCAAGGCTAAATTTTTGTCCTTAATTAGGACTCAATCCAGGGTTGTAACTGGCCTTCTTACTTGACACAACATGCTGAGGAGACATCTCCACCTATTAGGGCTGCTGGACAGTCCTTTGTTTAGAAGGTGTGTAGTAAAAGAGGAGACCTCGGCTCACATTCTTTGTGAGTGTGAGGCATTGGCCTCACTCAGACACTTGTATCTGGGTTCCTTTTTCTTGGAACCAGAGGACATTAAGAGTAGAAGCTTGGGGGCCATCTGGAACTTTGGTAAGGTTACAGGGCTCCCATGATTTTGATATGGGGCACAAAGGGCCTGCTTTAAAATGGCCTAAGTGCATCAAGACTGAGGTCCCGGACCCAAGTACCATCTGATCTAATCTACTGTCAGCTTCTGAAGAAAAAAATTACCAAATAAACATGAACTATATGCATGCTCTTATTCAGACAATACACATTCCTGAGTTTTAACAAAGAAATTCATTCATTCAGTATTCTGTCTGATGACAGGTCCAAAGCCTCCTCCAAAATGATGCCTCCACATAGTGCGATCCAGAGCCTCCTCCTTCAAATGAGAATATCCTCTCCTGTCCTTCAGGTCATCCAGTAGCTTCTTACGTCTTCTTCCTCGTCTTCCTGCCACTTCCATCTCCCCCT
>Ga0209737_10002098_pt1 | contig 14014 bp, 12 predicted proteins | sample TergutCu122P3_FD_187284 | JGI IMG/M metagenome (GOLD analysis project Ga0209737, IMG submission 187284) | Cubitermes ugandensis P3 segment gut microbial communities from Kakamega Forest, Kenya - Cu122 P3 (SPAdes) (version 2) | ecosystem: Host-associated > Arthropoda: Insects > Digestive system... | reverse complement strand
AAGCGCTTTCGAAAGATATCCCACCAAAGAAGTACAGGGCGGATTTAATAAATACATCATGGACGTGGTAGAACGAGCAGATTATATTGCCAAACTGAACGGCAACCGTGAATTTCCGTGGCGTCTGTTTGTTATTTCCGACAGGGACGCTACTTTTGCCGATTGCGATTTGGTATATCAGTTGGCTCGTCCGCAGGCGTCAATGGATTTTTCGTGGGTAAAACCCGGTAAAGTGGTGTGGGAATGGTGGGGCGATTATGTCATCGAAGGCGTCGATTTTGTTACCGGTATCAACACGCCAACCTATTTGAGCCAAATTGATTTCGCTTCTGCAAATAAAGTTCCGTACATCATTGTGGACTGGAAATGGACCGACCGCGACAACCTTTTCGTGGTGAATCCCGACATCGACATTCATAAAATTATCGACTACGGCAAACAAAAAGGAGTAGGCGTCATTCTCTGGTGTCCCTCGTTTACGCTCTACCGTCAAATGAAAGAGGTGTTACCCGTGTTTGGCAGTTGGGGCGTTGCAGGCGTGAAAGCCGACTTTTTCGAGCGCGACGACCAAAAATCGAATCAAATGTATGAAGCCATTGCGCACGAAGCCGCCAAAAATAAAATATTAGTTGATTTCCACGGATGCGCCAAACCCACAGGATTGCAGCGGATGTATCCCAATATTGTTAACTTCGAAGGCGTTTATGGCAATGAAGTGAATAAATTCAGCAGAGTGTATGCTACGGCTTCGCACACAGCAATGATTCCATTTATCCGAGGACTTGCGGGACCGTTTGACTTTACGCCGGGTGGTTTCCGTAACCGGCACGCCAACGAAATGATGACCAAATATACGCTACCCTACGTTATCGGTACGCGCTGCCACGAAATGGCTTTTTATGTCATCTACAACGAACCCCTAAAAATGCTTTCGGACGCTACCTCAACATATGCCAAAGAGATGGAATGTTTCAATATGATTAACGAAGTACCAACTGTTTGGGACGACACCAAAGTGCTGGATGGCGCTATTGGCGAATACATTGTTTCGGCACGACGCAGCGGCGACGTTTGGTTTGTTGGCGGAATCACTAATGAATGGCAGCGCCATTATACGCTCGATTGTAGTTTTTTGCCCGTCGGGAAAATCTTCGAAGCAACCATCTTTACCGATGGCGCCAATGCCCATCGCGTAGCAACCGACTATAAAGTATCGAAGCAAACGGTGACCGCTGCATCGCGGTTAGATTTGAAGATGGCAAACGAGGGTGGATTCATCATCAAGTTGCAACCAAAATAAAAAACATGAAAAAAGTAGTTTTGAAGATGATTCCCGCATTGATTTGCGGAATGATGTTCATAAGTTGCAGCTCTGATAAAGCAGATAATTTGCTTGTTGGAAAGTGGGTTACTTTTGATTAAGGTTTTAGCAACCCATTTTCCTTTTCAGACGAAGTTAGAACTGATGTGTGTTTTACAAAAGTCAAATAATTAAATCAATAAAAAGAACCGGTATGCATGATAATTGAAATATATATTGTATTTTTGCAGTGGATATTTTACATAAAGTAATATATATGACAACATTCGAAACATCGGAAAACAATATGCTTGATATAGACAAAATTGAGGTAGAAGCGACAAAATTCATTCATTCCTTCACCAGAGAACAACTTTTGGAATGGGTAGAATTTGACAAGAAAAGAATGGCTTTGGCAAGGAAGGAAGAACGCCTTGCCAGAAAAGCAGCGATGTTGGGCATGGACAAAAGTTTGTAGTAATCGATAAGCCAACTTATTATAATTATTTTCACATCATAAATCTTAATTTTTAAAATAGAACAAAATGGCAACTTTTAGATTTACAGCAGGCCCTTGGAACATTCACGAAGGGCATGAAACATTCGGGCCAGGCATACGGCCGGGAATATCTTTCGAAGAAAAGATAGTAAAGTTCAAGGAAATTGGTCTTGACGGTGTGCAATTCCACGATGACGACGCGGTGCCAGACATGAACAATATGAGCGAAAAGGCCATAGTGGATTATGCAACCGACGTCAAAGCGTTGCTCGACAAAACGGGACTGTTTGCAGAGTTCGTTGCACCCAGGCTCTGGTTTGATAAACGCACAAACGACGGCGCCTATACAGCAAGCCTTGACGAAGACTATGACTTTGCCATCTGGCGTTCGCTTCGTTCGATTGATATAGCGCGGGCGCTGGGGACAAACAAGATCCAACTCTGGTACGCGCGTGAAGGATCGCTTTGCGCCGAGGGTAAAAACCCTGTAGAAAAAGTCAAAAAAATGCGTGACGCTATCAATACCATGCTTGAATACGATCCCGGCATATTGATACTGATTGAGCCTAAACCCAATGAGCCAATTGATAGAAGTTATGCAGGAACGGCAGGACACGGGCTGGCGCTCGCCGCGCAAACCATCGATCCCTCGCGTGTAGGGCTTTGTATTGAAAGCGCCCATTCGATCATGGCCGGGCTTGATCCGGCAAACGATATGGCTTTTGCCCTTGCATGGAACAAACTGTGGGGCGTCCATCTCAACGACCAAAACGGAATACGTTATGATCAGGACAAGACCTTCGGCGTGGAAAATCTCAGAATGGCTTTCAATCAGGTCAAAATATTGTACGAGAATAACTTCGGCGATCTTGGCAATTTCGAGTGTGTAGGTCTCGATGTCAAAGCGATGCGCACGCAGCCTGTCAGCGATTGCTACCGCCATCTGATCAACAGCAAGGCTATTTTCCTGAAACTGCTTGAAAAAGTTAAAAAATTCGATTATGATTTCCAGCGCAAATGCGTTGCCGAGCAGAATTTTGAAAAATTAGAAATGTATGTGATTGACCTTCTGATGGGATATATATAATTCTATGTCTCAAAAAGTAGAACAAGCCTTAAAATCAGCAAGCGAAACACGTGCACTTTTGATAGGTCAAAACGTGCTGAACCGGCTACCGGAAATGTTTACAGAACAGTTTCCCGGAAAAAAAGCCATCATCATAGCCGACGCCACCACCTGTGAAGTAGCGGGAAAGGCGGCGTCGGTTTTTCTTCGCAATGCAGGAATACCGCAGGAAGATTCTTTCGTGTTTACTGACCCTGATTTACATGCCGAATATCAGCATATAGAACGATTGGAAAAGAGATTGGCTTCGACCGATGCTATACCGGTAGCCGTGGGGTCGGGTACGATCAATGATTTGACCAAACTCGCGGCGCATCTCACGGGGCGCTCCTACCTCTGTGTGGCCACAGCCGCCTCAATGGACGGATATACTGCTTACGGGGCGTCTATTATTTTCAGGGGCAACAAGCAATCATTCAACTGTCCGGCGCCACAAGCCGTATTGGCTGATATTGAAGTCATCCGTAATGCTCCTGCCGAAATGACCGCTTCGGGCTATGCCGACCTGTTTGCCAAAGTATCGGCAGGCGCTGACTGGATATTAGCAGACGAATTGGGTGTGGAAGCCATTGATCCCACAGCATGGTCAATAGTACAGGATGGTTTGCACGAAGCGCTGGCTTATCCTGACGGAGCGCGCATGGGAAAAGTGGAATCTATCACGCCTTTAGTTGAAGGCTTAATGCTGGGCGGTTTTGCCATGCAGTGGTCGCGTACAAGCCGTCCGGCATCGGGCGCTGAACACCAGTTCAGCCATCTGTGGGACATGACCCATCATACACACAACGGAAAAGCGCCCGCACACGGGTTTAAAGTGGGGATAGCCACTTTGTTCCTTTCAGCGCTCTACGAACAATTGTTGTATCATCCCATGGAACAGCTTGATATAGAGGCGTGTTGCGTCAACTGGCCGGAATGGGAACAGCAGGAAGCGCGTGCAAGGAAAATGTTTGCGAATGCCGGTTTCATAGATACGGTATTGACGGAAACACACGCTAAATACGTCACAAGGGAAGAATTGGCCGTACAGTTGGAAACATTAATAACCAGATGGCCGGTCATCAAGGATCGTCTTTCGCGGCAGTTATTGCCTTCGGTTGAAGTGAAACGCCGCCTGCAATTGGTAGGGGCGCCCGTTGAACCGGAAGACATCGGCATCACAAAGCCACGGCTTCGCGAATGTTTCCTGCAGGCGCAGCATCTTCGCCGTCGTTTTACCATTCTCGATGTGGCTGTACGTACCGGCTGTCTCGACTTGTGGTTAGATCAAATATTTGGGAAATGACAAAAGTTGAATGGACGGTATATCCTGATCGACAGGCATTATTGCAGCGGGTCAAAACGATCAAACACGTGGCGCTCGACATGGACGGCACTATTTATAAAGGAAATACGCTTTTCCCTTATACTGTTCCTTTTTTGGCGCGTCTGAAAAATATGGGGATCGGCTATTCGTTTTTGACCAATAATCCGTCGAAAAGTACCGCCGATTACTTGCAACATCTCGAAAAAATGGGATTAACGGTAACCGTCGATGAGTTGTATACTTCTGCACAGGCAACCATCAACTGGTTGAAAATAAACATTCCGGCAGCGAAACGTTTGTTTATTCTGGGTACGCCAAGCATGATTGGGGAATTTGAAAAAGCCGGATTCATTTCTGCATCCGACAGCGCCGATGATACCATTGACGCGCTGGTTGCCGGGTTCGACATGACCTTGACCTATTCACGACTGTGCCGCGCAGCATGGTGGATCAAACGCGGAAAACCATACGTGGCTACCAATCCTGACCGGGTATGTCCTACCGATCAACCTACTGTTCTGGTGGATTGCGGATCGATTTGCGCCGCATTAGAAAAGGCGACAGGTAGAAAACCGGACGTAACGCTTGGTAAACCACAGCCTGAAATGCTGGACGGAATACTGCAAGCGCATGGATTGCAACCTGATGAAGTGGCCATGGTAGGCGATCGCGTTTATACCGATATTCTACTGGCGCACCGGGCAAATGTTTTCGGAGCGCTCGTATTGAGCGGTGAGGCTACACTGGCAGATGCGCAAAATGCCGAATACCAACCGGATGTTGTCCTTCCAACGATTGAACAATTGGGCGAATTATTTGCCGAAGCAAAGAAAATTCAGGTCTAATCATTCTTAATAACAAAAAAAACATGAAAACCATCATTACCATTATCCGCGCAGCCATTGGCTGGCATTTTCTCTATGAAGGATGTATCAAACTGTTTGTCTGCAATTGGACGGCTGCATCCTATTTGAACAACACCCGTGGATTTCTTTCCGAGTTTTACCATTGGCTGGCCGCTTCGCCCGCAAGGCTTGGCATTGTCGATTTTCTGAATATCTGGGGGCTAACCCTGATAGGAATAGCGTTATTCATTGGTCTATTCGTCAGATGGGCGTCATTAGCCGGAGTATTGCTGCTTGCGCTTTACTATTTTGCTTATCCTCCTTTTGGTTTTTCAATGTACGGAGGCGAGGGATCATTTTATATTATTAATTTACAATTGATTGAAGCGGCTGTACTTGTCTTTTTCTTTTTTTATAAAGAAAAGGGATATGGATTGGACAATCTTCTATGCAGAGACGGGGCGTGCCCCGTCTTTTCAGGAACAGTGGATTCATCAGATTCAGACGGGGCGCGCCCCGTCTCTACAAATACGGTGAATACACGGCGCGAAATGCTAAAAAATCTGGCTACTTTGCCTGTTCTGGGTTTATTTGGCTGGGGCGGTGTGCGAAACAGCAAATTGTACGGTACCGATACCCTGTCGGGAGCCACCGTGCAGGTCAACCGTGTTGCGCTGGGCGAACTGAAAGGCGAGTTGCCCAAAGGCAAACTTGGCCCTCATGAATTGAGCCGTTTAGTGATGGGCGATAACCATATTGGCGCTGTGGCGCATGCACGCGACCTGCAGTATGTCAATTCGTTGATGAGAGCCTATAACACCGAAAAAAAGATTTTTGAAACCCTGATGATATGCGAACAGGCTGGAATCAACTGCATCAACATTGGTTTCCCCAACGTTGAAACTATGGTCAAATACAGAAAATTGACCGGCAGTAAGATGAAAATTATTTCGCAGGTGGGTGTAAAAGGTAAGGATAGCGAAGATTTATTTAGCGATATCAAAGTCTGTATTGACAATGGCATTGATATTATTCAGATACAGGGCAGTTGGGGCGACTGGTTATCGCGCGACGGCAAGTTTGATGCGATAGATGCGATGTTGAATTTCATCCGCAGCAACGGTATAGTGGCTGGATTGGGCGCGCATGCCATCGACACATTAATTTTGTGCGAAGAACAGGGCATTATTCCCGATTATTATATGAAGACGATGCACCACAACCAGTACTGGTCGGCACATCCTATGGAAAACCGCAAACCGTTTGAAGTAGTTGGCTATGGCAAGCCGGGCGTTTACATCGACTATCTGAACGAAGACCGCGACTATTTCCGCGACAACAGTTGGGATACCTACCCCGATCGCACCGTCGAATTTGTCAACCGTACCAAAGTACCGGTGATGGGTTTCAAAGTGCTTGCAGCAGGCGCTATCCCTCCAAGGAGCGGCTTCAAATGGGCGTTCGAAAATGGCGCCGATTTCATCTGTGTAGGAATGTTCGACTTTCAGGTGGTGGATGATGTAAATATCTGTTTGGATACATTGAAAAACCTGACAAACAGAAAACGGGACTGGTATGCATAACAATTGAAAATAACTTAACATGAATATATCAATACGTAATTTTTTAAAAACAACTGCCGTAGTAGTTGTTGTATTAGTTTGTTCATTTTCAGCGGCTAATCAAACCGGAATAGATGCCAACAAGAGCAGAACAGTGAAGATCAATAAAAACTCTTTCGGCGGTTTTGAATTGTTGGTGGATGGGAAACCTGTATTTATTAAAGGGGCGGTAGGAAATGATGGCATTGAACTGGTCAAAAAATATGGAGGTAACGCGATCCGTTCTACTTATCGTAAACAACGGTTAGATGAAGCGCACGCTTTGGGTCTGATGGCACTGGTCAATCTTCCGGTTGCATCACAAAGAGACGGTTTCGATTATGATAATGCCGAGGCTGTGAAAGCACAGCATGAGAGGATCATCAATATTGTTTGCGAAACGAAGGATCATCCTGTTGTATTGATGTGGGCGCTGGGGAATGAACTGGATCATGTACCGCAGGAAGTATACGAACCAAATAAAATTTACTACAACATGAAAGTATGGGACGCTGTGAATGATCTGGCAAAAGCGATTCACGAAATAGACCCCGATCATCCCGTCATGACCGTAGTAGGATCAATTACCCAGCACAAAATCAATGCGTTGAATAATCAATGCCCTGATCTCGATTTATTGGGAGTGAATGAATACGGCGATTTGCTAAAAATTCCGGGCTGGTTGCGGGAGTGGGGTTGGAAGCGCCCGTACCAGGTTACCGAATGGGGGCCGACCGGTTTCTGGCAAACACGAAGAACACCCTGGGGATACCATATTGAAGAAACCAGCAGCGAGAAAGCCGACAAGTATAAAGAACGCTATGAGGGAACCATACTTGCCGATAAGGAAATGTGTTTAGGCTCTTATGTTTTTCTGTGGCGGCAGCATCAGGAATATACGCACACCTGGTTTGGCATGTTTGATAAAGAATGGCGCGAAACGGAAGCCGTGGACGTCATGCGTTACGTTTGGACAGGGGAATGGCCGAAAAACCGCGCACCCCGGGTAAATTCAATGACCATAAACGGAAAATCGGCTCATGACTTTGTGACCCTTGTTCCGGGTTCGATATCCCATGCAAAGGTAGAAATGGTGGATACTGACGAAAACGATGTTATCACGTATGAATGGGATTTGCTGCGTGAACAGACAAGTTTCGGGTATGGCGGCGGCGGTGAAAAAAAACCGGAAGCGATAGATTGTTCGTTCAAAATAATGGCTGACGGTACAGTCAGTTTTACTGCGCCATTAGAAGAGGGGGCTTACAGATTGTTTGTGGCAGGATATGATAAGGGAAATCATGTGGCTACGGCAAATATCCCGGTTTTGGTGGGTGAATTAAAAAAACAATAACCATCAATCAAATGAAAAACATCAAATATCTGGCTTTAACATCATCAGTTATTACAGGATTCGCTTGTACCCATCAGGAACCGCCAAAACCGCCAAATATTATTTTCATCCTTACCGACCAGCAATCTGCTTCCATGATGAGTTGCGCAGGGAACAAGTGGTTACATACTCCGGCAATGGATTATCTTGCAGAAAACGGCGTTAGATTCACACGTGCATATACCACAAATCCGGTGTCGTCACCATCAAGAGTAAGCATGATGACTGGCAGGTTGGCCGGTTATTTCCGGGATCGCGAAGGAAACCCTGTCAGGGAAAATGCCGGTGCAATGAGCATAACACAAATTTCTGACGAAGTGCGCGAAAACAACATTGCTACGGTATTGCAACAAGCTGGTTACGATCTTGTTTATGGTGGCAAGCAACATCTGCCACGAGTATTGCAACCTGAAACATTAGGATTCAATGTTATCAGCCGGGATGAACGCAACGAACTGGCTGAAACTGCGGCACAATACATTAAAGAGAAACACGGGAATCCTTATTTTATGATTGTATCGCTTATTAATCCTCATGATATATGTTATATGGCCATTCGTGATTTTGCTGCGTCAGATGAGGAAAAGGCGATCATCAGAAATGGGAAAACGGAAATTGCCACATTGGATAAAGCGCTCAAAATTCCCGAAGGAATTTCAAGAGAGGAATTTTTCTCTGCTTATTGCCCGCCGCTGCCACTCAATTATGAACCGCAAATCGATGAACCGCAGGCTATCAACTGGCTGATCAATATGAGGCCTTTTCGTGTCAATGCACGCGAAAATTATACGGATGAACAATGGCGGATGCATCGTTGGGCTTACTGCCGTTTGACTGAAATGGTAGACCGGCAAATTCAGAAGATACTGGATGCATTGAAAGAGAGTGGTAATGAAAAAAACACACTGGTGATTCTTTCCAGCGATCATGGTGATATGGATGCGGCTCACCGCTTGGAGCACAAGACTGTACTGTATGAAGAATCTGCCAATATTCCATTTTTGGTGATGTGGAAAAGAAAAATTTCCGGCAACCGGGTAGATAGCGTACATCTTGTGTCTAACATGCTGGATTTGTTGCCAACGGTATCAGATTATGCAGGAAAACCGGTTTATACTGATCAAAGAGGAAAAAGTTTGCGGCCATTACTTGAAAACAAAAAGACGGAATGGAGGAAAAGTCTGGGAGTTGAAACTGAAATGGGGCGTATGGTGGTTGACGATCAAAAACATAAGTACATGAAGTATGATGTTGCAGGAATAGAGGAGCAGTTACTGGATTTAAAATCAGACCCCTATGAAACCACGCATTTCACAAATCATCCTGAATATCTGGAAATTTTGGCTGATCTAAAGAAACACTATACCGAATGGTTTCCTGATAATTAACAGATAATTCTTTTTGTTAGCATGATTACCGCCACCCGCGCCATTGTATTGAATCACCTCCGGTATAGCGACAGCGATCTGATCGTCAACCTGTATACAGAAAGTATGGGTAGACAGGCCGTTTTTGTGAAAGGTGCATTCAGTAAAAAGTCGGCGGTGCGTATTGCATTGTTTCAGCCGTTACATTTGATAGAAACCGATCTGCATCATCGTGCCAACCGGCAAATGCAGCGGGCGTCAAACATTCAAATGTTCTATCCTTTTCAAAGCATTCCTTTTGATCCGGTTAAAAGATGTATTGCCCTGTTCATCGCCGAGGTGCTGAATAATACGCTCAGGGAAGAAGAAGCCAACCCGGAGTTGTTCAACTTTCTGCTCCATACCATTCAGGCGCTCGACTTGAATGATTGCGGAACTGCCAATTTTCACCTCGTATTTTTGGTGCACTATTCACGTCATCTTGGGTTTTATCTCAAGTATGATCATTTGTTGCCACAACTTTTTGAAATATCGTTTGATCGTTTGAACAGTCTATGTATCAACCATCATCAACGAAATAACCTCACTGAATACCTGTTAGAATGCTATTCGACCCATGTGGCCAATTTCGGAAAATTAAAGTCATTTCCCGTATTACGAAATATTTTTCAGGATTAATATATTTGGTTCGATTTTTGTTAGTACTTTTGCAGCCTTACATACAGACCTTGTTTTTTTATTAAGCCTTGTAAATGAAGAATTTTTTCATTCCTGTTTTTTTTGTTTTTGTGCTGATAAGTTGCAGCCCCGAAAAGAATGTACGGATTAAGGGTACATTGAGCGGAGCCAACAATGAAAAGATATATCTGCGCGAGTTGGGTAACGAGGGCGCTTCCAGAAGTGATACTGCTCAGTTGGACGCAAAAGGAAATTTTTTGTTCAAACACAAAATCAGCCATCCAACGTTTTATTCGCTCACCGTCAACGACATGGCAATTACTCTTTTGGCGCATCCGGGCGAAAAGATAACCCTTAGCGGCGACGCGCGTCATCTGCCATTGACTTACAGTGTAGAAGGCAGCGAAGATTCGAAACACATTCGCCGGCTGAGTCAACGGTTGGAACATACCATTTTTGTCGGCGATTCGCTTAACAGAACGTTGAAACTATACGAAGGCAACCGGAATTTCGTGAACATACAGCGCCAGTTTGAGTGGACTTATATAAATGAAGTGGACAGTTTGAGGGCTTTCAATATCCGTTTTATGGAAAATAATCCCCGGTCGCTGGTGGTTATTTACGCTTTGTATCAACAATTAAAGAATAAATACCTGTTCAGCGAGGAAGAAGATATCCGGTATTTTCGCAGGGCAGATTCGGCCTTTTACAGAAAATATCCGAAAGTATCCATGGTAAACACGCTTCATGCCAATGTTATACGAATGAACGAGCATTATAATGCAACACAGTTGAACAGGATGTTGTACATGCTGGGACAGGATGCGCCCGAAATAGCCTTGCCGGCGACTGATGGCAAAATTGTGAAATTATCTTCTCTTAAGGGTAAATATGTATTGCTCGATTTCTGGGCGTCGTGGAGCGCTTCGTGCCGGACGGAAAATACCAGTTTAATAGAAATTTATAACAAGTATCACGATAAAGGTTTTGAAATTTTTCAGGTTTCCATAGATCAGAGTAAATCCGCGTGGGAGCGTGCCATCAAGGAAGATGGGCTGCCGTGGATCAATGTGAACGACCCGAAATCCTGGGATTCTGAAGCGCTGCAACTTTACGGTGTGGAAACAATTCCAGCAAATTTCCTGCTCGACACAGAAGGTTCTATTGTAACTAAAAACCTGAAAGGTGATGTTTTAGACAAAAGACTGCGTGAATTTTTTGCTGCCATCGAATAAAAAAGTATATTTTGCATCCGATCTTCACCTGACAACGTCCACTGACGAAAAGAGCCGCCAACGCGAGTTGGATTTTGTACAATGGCTCGACATGGTAAAGACCGACGCTGCTGCCATTTTTTTGTTGGGCGATTTTTTTGATTTCTGGTTTGAGTACAGGTATGTGGTTCCAAGCGGATTTGTGCGTCTTTTGGGAAAATTAGCCGAACTGACCGACAGCGGTATTCCCATACATTATTTTACTGGTAACCACGACCAGTGGATGCGCAACTACCTCAACAAAGAGTTGAATATTCAAATTTATTGCAAACCGGCTGAATTTGAAATCAATGGAAAACTGTTTTTCATCGGGCACGGGCACGGTAACAACATCAGCCCGGAAAACTATTTTTACAGGTTAATCTATTTTGCTTTTGAAAACCGTCTGCTGCAAAGATTGTTTGCTGCGCTTCATCCAAGATGGGGAATGGCTTTAGGAGCAAACTGGTCAATCAACAGCCGCAAACGCCGCGGAATTCGAAAACCATTCATAGCGGTTGAAAATGAAATGATTTACTGGTATACCAGAAATATGCTGACTACAAAACATTATGATTTCTTTGTTTTCGGGCATCGGCATTTGGCATTGGACATACCGTTGAACGAAAACAGCCGCTACATTAATACCGGCGAGTGGATAGAAGCCAAGAGTTATGCTGTTTTTAACGGGGAAACAGTTTCATTGCATACAGCAGTTACAAATTAAGGCATACGATATTATTGCCCTGCCAAAGATGTAACAAACATCATTCAATATACAGTTTCGGTTCTGATATATATTGTTCCTTTTTCCAGTAGCGCAGCAGGAAATCACAATTCGCCCAAACGTAATGATACCCTTTATCGCCGGTAGTAGGCTCTATTTCAACCATTTGGTTTTCTATCAGAAAGAAAATAAAATCAGAGCTGACTCTTTCGTCGAGGATTAAATCCTCAATATTTGTTTCGGCATTTTTATCAAAATACGGATTGTCCCAAACCGAAATACACTGGGCGATGTTGGGATAAAACTCCATTCCGGTACGTTGATTGAAAAAAACTACCAGGTTTTCCAAATCCTCATCTACCTTGAAGGTTACATCGTTTACATCGAACATTTTACGATCCATGCTGTCCATTCCGTATCTCAGGTGGTATGTTTCCCAAACGCTGTCTATAAAAATAAATGTTTCACGCTTGCTTTCGAGAAAAAGAAAACGTTTGTTGTAATTCACTTCGAGAAAACATTCTTCTTCGCGTTTTACCACACCTAAATGCGACGATACAGGTGCAAAAAGACATTTTTCCTTTTCGGTGATTTTCTCATTTTTAAAATCGGATACAGGGAAAACAGGCCCTGCAACATACCATTCTTCACCCCATTGAACAATACCCGCACGAACCATGGTGGTTCCGGTCACTAATTGTAAATCCCAATCCGGTTTATTCAGTTCGACTAAAATTCCCGAAGCAATATGCTTCATTTGAAAATGTGTTGTTGTTGCTCCTTCATAAAGAAAAATCCCTTCCTTTCGTTTTGAAAGAGACATCAAGTCTTTGTATAGCGGATGTTCTTCGCCAACCCAGCGAGCCAGCATTTCGCCTGAACTTTGCGCCAACAGCGGACTGACCCTGTTGAACAATAAATGCATACGCCGGTTGTCGATGTCCATTTGCGTACCTCTTCGGTTTTTCACATCTAATATTTCTTCTTCCATCAAGGTCATAGTATAATACTGGTGCAGGTAACAACCAAAAAAGAAGAAATCAAGATGTTTCCTCACCTGGTCGAAACTGGCGTCGGGTGCCAGCATCAAGGCTGTTTTCATATCTTCGTTGATGGGCGCTTCTTTGGCTGCTTTATACAGGATGGCAAACACAATGCGGGCTATTTCGTTATTTCCTATCGAATAAGGATCAATGAAACGACTTTGAATGGACAGGTTGGAGCAGAAGTGCCAAATCAGAAATTGAACATCCGACAGATTGACTTTACCGTGTTCATACCCGGCCATATCGTAAAATGGAAGATATTTGCCATAGAGTTTGTGATGTTCATCAACGAACGACGTCCACAAACCCGTTTGGCTGACTATATCTTCGAGATAGCAGGCCAGCATACATGCCAGATACTTGTAGTCGGCGCCAACTAAATGGTCATCCACGTCGATATGAAGCATTTCGTGTTGAAGATCGTTACATAGACTAATGTAGAAACGATCAGAAGAGGCTTCGCTGTTATATGGATGGTACTCCAGCCAATCCATAAGAGATACCCACGACAGGCGGGGAAAAAGATTTTTCATGCATATTAAAATTCAATGCAAAAGTAATATTTTTTTACTTACAGCAATCCTCTTTTCTTTTTTTATTGTATATCATATCTTTCAGTAAAATTCAATTGATTGGCTTTTTTGATTTTATATGTTTTTATTCCAAAACGGGGCATGGTAACCTCAATGCTTTTATTACCCGGCTTTCCGGTTATGTTTTCTGCGATGATATTACCGTTCAAATCGATTTCATTTATACCTGAAAATGGGAAATTGACGATTACTTTCCGAAGAGTATTATCGCCTTCCGCATTGAAAAGACGGAAAACAACATCGTCACCGTCCATTTTGACTGCTGTTATCTCATAGCCGG
>Ga0209737_10002097_pt1 | contig 14017 bp, 10 predicted proteins | sample TergutCu122P3_FD_187284 | JGI IMG/M metagenome (GOLD analysis project Ga0209737, IMG submission 187284) | Cubitermes ugandensis P3 segment gut microbial communities from Kakamega Forest, Kenya - Cu122 P3 (SPAdes) (version 2) | ecosystem: Host-associated > Arthropoda: Insects > Digestive system... | reverse complement strand
ACTGAAAGACAATTACTTTAATGCGATAATAGTGTCAGCATTTGGTGATGAGATGATGAGAGGATTAGATGATGAGAGGATTAATCAGGATGAATCTGCTCAATCAGAGTTATCAGAGTTCAAAAAATTTGAAAAACTCCGTTTTCTATTCAATTACCGCAACCAATACACTGATAATCTTTCCATTACGGAAACCTACTTAGCCGAAAACAACTATCCCGAAGCATTGGCAACATTAACCCAAATATATGAAAGATTTGAACTTACCGAAGAACAATTTTCAGAAATAACCGGCTTGCGAACTTATGCCCATTGGTTACAACAAATAGAAGAACAACAAAATAGCATTTACACTTTATCAGAAAACCAACTCGAATATTTGGTAAACTATACAGAAACAAACACCGGACGTGGTGTTGTGTTTGCAAACAATATTTTGTGCGGGTTGTACGGAATTTGCCTTGATGATGAGATGATAAGACGATTAGATGATGAGACGATGGGGCGATTAGATGATGAGATGATAAATCAGAGTCAATCTGCCCAATCAGTGTCATCAGAGTTCAAAAAAGATGCCCTTGAAAACATTAAGATTTATCCCAATCCCACCACAGGAGAATTAAAAATTACGAATTACGAATTACGAATTGAGAGTGTAGAAATTTTTGATATTTACGGGAAGAAACTATCATCTCATCATCTCATTATCTCATCATCTCATCAATTAGACATCTCCCATTTAAAAAACGGAATTTATTTCTTGAAAATTACTACCGAAAACGGAGTTGTAACGAAAAAAATTGTGAAACAATAAAGAATATAAGTATTTGAGCATAAAAACAATTTCGGTTAAAGATTACATTTGCAATCAATTATACCCTTTGGGTATCCGATTGGGGTTTTTGGTTTTGTTGTACTCCTTTTTCCGGATTCTGTTTTTTGTGGCTAATGCCGGCAGTTTTCCCGATGCTAAATTTGTGTTCTTTCTATACGGAATAAGATTCGATTTATCCGCAATTTTTTACACCAACGCTCCCTATATTTTTGCCTTTGCACTGCCGTTTTCTTTTTATTACTCAAAAATTTTCAGAAAAATATTCGACCTCTATTTCATCGGGATGAATGGTTTTGCGGCGATGGTTACCTGTATAGATGTTGCCTATTATCCGTACGTTTTGAAACGCACTTCTGTTGATATTTTTTCCTATTTGCAAGTGGCATTTGACGCCAAAACCCTATTACCTGTTTTTATTAAAGATTTTTGGTACCTTTTTTTGATTTTTTTCTTCATTCTATTTGTTATCATCTACGTAGTTAGAGTAACAAACCGGAGGATTCCAAAAAAACCTGCTTTTGTACCTCTTTCATGGAAAAACGTGCTGTACAAAATCGTGATTTTTGTTGTTTGTTTCTTCATTTCTGCGGTATTTCAGCGGGGAGGTTTACAAACACGTCCCATAGGTCTGATAGAAACCGGAGAAAAAGCCTCCATACAAAATGCGCCTCTGATATCGAATACTCCCTACACTTTAGTGATGAGTTTTGGTAAGCCGGAACATGAAATACAAAACTATTTCCCAAGTTTGGAAGAAGCAGAACAGGTCTTTTCACCGGTTATCAAAAACATAACCCCTTGTTTGCAAGATTGTGAGCCCGCTAACAATGTGATCGTTTTAATTTTAGAAAGTTTTTCTCCCTATTTGATTTACGATGAGGAAATGAACAGGAATAGTAGTGATTATCAGGGATATTGCCCGTTTTTATATGCGCTGCAACAACAATCCATCTCTTTTAACGGTATTTCCAACGGAAGACGCACCATTGAAGCGGTGCCGGCCATTTTTGGCGGAATTCCAACTCTGTTTGAACGAAGTTATGTGTATTCAAATTATGCAAACAACTTCACCCGTTCCCCTGTGGAAGTGTTAAAAAAATATAGTTACAACTCATTCTTTTTTCATGGTGCAAAAAACGGCTCTATGAATATCGAGGGTTATTGCTATTCGATTGGGTTTGATGCGTATTATGGGAAAAACGAGTACCCCAATCCGGAAGATGATGACGGTGTTTGGGGAATCAGCGACAGGTCATATTTGCAATATGTTGCCAAAACATTAAATGCTGCAAAAAAGCCGTTTTTAGCCGGAATTATTACCATCACTTCTCATCATCCTTACGAAATTCCTAAAGATGCCGGAAATCTGGATATTAAACAAGGTACTCATTCCCTTCATGCCGTTGCTTCCTATGTGGATTTTGCTGTGAAAGAATTTTTTGAAACACTGCAACAATATTCATGGTACGACAACACGCTGTTCATTATTACTTCCGACCACACCGGTACCGGCTCTGTTCCCGAACCAAGCAGCAGATATTTGGATTACCAAATCCCGCTTTTCTTCTATCATCCAAAAGCAAACGTGAATAAAAATTTGGGTACTATGCAGCAATTAGATATTATGCCGACTCTTTTTTCATATCTCAACATTAATGAGCCACTTTTTTCTTACGGAAATAATATTTTTGATTCTACGTATGTTTCATGTTCAGTTAGTTATCTTTCGGGGGTTTATCAACTTATAACGCACCATTATCTGCTCCAATTTGATGGGGAAAAAACCATCGGTTTTTTTGATATTCAAAATGATATAATGATGAGAAATAATTTGGTTAACGATTTGCCCGATAAGGTGACTCTTTATGAAAGAAAAATTAAAGCCATTATTCAATCTTATGTAACGAGAATGGTTAATAATCAATTATTTATAAACAAAAAAGAGACGGGTAATAAAAAGTGAGTCTGCTCGAAGTAAAAAATTTCACATTAGAACTAAAACAGGATGAAAATTGGAATCCGATTTTATCCTCAGTTACCTTTTCTCTCAATAAAGGTGAAACGGTTGGTGTGGTGGGAGAATCCGGTTCCGGAAAATCTGTAACCGCCCTGTCTATCATGCAGTTGCTTTCAAAAAAAATATCCAAAATTACAGAAGGGGAGATTTGCTTTCGCGGCAACCGAATTGCCATGATTTTTCAAGAACCGATGACTTCGCTGAATCCTGTCCTCAAATGCGGAAAACAGGTTGAAGAAGCGTTGTTGTTGCACACAAATCTATCGAAAAAAGAAGCGAAACGGAAAACCATAGAACTTTTCCACGATGTACAACTTACCGAACCTGAAAAAGTGTATTCAAAATATCCCCACGAACTATCCGGCGGACAAAAACAACGGGTGATGATTGCTATGGCAATGAGTTGTAACCCAGATATTTTGATAGCAGACGAACCCACCACTGCCTTGGATGTTACGGTACAAAAAAGTATTCTGGAACTTCTCAAACAGTTGCAGGAAAAACACGGAATGAGTATTATTTTTATTTCACACGATTTGGGTGTGGTGGCACAAATTGCCCGCAGGGTTTTAGTGATGTACAAAGGAAAAATTGTGGAGCAGGGAGAAACGCAAACTATTTTCAAAAATCCCCAACATCCTTACACGAAAAGTTTGTTGGAATGCAGAAGAAGATTAAAAAATCTTACGGTCTTACGCTCTTACGCTCTTACGCTCTTTAAAATCCAAAACCTTAACAAATATTACGAAATCAGAAAAACACATTTGTTTGAAAAACAAACCCATTTTCAGGCGTTAGAAAACATTAACTTAGATATTTATGAAGGGGAAACGTTGGGATTGGTCGGAGAATCGGGGTGCGGAAAAACAACATTGGGCAGAACTATGCTGCGACTGATCGAACCCAATTCCGGAAATATTTTTTATAAAGGAACTAATTTATTGTATTTGCGCGAGAAAGAGTTGCGTAGCATGAGAAAAGAACTCCAAATTATTTTACAGGATCCATATTCATCTCTAAATCAACGTTTAACAATTGGGCAAATGTTGATAGAACCCATGATTGTACATCAAATTTTGAGCCATAACAAGGACCGAAAAAAGAGGGCCATCGAATTGTTGGAACGTGTGGGGTTAGAAGAGGCGCACCTGCATCGCTATCCTCATGAGTTCTCGGGCGGACAACGCCAGCGTATTGCCATTGCCCGAGCCCTGACCGTGAATCCCAAATTTATCGTTTGCGATGAATCGGTTTCTGCGTTAGACGTTTCCGTACAGGCGCAAGTTCTTAATTTGCTTAATGACCTAAAACAGGAGTTTAACCTCACTTATCTTTTTATTTCTCACGATTTATCGGTGGTAAGATACATGTCGGACAGAATTGCTGTGATGCAAAAAGGAAAAATTGTGGAATTAAATGATGCAGAAACTATCTATTATAATCCTCAAACCGAGTACACAAAGAAGTTAATTGAGTCCATTCCGGTGATTTAGCAAATAATAATAACAATTTCTGAAAAAAATTTATCTTTGCCGCTTAAAAACAATTAGACGAATTATGTATAGTCTTTACCGTAAAGAAATTAAATCTTATCTAAGTTCGTTAATCGGCTATATTTTTATAGGCGTTTTTTTAGTAATAGCCGGATTGTTTATTTGGGTGTTTCCCAATATCAACAACATTTTGTTCTCCAATATGGCGAGTTTACAAGGACTTTTCAATACTTCCAAGTTTTTGTTTCTCTTTTTGGTTCCGGCTATCACTATGCGAACTTTTGCTGAAGAGAAGCACCGTGGCACTTTGGAACTACTTCTCACAAAGCCACTAACTGATTCTCAAATAATTGCTGCCAAGTTTTTTGCATCGCTCACCTTGTTGGTCATTGCCTTAATTCCTACATTGTTGTATGTAATATCGGTATATAATTTGGGCTCGCCCCCCGGAAATATTGATTTGGGAAGCACGTGGGGTTCTTATTTGGGGCTTATTTTCTTAGGCGCCACTTTTATCGCGGTCGGAATTTTTGCATCAAGCATTACATCAAATCAAATTATCGCTTTTGTGGTGGCTGCCCCCCTTTGTTTTATATTATATTTCGGATTTGAATTTATTTACGGATTCGAAATACTGGGGAGTATGGGGTTTTTTATCAAAACATTAGGAATTGATTATCACTATAATTCAATCAGTAGGGGAGTGATTGACTCGCGCGACCTCCTCTATTTTACAAGCGTAATTATTATTTTCCTCATCGCCACGCGAATCACTCTGATAAGTCGCAAATGGTAATTATTAACATAGACGTATGAAAAATAAAGTTAAATACAAACGCTCCGCAATTATTACACTGATTTCGAGTTTGTTGATTTTGATTGCCCTCAATATTATTCTCTCTTTTTTCTATGTAAGAATTGACTTAACTGCAGAAAAAAGAAACTCATTAGCCCCATCCACGATTAAACTTATTAAGGAACTGCCTGATAAAATTTTTATTAAAGTTTTTTTAGAAGGGAAGAATAACCCCGCTAATTATCAAATATTTGCACAAAAAACCAAAGAGATATTGGAAGAGTTTAGCAGACATTCTGCAAATATTGATTTTGAAATGATTGACCCCGTGGCAGGAAAAGATCAGGAAGAGATAAACTCAATTTATGGAGAGTTTTACAAAAAAGGACTTTATCCTATCCCGATTTCAAGAGAAGATTACTCAACTACATGGGTGGTTCCGGGCGCTTTTTTTACCTATCGTTCTAAGGAATACCCTGTTACTTTAGTAGTTTCTGACCCAAACGGTCAAGATTGGCTCGATTTTTCTATTCAGGAGTTAGAATACAATTTGGTTTCTGCAATTAGAAATATTACTACCACTTTTGCTCAAAAAGTGGCTTTTTTGGAAGGACACGGCGAACTCGACAGAATGGCAACCTCGTGGATGGAATGGCAACTGAAACGCTATTATCAAGTAGAACGAATTACTATTGATGGCAAAATCAATAGTTTACGACACATTTATGTAAAAGATTCAGCCGAAGCAAAAATCGGAAACTATGGCAATAAGTACAATGTATTGATTGTGGCACAACCCACAAAGCCTTTTTCCGATGTGGATAAATATGTGATAGACCAATTTATTATGAATGGCGGAAAAGTGCTGTGGCTTATTGATGCAACAGATGCTTCGGTGGACAGTATGCAGGGAAAGAATGAGTTTTTTGCCACAGAAAATTATCTGAGATTAAATAGTTTGTTTTTTAAGTATGGGGTGAGGTTAAATACAAACCTGATTCAGGACTTAAACTGTCAGTCAATTCCTCTACTCACGGGAATGGTGGGAAATCAACCTCAATACAAATTTTGGGCATTTCCCTATATGCCGGTCATAGTAAATTTTTCTACACACCCGATTGTTAGAAACATTAAATCCTTAAAAGTTGATTTTGCGGGCACCATTGATTTTGTGGGAACAGATTCTGAAATCAGAAAAACCATTTTGGCAACCACTTCCGAAAAAACAAAGGTAGTGCCTACTCCTTCTATTGTTACTTTAAACGTGATAAAAACCCAACCGAATATGGAAGAATTTAATCGAATGTACGAACCGGTTGCCGTTTTAATTGAAGGAACTTTTACTTCCGCTTTCAAAGGAATGTTACCCATTGAATTTGACACCATCAAAGAATTTGATTTTAAGACTATAAGTCCGGAAACCAGACAGATTTTTATTTCGGATGGCGACATGATTCGGAATGGTTTTGATGAGAAGGCAATGCAACCTTATCCAACCGGTTTTGATAGATATTCAAGAAAACAATACGATAATCCTGATTTTATTCTCAACTGTGTCAATTATTTAAGTGCAGATGACGAGTTGCTTTCGATACGTTCAAAAAGTTATAAAATCGGAACTTTGAACCCTGTTGCCGTTAAAGCAAAGAAAAACTTTTATATACTGTTGAACACAGTTGGTCCTTTGATAATTATCAGCATTATGGCAACCATTCTCATCTTTACCCGAAAAATGAGATTTAATAGAAAAATGACCTGAAACCCGGCGAACACCTATTTTAGGTTTTCTGCTTCTGTTTTTTTGCAGCAGGAAAAAGTACATTGTTGAGGATAAGTCTGTAGCCCGGAGAGTTAGGAAAAAGATTGAGGTCGGTAGGGGGGTCTCCCACATAGTGTTGGTAATCTTCAGGATCATGACCTCCGTAGAAAGTGAAAGTTCCGTTGCCGTAAGTGCCGTGAATATATCGTGCTTCATTAAAAATCTTGGTTTCTCCAAGAATCACAATATGTGGTTTTATACGACTGTTGTTGAAAGCGGTAGTTTGCCCCATAAAACCGGAAATTACGTTTTGGTGGTTTTGTGTGAGCATGGTGGGCACGGGGTCCCATTTCGCAGAAAATTCAAATAGGGTAAAATAATCGCTCTTTTTGTTCTTTACATGCATGGTTGGATCCACATCAATGTCAGAAATTTCGTAAATGTAGGGATTGGTAACCAATTTGAAATCAGTGAAGGCAAAACAGTTATCGTAGTTAAGTTTGCTTTGTGCCTGCGGGTCCATGGGGTCGCCGTCAAAAGGCACACCGCAAATATCCACCCCTTCTGCAGCAAGGGCAACATCGAAACTGTCGGGCGCAGAGCACATGGAAAACATATAGCCGCCGCCTGCAACAAAATCGCGTATTTTTTTTGCTACTGCCAGTTTCATTTGAGATACTTTGTTGAAACCCAATTTTGCCGCCATCGCTTCATTTGCTCTAACATCCTCAAGATACCAGGTAGCATTTCCGTAGGAACCCCAAAATTTTCCATATTGTCCGGTAAAATCCTCGTGATGCAAATGCAACCAATCATATTTAGGGAGTGCGTCGTTCATAACCTCTTCATCATAAATAACATCGTATGGAATTTCGGCGTAAGTTAATGCCAAAGTTACCGCATCATCCCACGGTAATTTATTTTTTGGAGAATAAACCGCAATTTTGGGCGCTTTGGTTAATTTAACTTCATCCATATTGCTTTCGGTAGCCGCTATTTCATTTAAGATGGCAGCGGCTTGAACATCAGCAATAATTTGGTAGGTAACCCCACGAATAACACACTCATCTTCAACACTTGCACTGTATGGGTGCATAAAACTTCCGCCGCGATAATTTAGCAACCAACTCACATCAATATCCTTTTTTATGGCAAAAAAGGCAATACCATACGCTTTTAAATGGTTTCTTTGTGTCATATCCATGGGAATAAACAGATATGTTGCAAAAGAATAAGTAATTGATAATGAAAGTAATAAAAAAATAACCAGAGATTTGAATTTCATCGTTTGTGCTTTTTTAGTTTACAAAATAAACGGAAGGAGTTCTTTTTTATTTTGGTTAATAACCATTCCGGAATCTTTTTTTGGTAAAAAAAATACGTATTTTACATGAGAAACCCACTTTCAAAGTGTATATTTGCCACGAAAAAACGAACAGTGAAAATTATCCAAAATATTCTTGTTTCAGATGACATTATCAGCGAGTTTTTTTGCTGCGACCTTAATAGTTGCAGGGGGTTTTGCTGCATGGAGGGCGATGCGGGCGCTCCGCTCGAACCCAATGAAATCTACGATTTGGAAGAAAATTACCCTATCTTCAAAAAATATATGATAAAAAAAGGAATAGAAAAAGTGGAAGCAAGCGGTACTTTTGAATACGATATGGAAGGCGCATTTGTTACACCGCTGTTGGATGATGAAAATTGTGCGTATCTGTTTTTAGAAGACAATATTGCAAAATGTGCCATCGAAAAAGCATTTGTTGATGGAGAAACCGATTTTCAAAAACCTATCTCCTGCCATTTGTATCCCGTTCGTGTAAAAATTTTACCCGATTACGAAGCACTAAACTACCATCGCTGGCATATCTGCCGCCCCGCTTGCGAAAAAGGAAAAGCATTAAAAATGCCACTGTATAAGTTCTTAAAAAAACCACTCGTCAGAAAATACGGCGAAATGTGGTATGCAGAATTAGAAAAAATTATTAACGACTAATATTTAACGATTATTAACATATTTGTAAAAATGTCTATTTTTGCGCTTTATTTTATCGCGTATGAAAATAGCCGTTATTATTTCAATTTTTATTCTTACTCCTTTTATTGTAATCACAATTTTCCGTAAATATCAACTTGCCAAAAACATAGGAACTGTTATTTTGGCGTATGCGGTTGGAGTTTTATTGTCGTTTCTGTTTTCTTTTACCGATTTTCTATCGGAAACCGAAGCCATTTCTTTAGGTAATATTCAGAGTAAAATTATGAATATTGCGGTTTCTTTGGCGATTCCGCTTATGTTGATAAGTTCCGATTTTAAGATGTGGACGAAGTCGCTGCCCAAAGCAGTGCTCACACTTTTTATGGGGATTCTTGCCATTATCGGTGCGGTGGTGGTTTCTTTTTTTCTCTTTAAGAATTCAGAAATTCCGGAATTGTACAAGGTTGGAGGCATGATGACTGCTTTTTATACCGGTGGAACCATGAATTTCAGCGCGGTATCAACGGCTTTACATGCAGATGAAACGATAATAACGCTTACTTTAACTTCCGAAATGCTTGTAATGTTTCCGCTTTTAGTGTTCTTAACAGCAGGTGGTTACAAACTGTTTCGATGGCTTTTACCTGCAAAAGATGAACACCATGTAGTTCATTCCGATGACCCAAAAGAAGTTAAAGTAAAAGACCTCGAAAATTATGAAGGAATGTTCTCAAAAAAAGTATTTCCCAAGACCATGCTTGGGTTTTTACTCTCCCTTTGTTTTTTGGCTGTCGGTGCGGGGTTATCCATACTTATAACCGGCACATTAAACGAATTGGTGGTTATTCTTACCATTACTACGTTGGCTATTTTGGCTTCTTTTAACAAATTTATTCGCAATTTGCCTAAAACTTTTGAATTGGGAATGTTTTTTATCTTGATATTCAGTGTAATAGTTGCTTCTCTATTTAATATATCAACGTTTACATCAAGCGCCAAATATATTTTCCTCTTTGTATTGTGTATTACCCTCTCTTCCATTGTGATACACGCTGTTTTGTGTCGTTTTACCAAAGTACCCGGCGATTTGTTTACGGTGGCGCATATAGCCCTGCTTTGTTCGCCGCCTTTCATTCCCCCGCTAGTTGCCGCCATGGGAAATCGCAAGGTTTTGCTTAGTGGAATTACTATCGGGCTTGTAGGGTATGCCATCGGAAACTACTTTGGGGTAGCCATGGCATATTTTTTGAAATTGTTTTGATTCCGGTTTTTTCTTTTTTGTTTCATTAATAAATACTTGTTTAGGAGTGCAGTTGGTGGAGATAAAATAAAACTTGCCACCAAACGTTTTACTCTTACGATTTTTTTTTATGAATAAAAAACTTTTTCTGATTCTCTTTTTGTGTTTTTCATTATTAATGACAAACGCACAGGTGGCACGCAAATACAGCAACGAGTTTCTTACTTTGGGCGTGGGTGCGCGCGGGCTGGCAATGTCAAATACTATGGTTTCGATTTCTAACGACGTAACGGCTGCCTACTGGAATCCCGCAGGCTTGGCGCGGTTGGAAAAACCTTACCAATTGGCTGCCATGCACGCCGAGTATTTTGCCGGTATTGCCAAATACGACTACATCGGTGCTGCCTACAAAATTGATAACAAACACGCCGTGGCGTTCTCATGGCTCCGCTTTGGTGTGGATAATATTATGAATACCACAGAATTAATCGACAAAAACGGAAATCTTGATTATAACAGAATTACCTATTTTTCTGCTGCTGACAATGCGTTTTTGCTCAGTTATGCGTATAATTTTGAAAAAATTAAAGGATTATCCGTAGGTGGAAATGCAAAAATTATCCACAGAAAAATCGGTAAATTTGCAAATGCCTGGGGATTTGGTTTAGACGCAGGGATTCAATACAACATTAAAGGCTGGCAAGTGGGCGTTGTGTTAAAAGATGTTACTTCAACGTTTAATGCATGGAGTTACCATATCACAGACAGGGTGAAAGAGGTGTTTGAAGAAACCGGAAACGAAATTCCATCGAACACTTTGGAGATTACCATTCCTAAACTTAACTTAGGCGCAGCCAAATACTTAGAGTTTGGAAAAGGATTTAACGGTACATTTGCATTGGATTTTGATTTTACTTTCGGGGGAAAACAGAACACGCTGATAAAAAGTAAAGCGCTGAACATTGACCCCCATTTTGGGATGGAATTTGCGTATAAAAGAATTGTTGCCATTCGTGCAGGAATCGGCAATTTTCAGCAAGTACCCCGTTTTGACGGAAAAAAGAAACTCTCTTGCCAAATTAACCTGGGCATTGGCGTAGGAATTAAGGATATCGTTTTTATTGACTATGCCTTTACCGATTTGGGAAATCTCTCCGTGGGCTTGTACTCACACGTTTTTTCCTTAAAAGTGGCGATTGAATCGTTTAAAAAGAAACCGACAGAGAATCAATACAATGAATAAAAATTTGCGTATTATATTTTTTCTTCTCCGAAAAACCATCCCATTCTTATGAATATCCAAAATTGTTTTCCAATAACTGATAAAGTACCGGATTACAAACGTTTGACGTCAAACATTCGTAAACATGTAGCCCATTATATTCGGGAAAACGGGCTACAATCATTGGTGCTGGGCATTTCGGGTGGCATCGACAGTGCTGTGTGCGCGGCTCTGCTAAAACCCGTTTGCGAACAGTGCAACATCCCGCTCATCGGTCGCTCTATTACCATTGAAACCAATAAACCCGATGAAATTGAACGCTCCTTGAAAGTGGGTGAGCATTTTTGTCATCATTTTGAATATCTAGAGGTTACGAATACTTTTTTGGAAAACAAAAAAAATCTGATTTCTTTAGATGAATCGATGCTTTCCAAATTGCGACAGGGCAACATAAAAGCCCGTATGCGCATGATGATTTTGTATGATTTGGCGCAGTTGTATCGCGGAATGGTGATTGCCACCGATAATTTCACCGAATATCTTACCGGTTTTTGGACGCTCCACGGCGATGTGGGCGATTACGCTCCTATACTAAATCTTTGGAAAACAGAAGTATATGCCCTCGCCACACATTTGTTGAAAGAGTGTAATGAAAAACAAAAAATGGCTTTGCAGGAGTGCATCGATGCTGTGCCCGTTGATGGGCTGGGCATCAGCAGCAGTGATTGCGAACAATTAGGGGTTCAAGATTATTTTGAAGCGGATAAACTGTTTTTTCGCTATTTTTCCGGAGAAAAAGAATTGGAAACTCATCCCTTAATAAAAAGGTACAATCAATCGCATTACAAACGAAAACTGCCGGTGGTAATTTCGAGAGATGAGATGATGAAGTGATGATATGAGAGGAATTTGCTTTATTCCCATTCTATTGTTGCGGGCGGTTTTGCGCTGATGTCGTATGCCACACGGTTCACGCCTTGTACATTATTGATGATATCATTAGAAACTTTTGCCAAAAACTCATAAGGAAGTTGTACCCAATCTGCAGTCATGGCATTAACAGAATGAACAGCCCTGAGTACTACTGCATTTTCGTAGGTTCGTTCCTCATTCACAACGCCCACCGATTGCACGGGCAACAAAATTGCACCGGCTTGCCAAACCTTATCATACAAACCGTGTGTTTTTAGATTTTCTATAAAAATGTGGTCGGCATCTTGCAAAATACGTACTTTTTCTGCGGTAATTTCCCCCAAAATTCGCACGCCCAATCCGGGTCCCGGAAACGGATGCCTTTGTAAAAAAGCATCGGGAATATTTAGCGCTGCTCCCACTTTACGCACTTCATCCTTATACAAAAACTTGAGCGGCTCCACCAATTTAAGGTTTAATTTTTCCGGAAGCCCGCCCACATTGTGGTGCGATTTGATGACCTTTCCCGAAGCGGTCAAAGATTCGAGAATGTCAGGATAAATGGTACCTTGACCTAACCATTTAATATCTTGCAATTTGTGTGCTTCTTCTTCAAACACGTCAATAAAACCCTTCCCAATGGTTTTGCGTTTAGCCTCAGGGTCGGTAATTCCTTTGAGTGCATCATAAAAACGTTGCGCCGCATTAACACCTGTTACATTTAATCCTAACACTTTATAGTTTTCCAAAACCGTTTTAAACTCGTTTTTTCGCAGCAAACCATGGTCCACAAAAATGCAAAAGAGATTATTTCCAATGGCTTTATGCAATAAAACTGCCGTTACGGTAGAATCCACTCCGCCCGATAATCCGAGCACAACGCGGTCGTTTTTCAATAATTCAATCAGTTGTTTAACTGTGTTTTCAATAAACACTGCGGGCGGTAAATGTTGTACACGCTCACGCTCTATGGTGATATTTTTTTCGTTCATGCGGCAAAATTACATTTTTTTTGGGGGGGGGAAATCCATTCTTTAGTTTTTTTATCTTTTTTTCGTCTAATTCCGATATTGGCAGTTTGTAAATCAACAATCCACATTCACAATTACCCGTTAGGCAGCGATGAAATCGCCGCCTAACAGTTGCACTTCAACCTTGGGAGAACGGGAAAAAAGTATAAACAGTTACTTTACAACCACCAATTTTTTGACAACAGTGAGATTCTCTTCGGTGCAAATTTTTACGAAATAGATACCTGACTTTAAGTCCGTAAGATCAATAACCACCCCGTCAGCCTGCGATCCGTATTGTTCTGGATTCTTCACTGCGTTCGGAATGACGAAGGGGAATTTTCCTCCCACTTTTCTGCCGTAAACATCGTAAACCTCCACACTTTGAACTTTAAACTTTGAACTTTGAATTTGTAATTCTCCCGTTGTTGGATTCGGGTAAATGGTGATGAAATTATTAAGATACTGATGGATAGATTCATCGATTATTTCTACACTAACGCCTTCCGTTAATTCAGACTCTTCACAATGAAGATAAGAAGCACTTACCTGATAAACATACGTTCCCTTGTTTAGGTTTTTGTCTGTATATTCTTTTGCATCACTTGAAATTGTTTCAATTTGCATTGCATCACGGTAAATGTTATAGCCGGTTATGATACCATCAATATTTTCAGGCTCGTCCCATGTTAATACAGCAGTGTTTGCATCTGCTACTCCCAAAAGAGCAGTTGGTTTTTCGCATAATTCCGGTT
>Ga0209737_10002096_pt1 | contig 14018 bp, 7 predicted proteins | sample TergutCu122P3_FD_187284 | JGI IMG/M metagenome (GOLD analysis project Ga0209737, IMG submission 187284) | Cubitermes ugandensis P3 segment gut microbial communities from Kakamega Forest, Kenya - Cu122 P3 (SPAdes) (version 2) | ecosystem: Host-associated > Arthropoda: Insects > Digestive system >... | reverse complement strand
AACCATACTACCTGTATTTCAGTTTCTTTTACTTTATGAAACCCCAGAAAGCTTGTATTTAGGAACTGTAGCTGTGGCAGTGGTACCTGTCAAAGAGTCTGTGGTTCTGTTATAAGGGGTTTACCATGTGGTACAGGCGAGTGGGATTTCTTACGTTTTGTGTATAGACAATTGGTAGTAGAACCTTTGGGAAATCTGCACAGTCATTCTAATTCACCGTGAGTGTATAAGGGATGTATTTTAGGAAGGATGACTCTGATAACTGTCTTCAGAATGGTAAAAGCTCTAATTTTTTGAATGGTAATGAACAAAGAAACTAGCAATGAACCTGATTATTGCACGTGAAATATTTTGTGAATCAGTATGTCCAAGGCTGCTAGGGCATTCATATTTATGCTAACTCAGTGTAGAATAACATGGTTTAACATACTGTTGCAGACAATGTCACATTAAGTATTGATGGTGTACTGTACCTGAGGATCCTTAATCCATATTTAGCAAGTTATGGTGTAGAAGATCCAGAATTTGCAATTACACAACTTGCACAAACAACTATGAGGTATGTAAGAAACATTGCACAGACCAGGTGTCATTTTATTATGAATAATGTATTCAGTTTTCCTTAAAAAGTAGCCAAATTTTGTTCTTGTTTGTTCATAGATCAGAATTGGGTAAAATATCACTAGATAATGTCTTCAGGGAAAGGGAGAGTCTGAATGTGTCAATTGTAGAGTCTATCAACAAAGCAAGTGAAGCATGGGGAATTACATGCCTTCGATATGAAATACGTAAGTACAGAATGCAAACCCATCACCCTTGTTTAGCATAATTTTTAAATTTATAATACCCTGTGAAATGTGTTTTGGTGTATTTTAGGGGATATCAAATTGCCAGCTCGTGTACAGGAGGCTATGCAAATGCAAGTGGAAGCAGAGAGGAAAAAGCGAGCAGCTATATTGGAATCGGAGGGTGTGCGAGAGGCAGACATTAATGTAGCTGAAGGAAAACGTCAGGCCAGGATATTGGCATCTGGTTAGTTTTATAAGGTAGAAAATAAATTAAGTATGCCAAATATTAATACAATACTGACACATTAGTAATTGAATAAAATCTCTCATTCAGCATGTTCCTATCAAGTGGTCATTGTCAAGGTAGTTCTTTTGTGTGAGTGTTGTGTACTTACATGAGCTGAAATGTTTAGTGTACAGTACAAGTAATATTAACATTATATATATATATATATATATACACAACTCTGTCAGTTCCCAACGTAACTACACGAGAGGGCAAAAGTTTCCATACTCAGTCGGTAACAGAATATACACTTAGCTGTGTTATGGCCATGAAAGTAGTCTTTTTCCCAGTGCATGAAATGGATCCAGCACTTTTGCCGCCGCTGGAAGCGTCACTGGAACTGGCTTTTTAGAATCGTGTGTAGGATGCATGGTGATTGTACTTGAATTTCAGGGACATCCTGGAAGTGATGCCTTCATAGATGGTGAGAGTAAACCCAGTTTTTAACTCCTGCATGACCCTCAAGAGCAGTTTTTGGTAATTACTAGCTTCATCCAGCAGTTCCTGACATTGACACACACACACACACTGTTAGTTCCGCTTGTCAGTTACTCAACTGAGGCAGACATTTTGCACAGATCTTAATGTTAAACCCCTCCTTAGAATTTTCTGGTGTATTCCATATGAGAGACCTAACCTACCAGCCATCTCCATAATAGTACCTCATTGGTCTGTATTGACAGTTTTGTGAGCTTTTTTCTTGGTTTTATCTGGGTGACGAGTGGAGGGATAACCTGAATGCTGACAATCTTCAACCAGAGTTTCCCTACATTTTAATTTAGAAAACCACTCAAAAGTTTGTGTTCTCCCTATGGCATTGTCTTAAAAAAGCTGTTTGGAGTATTTCATGCATTTCTGATGCAGTTTACCTGAGTTTTAAACAAAACTTACAGCAGTTGCATCATTCCTTCACATCAAGTATTAGAAAATCATGAATTGCACTTAACAGACACAAAAATAGATGCCCATTTTATAGAAATACAGAGTGTTGTGGCTGCAGAACTCACTAGACTGACTCAGAAGGTAATTATATTACTGTACATAGTGGCAGAAATCTGTATTATTGCCATTCTAGGTTCGAGCAGTGAGTCAGGAACTTCTTTGTACACCTTTATACAACTACAAGGTCAAATAACTGAAAATGCTTGAAATTGCTCTGCATCAAAAGTGTTCTTTGCAACTAAAATCACTTCACACGTATTTCAGAGGCTGAACGTCAGGAACAAATAAATAAGGCTAGTGGAGAAGCACAAGCTATGTTGGCCATAGCTGAAGCTCGAGCCAAGGGTTTGGAATTGGTGGCAAGGCCTCTAAAAACTAAGGTAACCCTCCCATCCATTGCACTGTCATTTGTCATTGTTATACGCACAGTTACCATTCATAATCACACTGTATATTTTATTAGCAGTGCTTTTAATTTTAATTCTGAAACCACCAGCAACAGCATTTTCATGTTTTGAACCTTTTCACTTGTTATTGATTGGTGATGACATTAAAATATTAATTCACATCCTATTCATGAATCTGTCCATAGTTATAATCCTCTATTGTGCAGGCAGTTGTGAGGATAATATCTTTGTTTTGTTGGTAATTGTACTAGTTGACTGAATGTTCATGAGACCAAAATTGTTACTGTATATGGCTGTTAAATTGTGAGATTGCAAAAGTATGCTTATCAGAATTGTTACTGTATATGGCTGTTAAATTATGAGATTGCAAAAGTATGCTTATCAGATGTGCTCAGAGGAAGGAATTATAAATGACTTGCTACTGTCCATTTTTAGGTACTTACTGCAGTAAATATTTATCCAGATAAGTTCAGATGTGTACTCATATGTGAAATCATATTTTAATTGAGTATTTCTCTATGTATATGTATACATCAAAATTAAGGTGGGTGGTGGCTGTGTGTAATTATTATTGAGAATAAGAGGAATTTTTGATACTACGCATAGTCTTTCGTGATGGACATTATTTGATTGCTGCATTGTATTCCCACTAGCATCAGCAACTTGGACACTAACAAAGAGAGATAGAAAGCAATTGAACATTTTTGAAAGGAAAGTGTATAGAAGAGTTTTAGGCCCAGTATATGACAGTGAAAAAGAAAACTGGAGGATATTAACCAATAAAGAAATTTATGCAAGTGTTAAAAAAACCTACTATAATAGAGACAGTAAGGTTAAATAGATTATGTTGGTTTGGACATGTACAGAGAATGGAAGAAAATGGAATTTCCAAAAGAGTATTATATATGAATTTGGGAACAACAAGATTGAGAGGTAGACCAAGAAATAGATGGCAAGATGAGGTGAGAGAGGATGGAAGAATAGTTGGTGGAGAAGGGTGGCAGAAAAAAGTACATAACAGAGAGGAATAGAAGAAGCTCCTGAGAACAGCAAGGAATCATCACATTCTGCACATGCCAATGGAATGAGGAATTGTATTCCCACTGCTCAAATAGGGTAATGTGTGTTACATAGGGGATTTACAGCTGGACTGGCATCTGGAGATGATCCGTGGCCAAGCAAGAACAGGAAGCGTTGACCACTTTATGACCGATCTCAAGAGACAATCTAACAGTCTATTATAACAAAAAATACAGTTTGAAGTGTAACTCTTTATACAAGTGGATTACACTTCTATAGTTAGGCAGCCCAGACTTTAACAATAAGCTCAGGTTCCTTTTGACATTGATGAGATGGTACTTCAGAATGAATAGCCACTTCTTTGTTGACTTCCTGGGATATTTATATGGGTCAGTAAATGAACTTTCCTTCTAAAAGTTGCATTTTTCTCTTAGTAGAATTATTTTTCTTATTTTCCATCTTGCTGTCAGTGCTCTGTTATTCTTGAGGGGCACATTGTTGGTGATCTGCACAGGTCCACATCCTGTTGCCACTTTGCTTTCATGTATCATGGTCGGCATGTACCCGAAATAACTTTTGAGAATGCCAAGTGACAAGTTGGCACACTTAAACTGTGAAAAACGTTTCTACAGTATCTTTGTTATTTTTTGGAAACCTGTAAGACTTAGGAAATGTGTATTAGATGTAAAATGTTTTTGTTTTCCCTACAACTGTTTTGTTAAAACATTCTTCACTCCAATAAATGTTTAAGGACTGTGCCCATTGTACAGCGTGTTGGTGGGGGAAACATGAGGTAGAGAGACCACTTTGAAGATGGAGGCACAGGTAGGGTAGTATTAAAATGAATCTTCAAGAAATAGCTTGGGGGCATCTGGACTGGATGGATCTGGCTCAGGATAGGGGCAAATGATGCGCTGTTTTAAATGTGGTGCTGCTGTCCCCATCACATTTGGATGCCCAGTGTGTAGATAGCTCCAATGATGAAACACCAAATAGCAGATCCCATACCTGTTGTTAGTCGGCCCAGTGAACACGAAGGTTGCTCTCAGGGTAATGTACGTAGGAGGTTTCTGCAACATCCGCAATCCACTACTCCTGCTATTTCAGTTAACACACACTTAATTTCCTGGTTTTATTGAACAAATGTTTTATTGTTTTACAGTAATTATGTAAACTGTTAGCACATTAAGATATATGATCATGACACTTGGAGTAAACACAGCTAATTGTCACTTTGTTTACACGTTGTATAAAAGTTAAAATTTTAAGTTTACTGTGTGTTCTTTAAACTTATATTACAGTTTAGCTTCCCGTTCATTGATTTCACATATACCACTTGTAATTTTGTTATAAACTTTCCAAATTCATTGGAGCACCGAACTTTGCACTCATGCTACTTCAACTGCCAAAACAGAATGTCGTAATTACTAACTCACATCTCATCACAACTTCCACAGTCAAATTCCCCTTCCTGTATACCAGATTATTCTGTTGACTGAAAGTCAAATTTGTAAACATCATGGGTCGAGTTCAACGTTTTGAAAACTAAACCTGACTGGTTGCATTAATTTAAGTCATTAGACTCAGAATTATGATAAAAGAACATTCTGGGTTGTTGCCCACTGTCACTTCCTACTTGAGGAATTATATTTTAAAAAAGTGTCAAGTGTCAGTTTTCACTAAGGAACATTGAGTTGCAAAACTCCATCCATCTTGATAGTTGATCAATGTTCTGCCCAGGCTCATTCTTTTGAAAGTGTTGACTGCACTCATTCTGTCACACTTTCTTCCTGAGCTATGTTTATTCTACAACCAAAGTCCCCTTTTCTAATTAACTTACCCAAAAGGAATTTATCTCAATAAAGCCTGTTCATGGTTTGAACATGAATTACCAGTCCATTTCAGGACTTGAACCTGAAAGGCAGATAATAGTGGTAATGAACCTTCAAGTTCCATATACTGCGGAAAATGTTTTGACTAGCTGAGCAGTTGTTACCATCTCCAGGACTCTGCTCTTTGGGAAAGGTTGGTTGGTTGGTTGGTCGGTCGGTCTCAAGATAAACTCAGAAACACAGTCATATTGGTTTTCATATAAAATGTCTATTATATTTCTTTGATCATCATCATCATATAGCTTGCAGGGTTTTAGGCCTCATGATCTGTTCCAGTCCCATTAACAGTCGGGAAGTTTTCTGAGGACGTATCCGTGGCTCCATTTCCCACATGGTTGATTTTTATTTGATTTTAACCGCAATATGAATGTTTTAACAGTTAAACTATGAAATTTGAATTTTGTTAAAAATTCCTTGAGTTTCTTACATATTGACAGATGAAGCTCTTGTAACATTCACTCCACAGGACTGTGAAACCTCCTGGAAGTGTATATTAACATTTGTTCTTAACTGCATGTTCTGGCGTTGCTGACATAGGCATATTGGAAGTGTTTGATTGCTGCAGATGGCATGCCATTACAGAAGAGTGCTTAACAGAAAAGTTATGATGTGAATTTTAAAATGTAGTTTGTTACTGGTTGTAGGATGGACAGAATGCAGCATCCCTTAATGTGGCAGAATTGTATGTGCAAGCATTCCAAAAGCTGGCCCAAAAGGGCAACACTCTTATTTTGCCAAACAATGTCGGAGATGTCACAAGTGCTGTTTCTCAGGCAAGTATAAATTCTCTTCACAGATTTTAAGCATTATTGAAACTGCGTACTATGTACTGTTATGTCTATGCTGGATCATGTACATCTTTTTAGGGAGTATAACAGATCCAGTAATGTTACATTGTGTATAAATTGTTTCATATTGAATCTGAGAATGTTAACTTTTTGGTTTTGGCTATTTGGTGAATATTTTTTAAATATTCTTATTACTATGTTATAATTACTTACAGTATTTGGACAGAAGAATGTGATTAGTAATGATTATCCAGGTATCATAGTGTCATTTGTGACACATTGTAATAATAAAAGGTAAAGCAATCCCATTGCAGACCTGGACAGGCCCTGAGGGTTCCAGGAGGTTAAGGCTTCCAAATTTCAAGACATTTAGCACATGAAGGTGGTAAGGTTGTCAGCCCTACGCACCCCCCCCCCCCCCCCCCCCCCCAAGTACTCATTTCTGTTGGAGGCTGAGTCAACTCCAGGGCCATGGTGCAGCTGGAAGGATTGTGTCAATGAAAAATAAATTCCAGTGACACTATCAGGAATCGAACCTGTGACCTTCTGGCTTGTAGCACAGTGCCTCAACCAACTGCACCACCATGTGCCCCACATTGTAATAATACTGTGAGGAAAGTGTTTCCAATTTACATATAGGTACCTTGTTTTATTTACATTGTAAATGTTAAGAAGTTAATACTTTAAATGACTTGCTGAAAGTTTGGTTTAAAGGCAACATACTTTTTTTTAGAATGCATAATTTTCATTTCCAGGATTTTACACTTTTGTAAAGTTTACATTCATTTTGAGGTGGTGCCTTCTTCTTTTACTGGTGTTACAACCCACTGTGGGTTTTAGCCTTCTCAGTGATTCTCTTCCATTCCATCATTTCCGTACATAACTTTCTCCACCCTCTTATTCCCATCCTCTGTATATCTTCTTCATTGTCCTCAATCCATCTTTTCCTTGGTTTTCCTCTGATTCTCCTGCCTATTGGTTTCCACTCTAATACTCTTTTAGGTGTTCCATTTTCATCCATCCACATCATATGACCTAGCCAAGCTATTCTTCTGCTTTTTATAAATCTCACTATGTCTGCGTTTTCTATTAGTTCGTTCAGTTCATGATTCATTCTGATCCTCCAGGATCCATCTTCATTTTGCACTGAACCAAAGATTTTCCTTAATATTCTGCGCTCAAATATTCTAAGATATTGCTCATCTTGAGTTGTTAATGTTGAGGTGGTGCCTACAGAAGTTTAAAATAGGGGGTTACGCTGTATTTACTGTGTATAAAATTTTTCATTTTTAGTGGTATGTGTTATTTACAATGTCATATGATGCTGTCTCTCATCATCATATAGGCAATGGCAGTATACAACCATCTTTCCAAGAAGAATGAAGATGTCACATCCTCACCAGCCAGCACTAACAAAAGTGCAGAATATTTTAGCGATGAAGATGATGGAACTCCAAAAGTAAAGCCAGTGTCAACAAAGCCTGTTGATTTGACAGAATGATGAACTAAAAATATTTAATGAAATGTGAATGATGAATCAAGAGCAGAGTGGTGAAAATTGCAGTGTCTGTAACAGTGTACATTATGTGAAGACTAAGTTCACAGCTAGTGCCTGTCACTGATTGAAGTGTTATTTCAGTGAAGTGTTTCAACGTTTTGCTGTCGTAAAAAGGATGGGTTTAGTTGTATTCATTTCCTCACTATAAACAAACAAACCAAATACTAAATGAGCAGAAACTGGCGAGTTGTCTTAGTTGTCATGTTCCAGACTTCAGAACACAGATTTGCAAGCATCACTTTATGGGTTCATATTTATTAAATTATCAGGGATGTCCCAGGCCTTACTCATTGTGTTTGTTGTCTTTTTTGGTTCACATTTCTTCATTTTTGTAGTTCTCTCAGACCTTAAAGGTTGATTTCTGTTTCTCTGGCACCTCCACATATAGTATGTGTTGACCTCTTCCCACCTGGGCGAGGACTGGTGGTTGTACACTAGGAACCCCCTGAGTCTAGTCTTATTCCAAGGTCACAAGGTTATTAACATGTTTGTTCCAATTTGCACTGCAGTGTTGTACAGAATCCACTACCAGTGTAAACTGGTAATTTTCCATTTTTCTTTGATACTATTCATCTTATGAAACATTTCGTCTCAGAAGCTGATAAGTCTGAATTTATGGTCCATGCTTCCATGTCATACTGCTGGTTTAACACAGGGCTGGCCAATGTGTGGTCCTCAAAAGTGTTTGTTGCCCTCGGTCACCTGAATGATTTTAAGAATACAATTTAATGAACATAATATGTCGTAAGAACTTTATTAGCAGAGAAAATGTTTAGAGACAATAACTCATCAATTTTAAGGCAGTACACAGTAAATCAATCACTCTCTGCATTTGACTGAGTTCAGTAAGGCCTACCATCTTGTCATTCAACCGTACTTGTTGTGTAAATTACTGTTTAAAAATAATGGCCTTTTAGTTAATTCATGCCTTCTGCCACTCTCTTTTACAAGTGCAGCCCTCAGGCGAGTCCTTAAAAAATTATGTGGCCCTCCTGTGGGTTGCAGTTGGTCAGCCCTGGTTTAACAGTTGCTTTAAAAATAAAAATTATCGTAAGACTTGAAAGTGGTTTGAAAATTAGGTTTTCTCCTTCATGTGACAAATTATGTCCTCTATAATTCATTGTAATGACTTATTGCAATATTTTGTTCATACATTTTTCATTCATTCATTTTCCCCTGTATGCCATAATTTTAGTGGTCTGGGTTTAATTTTGTACAATAACATAGTAAACTCAAGCAGTATTACTTGAATTTTGAAGTGAATATTTTGGATTTTCTACAGTTTTAACTAGGAACATGAATATGTACTAGGGAGCTAAGAGAAATTAATGTTCAGAGAGGGAGGATGCATGTAACACCAGGCAGGTCTACACAGCAATTATCTTTTTCTTTAGACACTGTTTCCACACACTGCTTCACCACTCTGCACTGAAGCAAATTTAAGTTGAATATTTCATATTATGTATTGAAATCTTAATATTCAAGACTAAAAAAGTATACTTGTGAGACTTCTGTATGTTTATTCAAGCAGATGCATTCTGGTAATGCAGATTCTGTATTTGCCCTAAAATTAAAATTTATTAAAAATATAGAGAAACCCTCATATGGTATTTTACAAAGTTTCAACATGTTAGGTTATTAAGTGGGGAAACCACTTAAGATTATGTCTAAAAACACATTATGTATTTGTAATGCTGTATTGAAATTGACATATACTTTACTCATATATTTTTCTGTATAATTCTATATTAAATGATTCATTTTCACCATCAAAACAAGGTCTTACCTTCTTCAGTGATCATGATGCATGCATGAACTCAAAAGATCTTGTACTATTACACCAGACTGTTAATAAGAAATTGTGTTTGCTGGAATGATGTCACAAGTACTGATTCTGACTTTCCATGTCTTGCTGTTTTAATCTTTTTCTGCCACAGCTGTTTACTAAAAGACTGAGTACTGTGTGTTAGTTTATTATGTAATTAGTTATTATGACTATCTCCAGAATGAAATGTAATGGGAAGGCATTATTTTACCTTGATCCATTGTGGGTCAATATTGGCAGAAGCAGGGGACAAAGAAGGCATTAAGATAACCAGCAATTCAGTAAGAGGTTTATCACTGTTTAGTTGAGGTCTGGAAAGGGCTTCCTCATGAACAGGCTGTAAATTTACAGCTCTTTGGACAGTGCAGCCAAACACACACACACACTCACTATTAGTCAGCAATGTGTTATCCTATGTACAGAATTTACTCAGGTTTTGTCTCATAAATTGCATGATTTAATATACTTTATTCCTCTCATCCTCAGGATAAGACATTAACATGTGGTCCCTTTACAAAACACAAAATCAATCTTATAAAACTTATAAATGCTTACAATGCAAAACTTATAAATGCTTACAATGCTGTGACAAAATCACTACCATTGTTACTTTCACCTTGAACACTAATGCTTTATAGCTCATAATGGAAGCACAGTATATTTTTAACTAAACCAAGTTCATTGTATTTATAATATACAGATTAAGAGTTGAAATACATATATACAAAGATTGAGCATATATTTACAAGTATCTCACTTTTCTCTTATAATTACAAAAATATAGACATATCTGTGGTAAGCTGTACATAGGTTCTTAGAACAGTTTAAGTTGGAAGTGACCAACATCATATGAGGTTATGTTATGTATGTTCCTGTGGGGGATCAACATTTTGTTCCTGTGGCCCTGATTCAGAAGCACTCAGAACTGTTCCTTGAAAAGCTCGCAGATGGATCTAAAACAAGATAATAAGGATTAAAATTAAAATTTAGTTCATGCGACAGCGCCCGTCTTAGAAATTTGCCAGAAGTCCGCTCCTTTGTACAGGATAATGAGGTCAGGCAACACATAAAGTATGACACAGAAAAGTCATGAAGTCTTCCAGGGTGATAAGCTTAATTAATGACCCTGATCTATGTGCCACTACATATACACAAACTGCAACTAGGAGTTACAAGTTTTCACTGTTGAGAAGGCACACACTGTCAAAATTAATGGACAGTTGTGATTCAAAACTGTGTGATTTTAAAAAGTGGGATGTGTGGGCATGGACTGGCTTGATCTGGCTCAGGACAGGAACAGGTGGTTGGCACTTGTGAATGCAGTAATGCACCTTCAGGTTCCATAAAATGTGGGGAATTACTTGACTAGCTGAGACTGGTTAGCATCTCAAGAAGGACTCTGCTCCATAGAATGAGGGAGGGAGTGAGTAAATAAGTGATTTTAAAAAGTGCCAAGAATATTCTGCAGCATTTGTTTTTGTAATACCTGCACTGTCAACATAAGAACTAAATGGAATTACATTTGTACTTCAAAGTAGAAAATACTTTTAGCATCTTTTTTGAGTGCGTATGTTGTAATGGATAAATGTGGTGAACACTGAAATAAGTGTTGTGTGACTTTACAATCATACAACACATAGCTAATTTTGCCACCTGCATAACCTGAATTTTGACCACAAAATTGACATTTATTCCATTACTTTAATCAACAGTGCACATGTATGGTAACAACAGTGTCACACATGGCCCAACCTTGGAATGGGATTGCTCTGTATTCCATTACATGACCCCTGACACTTAGTGCACTTTATGTTAAAAAAAAAAATTCATGGCTTCCACATACAAGATTTAAAAATGCAATAAAGTGATGATAATGGCCAACCTTCCCATACTATGAGTAATGATCTGAAAATTATGAAATGATTTTAAAGACAAAACATTTACTGGTAACATTCTGAAATAAAAATCATACAGAAATATGACAGAATTACATAACTGCAAAATACATCTCAAAATTACTGAAAGCATGACAACAGAAAAGAGAAGGAACAAGATTTTATGGTAACAAAGTACTTCTTTTTAGTAAGTGCATAACCATTTATTGAAGTACTTCCAAGCTTAAACTATGGTCTTCTGGCATATGAACACTAAGCAGGCTTGTACATAGGCACGATGTTTTGGAGGAATCTGTGGCTTCCTCCATCTTCACTTAACCGTGCAGGTTCTCTGTCAGATATAAAGCAGCTGTACACTGGAAGACATAATGTTGAACAATCTTCTTTACACTTACTTGTAAGTGAAGGTTGACTTCATCACTTCGACTTAGGTACGGAAAATTTCCACCAGACTTCAAATGTGCCAGTCTGGCTGATGGGTAACACTTATACACATCTTCTCGGACAGCGTTAGACAATGCATAATCATCAAACACATCCAAAATGGTGACAGAGAGCCCATTTAACTTCTGTGGCTCAACATAACAGTTAACACAATTCATTTTTAATCTTGAGGCCAAATCTTTCTGACTCAAACTTTCAAGCTGTAAACAAAATTTAATTTTATGATGGTAATATAACAAAGAATGCAACAGACCATTCTAAAAAACAGTATTTATGTGAATGGGAATCAAGCTGGATGACAATGTAGCAAGCATATAAAACATTACATTAATGCAGGTTTAAATAAATTTTGAAACATATGTGTTATACGACAGTATGTGTTTTTTTTAGTTGGTATACAAGTTTCAGGTTCAAAAGATTTTGTGCATTAAAAAAGAAATTATAACCTCAGTCCACATGATCATATACTCACTCTCTCTACCATGAAGTCTACTGAATCTGCAATTCTGCTGTCAACTTTAAATGTTGTAAAGTTTCCCATTAACATTTTCTTCAGGACTAGTGAAGGAAGCAACCAAAATCTACAAAGACATAAAATAACATGGCTGTAATATTAATAAAGACCTGGACAACATCTACACACTCTCTACCGTCTTTCAGAAATACAATACATGCAAGGAAGTACTCATATAGTTCCATCACAAGAAGCCAGACTGATTGGATAGTGCATTTTGTATACTGACTAGGCTGCGGCTGCATGAGTGAGGAATTGTGCTTTTGATGCCCAGGAGGGCCAACAGATTTTTCACTTCTCCAAACATCTGTATTACCTCTAGGGCCAACCCAGGTTCCTATTCATTGGGTTTGGGGAGGTCTTTCCCCTGGATAAAGTGACTAGGGCATGAGGCTGACCACTCACCTCCACCTAGTACAATCCATCTCTTTCTTTCTTTCTTTCTTTCTTTATTTATTTATTTATTTATTTTTTATTTTTTTTTTTGCAATGCACTAGAATTAGAATGGAAAGTAAATATATACTACTACTACACTATTTTCTAGATAATTCCATATATTGTGTAAAAACATATAAAGCAGACAGATGATAAGTAAAGAAAGGTAAAGTTCACCCTGTAACATGGCATGAAATCACAGAGGAGCATAGTGGTACAAATATACTCTTTCTTCAACCTCAGTGCTCGATGGGGGTGGGTGGTAGATGCCATGCCCCAGGACACTTTATCCCTGAGAAGGACCAAGCATGCACTGTACAGGAGGGTGGGTGGATGGGTGTGGATGATCTCAGCCCCATCATAGTTAAGACCCCAAACCAACCAGCCCATAGTGAATCACTACACCAACAACACTGTCCCAGCCCAAAAACAGTGGTAAGTTATGATGATAATATCAATTTAAAAAACAAACGCAGTGGTTTCTGAAATGTATATTTTAATTTCATACAATCATTCTTTGATTCAAATCCTTATGACACACCTGGCAAAACCTTATAACAGTTGAAAACTACTGATTTAGTGCCAAGCATAAGGAATGGAGCTACACCACCACTCCCCCATATACCTTCATTGTATCCATTCGGACTTAACCTTGTATGTCACCAGAATGTGAAGGTTAGCATGCAACAGTTACTGGAACAGACATAAAACCAAAAGAGGCACAAAGTAGCATCAAAATGTTGTTTTATGAATTGCTTCCCTAGAAAAGGCACGATTCAGGTTGGCAAGGTATTATTAGGTGTTTCTAGCATCCCAAAAGTAACTGCAAACTGGATGAATATTATTTAAGTATTCACAAGAAATGTGATAATTTCTGCTGACTCAGCATGCATTAGCATGAGCTGTGGCAAAACAACATCCAATGAACAGCCTGAATTCTAGCAGAAAGGTCTGTTTGTTTCCATTTGTTGTGGTGTGGTGTGGTGCAGGATTCACCATTACATTGAAAATTGCGACAATAACCTACTTTAGATGTCTTTGGTGGAAGGTGAATGCATTCCAAAGATCCAATTTTTAATTCAGCTGGTGAAAGCTAATGTATACAAGGAAAATAGTGAAATTTGAAAATACATAATAAAGTCTAATGTAATATAGATATAACTGACAACTAAAAAGGTATTTATAAAGTTGTTCCTGTAAATGCCATGAAGGCATATGGTGGG
>Ga0209737_10002095_pt1 | contig 14019 bp, 9 predicted proteins | sample TergutCu122P3_FD_187284 | JGI IMG/M metagenome (GOLD analysis project Ga0209737, IMG submission 187284) | Cubitermes ugandensis P3 segment gut microbial communities from Kakamega Forest, Kenya - Cu122 P3 (SPAdes) (version 2) | ecosystem: Host-associated > Arthropoda: Insects > Digestive system >... | reverse complement strand
TAGGGCTGCCGCCCAGTGCTTCAATTTCTTCCAATTTCTTATTGTAGGCTTTTTCCCACTGTTCCAATTCAGTCCAAACTTTGCCCTCTTGTTTTTTTAGTCTGCTCAACCTACTATCATCACTTTCGCGTGTGAAAGTCCACGCTATTTCTGCAAAGAATCCCTTCATTTTTTTGCCAAACTCGTACCATTTTGCTTTCTCTCCCTCTAACAAAGTCTTCAAACGCTCGCCCTGTTTTTTGTTTTTGTCGTCTAATTTCTTACCATTCTCCGCATACCATTCATCGAATTTGTTTTGGGCTTCCATTAGGCGGGATTTAAGAACGGTAGCCTCAATTTTCAAATTCAGCATTTTCAAATAGTTATCTACGGCAACGGTATTTTCTTCTATCAGTCGTCCCTCTTTCGTGAGTTGGGCGTTGTACTCAGGCATTATCTCTTTGAGTTTCCCAATGGCTTTTAATCGCTCTTCGTTGCTCAGGTTTTCGTTGTGGATTATCTTTATGAGGTCTTTAACCACTGATGCCTGTTGTTCGTACTCCTTTTTAACTTCAACAAGCATTTCTGCGTAAGCCTTTTGAAAGTCAAATGTCTTGTTTAGTTCTATGTTGCTTTTTATCCACTTGCCAACGCCGATAACTACGGCGGTAATTGCGGTAATGATGGCAAGCCAAGGCACTTTGGTAGCGGCAGCGTGGTAGAGTTTCATTGCCTGCGCTGCCTTTTGTGTGTTTCCGGCAAGTTGGTATTGGGCAGCAGCAAGTCGCAGCGCAATAGCACGTTGGGCGTTCTGCAGGATGATTGATGTTTTAGTGTAGGCATTAACAACCGTTTGCCAAGAGGAAACCAAAATCAGTTTGGAAATATAAAGTGCATACGGCGCAATGAGGGCGGCAACGGCAACTTTATTTTGCTCGCAAAACTTTATCAACTTAGCGAGCAACTTTAGCCCGCCGGTGCTGGTTTTGGTGAGTTTCATCAAAACAGGGTACAGCCTTTCGCCCAGTTCAAGGCGCGTGTCTTTGAATCTCTTGCGGGCTTTTTCAAGGTTGGCTTGCAGGTTGTTGTTTTTAACGTTGTATTCTTCCATACAGGACACCCCCTCAATCATTGCCCTGTTTGCAATGGCTTGGGCTTCCTCTATTTTATCCAATGAGTTTGCCATAGATGAAATGGCGGCGGCGGCTCTTGCGCCGTCCAAGCCCAACTCTTTGAAAACAGGCACAAGTTTATCGAAGCCGCCAACGCCCTGAAAACCTTTGAGGGTGCGTTTTAAGGCTTCGTTCATATCCGTTTCAATCAACTTTCTAAACTCTTTAATTTCCATTCCGGCAATGCGGGCAAACTCCGCCGGTTTGGAGATGATTTTTTGAATCAGTTTTTGAAAGGCGGTGGCGCTCATCTCTACTTTCTGCATATCTTGGTCCAACGCGGATGCGTAACCAAGAATCTGGTCCGCAGAAAGTTTAGCCTGTACAGCGATGCCGCCCAAACGTCCCGAAAAATTTACCATATATTTTTCGTTGGCGGTGGATGTTTTGCCCAGTTCGTTAACGGCAGAGCCCAAAGAGAGCATCTTTTCTTTGAGGTTTAACCCCTCTAATACTTTTGAGGAACGCTCATAAACATTTACCATTTTTCCGATGGCAAGGGTGGCATCATCGCCCAGCACGTCTCCCATAGAAATGTTTAATATGTCTGCGGCTTCCACAAACTGCTTTACCAAATCTTCGGTATTGATGCCGAGTTTACCGGCTATATAGGCAAGGTTGTTCAACTGTTCGCGGCTGGTGCGCGTGTCCATCTTTTTGAAACTGTCGTTCAAACTATCCACCTGTTCGCGTGTAAGGTTGGTGGTTTTGATAACATCGCTATAGATGTCGTCCATTGCGGCAAGGTCTGTGGCTGTTTGTTTAAGGGTGCTGATTACGTTGTTCAGTGCGCTGAAGATTTGAACGAAGCCGCCCATCCCTGCGCCAAACATCATTAACCGTTTCTGCATCTGTTCCCAAGCGTTTGCGGCAGTGGTGATGTTTGCGCTGTGCTGTTGAAGGTAGCCGCGAAGTTCCTGTATTTTCTTGGCGTGATGAATATACTCATTTGAGCCGATTATCATACGGTTTTGCTCGTTGATGAGTTTATTCATCTCGGCGCGGATGCCTTTTACGGTGGCTTCCACCTCCTTACCGTTGATGTAAATGTTGATTCTGCGGGTGCTTGCTTTTGCCATAAATTGAAAATTTAAGGCAAAGGTAAGGTGTGGAAAATGGTAAGGTAGGACAATCTATGATGCACTGCCTTGCCAAATTTTCATCTGCGTGAAGGATTGAAGCGGTTTACCCCACAGCGTAAAAGGACAACACGAAATGGACGCGAGGAGTAGTAGCGGAAAGCCTGACGGCAAACAAAAAGGGCAATGCCGAGAATGCCGGCACGCCCAAAACAGAGAAATAAAAAAATATTATTGTTTTACTAGATTCACAGAAGATTTGCCGTACTCTGTAGAAATTTCAATAATATAGATACCCGATTGTAATCCCGAAATGTCAATTTGATAATGATAAGTTGTGATTGGGATATAGTTAAATTGTACATCTTTGCCGGAAGTACTAAAAACTTTAATCTTGGATATAGGATAATTGGATGTGGTAACTTGTAATACTCCTAAAGTTGGATTGGGATAAATTTTCACACCTGCATTATAACAGGTAATGATTCCATTCTTTTTCTTCCACTTTGCATAAAGCGTTGTGTCCTGAGTAACAATGTCGGTTTCAAAATTCCATTCTTCAAGAAACGTGCCATTGTCGGTAAACCAACCAACAAAGTCGTAACCTATTCTTTCAGGGGTATCGGGTTGGGCAACTTTGCCGCCGTGTTCAACTGTTTGCGGGGCAATGTTTATTTCTTCTCCCACAAAGGAAACGGTGTAAGATTTTATTTGCCATTTTGCGTAAAGTGTTGTGTCTTTGGTTACAATACTGCTTGCAAAATTCCATTGGTTAAGAAATGTGCCATTGTCGGTAAACCATCCAACAAAGTCAAAGCCGATTCTTTCTGGGGTGGCGGGTTGGGTGGCTGTGCTGCCGTGATTCACGGCTTGCGGTGTAATGTTAATTTCCTCTCCGGCAAAGGAAACGGTGTAGGTTTTAATTTGCCATTTTGCGTAAAGTGTTGTGTCTTTGGTTACAATACTGCTCGCAAAATTCCACTGATTAAGAAATGTGCCGTTATCTGTAAACCATCCAACAAAGTCAAAGCCGATTCTTTCTGGAGTGGCGGGTTGGGTGGCTGTGCCGCCGTGATTCACAGTTTGCGGTGCAATGTTAATTTCCTCTCCGGCAAAGGAAACTGTGTAGGTTTTAATTTGCCATTTTGCGTAAAGTGTTGTGTCTTTGGTTACAATACTGCTCGCAAAATTCCATTGGTTAAGAAATGTTCCGTTGTCGGTAAACCAACCCATAAAATTGTAGCCTGTTCTTTCTGGATTATTGGGTTGGGTGGCAGTGCCGCCGTGATTCACGGTTTGTGGTGCAATGTTAATTTCCTCTCCGGCAAAGGAAACGGTATAGGTTTTAATTTGCCATTTTGCGTAAAGTGTTGTGTCTTTGGTTACAATACTGCTCGCAAAATTCCATTGGTTAAGAAATGTGCCGTTGTCCGTAAACCAACCCACAAAATTGTAGCCTGTTCTTTCGGGGGTGGCGGGTTGGGTGGCGTGACTGCCGTGATTCACAGTTTGCGGTGCAATGTTAATTTCCTCTCCGGCAAAGGAAACGGTGTATGTTTTAATTTGCCATTTTGCGTAAAGTGTTGTGTCTTTGGTTACAATACTGCTCGCAAAATTCCATTGGTTAAGAAATGTGCCGTTGTCCGTAAACCAACCCACAAAATTGTAGCCTGTTCTTTCGGGGGTGGCGGGTTGGGTGGCGTGACTGCCGTGATTCACAGTTTGCGGTGTAATGTTAATTTCTTCTCCGGCAAAGGAAACGGTGTAGGTTTTAATTTGCCATTTTGCGTAAAGTGTTGTGTCTTTGGTTACAATACTGCTCGCAAAATTCCATTGGTTAAGAAATGTGCCGTTGTCGGTAAACCAACCCACAAAATTGTAGCCTGTTCTTTCTGGGGTGGCGGGTTGGGTGGCTGTGCTACCGTGATTCACAGTTTGCGGTGCAATGTTAATTTCCTCTCCGGCAAAGGAAACTGTGTAAGTTTTAATAACATTACATTTTACGCAACGCACAGACCTTCCAGTACGACTATCGGTACTCCCACTTACTGCACTACCGTTATCAAAGTACAAGAAATATGCATTGGTGTTATTGAGCGAAGTACTACTCCAATAGACACCTATAGCACCCGGACTAAGAAGATTACCGTAATTGCTACAGCGACCTCCTACAGCGGGGAAAAATAGGGACTCCACACCGTTAGTAAAAACACGACCATTTATACCAGTACCCTTATAGTTAGTTACCCAAGAGTTGCTTGTATTAGCAAGTAATGCGTTTATTTCTTGCAAAGTAGGCACATGCCAACCTACTGGACAAGGGTCATTTTGAGTTTCCCACTCTGTGCCTGTTGGATATGAAGTGTTCCAATTATTAACCGTTGGTTCTGTTGCACTCCAAGCGGTTGGTCGGTTCCATTGATAAATTTTACCAAGACTTTCTGGATTTTCGGCAAACGTTCCAAAATTATCAACATTTCGTGTCGCCCAAATAATGCCATTGATTTCTACACTCTCAAGGTTATTAACTTGACTGACAAAAACTATAGTGTCATTAGCTACTGCATTTGTTGTTGCTTCGCGTAATGTTTCCACGCCCGGGTCAGCACCACTGGTTACGGTTATTTTTGCTGCATACAAACCTGTTGCTGATAACAACAAACTTATAAATAAGAATAAAACCCTTTTCATTACAAAAAGAAGCAAGAAGGGGTTGGCTTAAAAAAAATCAAACCAACCCCTTCTTGAATTTTACTTATTAATAATGAATTGCTTAGAATAACGCTTGCCGCCCTGTTCTGCAAAAATTATGTAAGTTCCATTGGGAATATCAGAAACACTTATTTCAGTATTAGAAGAATTACCAAGTATTCTTTTTGTTAATTTTCCATCCATACTAAAGATATAAATAGAACTGTTAGCCATTTCTGGCAATGTTACAGTTACTAAATTACTTGCAGGATTTGGGGCAATATTTAAGTCTGACAGCACACGCTCCCCATCAAAATCAGAAACAGAAGTTGAAGATGATTTAGGTGGAGTACTAGCACCATTATTTTTACCAGGCCACGTTATTTCTGCTTTATACTTGCAACCGGCCGGAGTTGTGATTATAACATAAGCAGTACCGCTTGCTACATTAGGTGGCGTAAGCATAATCAAATCATAGTAATCATACCCATAACCTGCGCTATAAAAAACGCCATTTACATACCAAGAAAAAAACAAATTACTAAGATTATTGTTTGGCGATACAAATACAAACCTATAATTACCAGCAATAATAGTTTCTAACCAATAAGGCGCAGAAATGGTAATTGTATCTGATACCCAAGCAGAATTTCCACAACTGCTCATTGCTCTTACTTTAATTTCATATTGCCCCACATTACCCAAAGTAGCAACTTGTATAGTGGAATGGTCGGGACTTGCACTTGAAATAGTGCCAAAAGCAGGTGGTATATCCCACTGGTATGTCAAGCCGGCAACAGGATTGACGGAGAATGTAACATTGTCCGGCATTCCGGAAGCCACACAAACAGGAAATAGTGCAAACTGAGGAGTTGAGGGAATAGCCCCAACTTCAATAGGATTACTCCAACTTGTTGTATCGCACCCAATGGCTCTAACCTTTATCGCACCCCCTTGATTTACAGTCAGAGTGACGGAACTTTTATTACTTGTTGAACTTACAAGAATCCAGCCGCTCGGGTAGTCCCAATCATAGCCGCCATAAGCATTAGGGTCATTTTGTAATACTGAGAATGTTAAGGTTGTTGGAATTGATGACAAACAAATGGGGGTTCCTGAGTTAATAACAGGCACTTTTGGAGTAATGCCGAAGTTTTCTGTAAGTGTTATACCGGGGCATCCGGGAGTGCTTACAGATATTACGGCATTTCCGGTACCGGTAAAAATGATGGCATTAGGAGAGTTTTCCGTACCCGGAAAAATATACCAGCCGACACCACTAACTATTGACCAAGTTATTGCTACACTATTGTCCACACCGGTTACCATAAATGGAACAAATTGATTCGGCTCAACGCAAAGACTACCTGATACGGTTTTAATTTGATTGTTTGATGAGAATGAACGTTTTACGCTTAAATTATAAATTTGCTCTGTACCACAAGAACTTATCACTTTTAACCATAATACTCTGGCATCATTTTTGGGGTAAATGGTCAGTGTATAATTGTTTGCTGATGTAACGGTTTCTGTTGTAGCCAATGGGTCTGACAGCCATCCCCCAAGATTCCCCCATATATAAGTAGCGTTAGGGTCTGTATTAGAGATAGTTATTGGATATGAAGTTATGCCAAGCGGGATACATAAACCTTGCGAGAAATTAACATTTCCGGGGAGAGTAGGCACTCCGGGCTCGGCTTTCAACGTCAATGTTAGAGGAACTTGCGTAGGGATATTGCAAGCACCCAATTGTACAGAAATAGTTTTACCATCAAAGTTATTACCAACCACAAAGGTTACAGAACTTTTATCTGCCGAATAATACAAAACGTTACCTTGAGCAACACCGGCAGGAATATTCCACCTGTAATCATCAAATCCCACAACATTTAAATCATATGTACTTACCCATGGTGCAACTGAGTAAGTTACTGTTTGTCCTGATTTCACACATTCTGGTCCCACAATCTCATTGCCGGTCAAGTCAGCAAATTCTTTTCTAATTTCAATCTGTGTAGAGTAGTTTACACGATACGGATAAGTGATAGTGGTATCTGGTTTAATACCACAAGGGTCTACAACAACGTAAGTGAAAATGTATTCTACTGTACAAGTTACACTTAATCTTCCTTTTGCATATTTACTGTATTGGGTAGCATAATTAATACCGGTTTTTGGTCTGACCGTTACCGTAGATGTTGTTTGTCCTGAAACGATATCTATACCTCCAAGAACACCCCAAGAGGATTGCACTATTGTACCCTGCACGCCGTTACTGATAAGGTTTACACCTTCTGCTTGAAATTGAGTGCCTAGATTGTTTACGGGCATACAATAGTAAGGGAAATTAGGAGGGGCAATAATGTTACCGCCTTGTTTAATAACTACATACTGCGCTTGGGCAGTCCATGCTCCGCAAAAAAGCAGAGCGACAAGTCCTAAGACTTGAAATTTTTGCTTAAAAAATAATAACTGTTTCATAATAAATAATTTAAATGATTGATAATGTTTGTGATTTTAATTTTTATCACGATGCGAAAATACAATTTTTTTAATCACATACATAAAAATTTTAAAAAATGGCGTGAAAATGTCCTGAATGAAACAAAAAAAATCAACACATTGATTTTCAGTATAAAAAAATTAGCATTTTTTTGCGCTCAAGGGCTAATCAAATCCTCTTTACTGCGTGAGGGATTGAAGCGGTTTACCCCACAGCGTGAAAGGAAAACAAAATTAGTAATTGAAAATTACAAGTTTGTGTTTCCAATAAGGGGTACGCGAGGAGTAATAGCGGAAAGCCCGACGGCGATAAGCCGGCACGCCCAAAACATACACTTAATATTATATTGTATGGCTATTTTGCTTCAAATGCCTTAATTATTTTTCTTAACTCATTATTCTCGTTCTGTAATTTTTGGATTTGTTTTTCTTGTTTTTCTATAGTTGCTTCAAGTAGATATCTGTTTTCATTTTCAAAGAAAAACTTCAAAATAAGGGCATTCGGCTTTGATGGCTTCTTTACACCACGCTTCCAGTTACTAATGCTCGCTTGGCTAAACCCTGTATATTTAGAAATAAAAAAATTGCTTAGTTGAGAATTTTTTAAGACTTCACTAATATTAACTATTTGCAAATCAGACATATTAATAAATGTTGTTAATTTTTAATGGAGTTATGCAAAAAAGAAGAGTACAACTTTCTGTCGTTGTACCCTTTTTTATAAAATATCACAGAGATAGGGACATTTCTATTTTACAAATTTAACTGCTTTTCCGGTTTCTAACCGTAAAATATACATTCCTTTCGTAAGTTGTGCGGTAGGAATATCGGGATTTGTAGTTCCGGTTTGGATTAATTGTCCTGTAACGGAAAAAATCTGATAGTTAGTTCCGGACGGGGTATCTTTTATGGTTATCCGGTCGTAGAAATTTGTGATTTCGCTTTCATTTTCGGGCGGTAGCATTGAATATTCGGGGTCGTCATCGCCACCCTTGAAAGGCATACAATCAGCGTAATATGACAACTCGTATTTATTATAAATAACCGGAGTTTCTATTGCAGGCTCAAGTATAACGTCAACTAAGTAAAATTGACTCCAAATACAAGTAAATGGATAGTTCATCAAACTCACAAACAAATTATCGCAAACATCAGCAGGTCGTGTAGGACTGCCAAATAAAGCGCATAGTGGAAATCCGTTTTCTGAAAATTTTCCTCCTGTATAAGGTACACTATTATAAAATCCTATTTTATAATGCTCGTATTGGTCATTACCTGACTGTGCTCCATAATTATTATTATACATTATGCTACTACCAGATAATCCAAGCATATATCCAAACCACGCCTGACGCCAAGTAGCACCGGAATTTTCTTTCATATAACCTGCCACAGAAATAAGGGGTTTCGTAACATCTTTGTCTGGAATCATACCAATGTCTTGAATATAAAAATTATATTCAGACCCAAAATAAAAACGATAAGCAGGTATTGGAAAAGTAGGAGGAATAGTAATAGGAAGCAACGCAACAGTATTATTATATGAAGTTCCAATTACAATTTTATTGTTTTCTCCAGCATAGTTAGTTACTACACAATGAGCAGCCTGTTCTGTGGGTTGAAGCCAATAGTACGAATTGTGAACAGCAAGAGTTCTGTCAATTTCAGTAAAACCGACAAAAGTACCCGCAGGGTTTCGCCCTGATACAACAAAATGAGGCTCATCAATAGCACCAGCCGGATTTCGATATGATATTATTTTGTGATAAACCCAGGGTATTAGTGTCTCTACCATTCTTAATGCTTGCAAAGTAGTTCGATGCAAGTGAACAATAACGCCCTTGTCATTTTTGGCACCGCAAGCGTAATAGCCAGTCGCAGGAATTCCGGGAGAAGGAGTCAGAGCAGGTTCATTAGGACAAATTGAATAGAAAACATCCGCATTGGGATATTCAAAAAAATTCATTGTCAATGTACTCCAATCAATAGTTGCAACAAAAGCACACGTATCATAGCCAATTTGCCTCGAACCACAAAGAATGTACTTATCATTTCTGATGTAATGAAAATCTCGCACCTCAATATTAACACCTTCTTCCCCTAAAACAACAGGGAAAATAATAGAAGTATTGCTTCTTGAATTGATAATAACGATAGTGTTTTTCATAGTTCCAATTCCGGGAGCATACCCAGTGCGCATACTAGCGGCACAGACCGGAGTGTTGCCCCTATCAAATGTAAGGGTGTAGTTTTCTAATCTTGTAGGTCTTCCAAAATTCTGAGTGCCCCGAATGATGTAACCTGCTTGTGTAATGAATGATAAGCACAAGGTAAAAACTAAAAAGAATAATAATTTTTTCATAAAAAAAGGATTTAAGTTAATAAATATTGTTGCGCGAAAGTATTTTTTTTTCATTACAAATAACTTCAATACAAAAATTTTGTTTTTTTGCAAAAAAATTAAAAGAAGATTTTTATGAAGAAAGCATATTATTCACTAATTGTCTTTGCAATTATTATGCAAAGCATTTTGTCTATCCAAGCCCAAAACACAGAGGGAACAGAGTTTTGGTTGACTTTCGGACAGAATATTTTCCCATCATATCTTAATAATGATTTGCAAATAAGGATTGTGGCAAAAGAAAACCAAGTAACCGGAAAAATCTATTTCACTAATTTGGGAACTTTTAAAGATTTTGACATTCCAGCAAAGCAAGTTTATACATACAGTCTATCTGAACCGGAGAGGCAGGCTGTTTATAATCTAACAACGGGAGTATCAAGCCGTAGCATTCGCATTACAAGTTCGGATTTAGTTACGGTTTATGCTATGAGCGAAAATCCCAGCAGTTGTGATGTTACTAATGTTCTACCGGTAACAGCATTAGGTACAGAATATTATCAAATCTCTTATACTTCTGCTTTTTTTGGAGATGCATACGGAGTTATTGCCACAGAAAACAACACAGAGGTGTCATATAACAACACACCAATTATCACTCTAAATTTAGGAGAAGTTTATTATAGCAGATGCCCCTCTTGTGATATGACAGGCAATTACATTTCTTCTAATAAACCTGTTGCATTGTTCGCGCTTTCCCCCGGCATAATGTTAAAATACAATATTGATTGTATCTTTCAACAATTAGCACCAGTAAACACGTGGGGAAAAGACTTTTTTGTGCCAATTTCTTATAATCTATCAAACCATGTGCGCATTGTAGTGGCTTACAATGGCACAGATATTACACAAACAGGTGGCACAATACAGTCGGTGGGCGCATCCCAAACAACGCTTACGAATCTGCAAGCAGGTCAATTTGTACAATTAGAAGTTCCGGTAAGCAGTAATGGTTGCGAAATTCATACTAACAAACCGGTTGGTGTATGTACATTTCTTGATGGAGATGTTTACGGCGGAGATGCTGCAATGTGTTGGCTTCCACCTATTGAGCAAAGTGTAAAAAAAGCGCTAATTGCACCTTTTATACCTCTTCCACCCACAAATATAAACACACACTATGCCAACGTGATTACGCCAACAAATACGAAAGATAATACCAGAGTTTCTATTGGTGGGGCTTCGCCGATACCATTAAGTGGAGGTGTCAGTTGGATAGATAATGTAGCGGCGGGAATGTCGTACTATAAAATGCCACTGACGAATAATACCGCTTCATACTACTTTACAAACCCGGCAGGTTTCTTAATTTTATGTTATGGACTTGGTTTAGAAGAAGCCTATTACTACCCAGCCTATTCTGCTATGCGTGATTTATCTTCGGCGTTTTATGCCAACGATATTCACTTTCAGGATTTAAAAGATAATCCTATGTGTGAGGGGGATGTACATTTTCTGGCAAACATAGAGGGCTTGCACCCTACCCATCCGGACAGGATAACTTGGTGGATAGATGGGGTAGAATATCTGCCGGCAAAAACACTTGAGGAGTGGTGGAAACCATTTACGGCTGGCACTTATGAAATAAGAATGGATGTTATATACGATAACTATGAAACTGCATCTAAAACAGGCACACTTAACATAAAATCCTGCAACCAAAGTGCAGCGTTTTTTGCCAACAATGTTCTTCATTCGGCATTGAAAGATACCACTTTTTGCAACAAGAACGTGAATTTTCGCGCCGAAATAGAGGGACTGCACCCCGCAGCCCCTGATAGCATAATGTGGTATATTGACAACGTTTTTGAAACATCGGCAGCAACGTGGAGTAAGCCTTTTGAAAACGGCACTTATGAAATTAAGTTGGTGGTGCACTACGATAACGACACTTATGCCACGCTTACCGGAACATTAAAGATTCAGGCGTTGTGGATAAAGATTCGGAATGTGCGGTATTGATGCGATGTTACTATAACTTTTTCGCCCCAAAAGAATTAACCACCACCGTATCTCCCCAAAACTCCGCAGCCAAATCAAAGAGTTTATTCGTGTTCTTTTCTATGGGCAGGTCTATCCAATCTTCCATTGTGCGCTTTACGCGGCTGTTAGGGCTAACGTACTTGCCGGCAACACGCGGCTGCCCAAAACCAACCGCCCATTCTCTAAATATTCCGTGTATGGGGAGTTTGAAGCCGATACTTTCGGGCACTCCGCAATCTTTTGCAATAGTGTAACGTATGCTGTTGCGGAGTTTTTGCTCGGTTTTTCCGGCTTTCTTTCCGGTTTTGTAAGTGTGGCTTGGTTTTGTTTTGCCCTTGCTAAAGCGTGAGGCGTTTGCCTTTGCCATATTGCGCACAATGGCTGCCCATTTACGCGCCTGTGCGTAAAACTCTTCTGCGGAGATAATCCTGCCGTCTATGGAATCGGTTACTGTGTGAGCCATTTTATTAGTGGTTAGTGGTTAGTAATTTATGTACGTTTTGAAATCTCTTACGGTCTTACGCTCTTGCGTTCTTACGGTCTTTTTTCAAAACGGAGTTTAATCGGTTGAGAATCACGTGAACGTTTAACTCGTAAAACTTTGTTTCGTCATAAAAACGGTCGCCCATCAGGTCGCGGTGTATTCCAACCCACGAGAATTGAGAATTAAGATTTGAGAGTTGAGAATCAGGGTTGTCGGTGTTTTCGTCGAGATTGGTTTGAGATTTAGAGGATGGAAAAACAAGGGGATATTTTTCTTCAAGGTTGCGTTTTCGCAAGGCTTTGTAGTTGAGTACAAAAGCAAGCAGTTCGGCTTCGGGGATGTTGTTAAAGTGTTGCATCCGGCTGTTTGCGCCGTAAATGGTAAAAGGGATGCGCCGGTCCGTTTCTCCGGTGTAGTCCGCTCTTTGCGGGCGGTAGAGGCAGGCTGCGGCTTCCCTGTATTTACCGCTCATAATGTATTGGTCTGCAAAGATAAACTCTTGCCAAGTGGTGTTAGAAAATCCGGGTTGGTAGCCAATGAATTGCTGCCCGCTAATTTCAATGGTAGGCAAGAGTTGTTTGCTCATTTGGGGAACGGAAATAAAATCAAACAAGCGTTTTATGGAGTAGCGTTGAAAAAAATGCAGTTTATCCCAACTCTTTTTCTCTATTCCGGTCATAGCGGAATAGTAATTGTCGGATTCAATACCTGCGGCAGCGTGTATAATCTGCTCTGCGGTAATGATAAACTGCTCGCGGGTCATTTCATCAAACGCTGCGGGTGCGTGGTAAATCAACTCCTTGCCGGCAGAAACTATTTTAATTTCATTCATCTTTCCACTGGGTTTTATCGGTTTGGTGCCAAAAGGGAGTTTTGGGGCTGATGGTGTAACGCACCCCCACATAACGCTCTCTAACGTTTTGAATTTGAACGGCGGAAACACCATCAAGTAAAAAATCTTTCACTACCATACAAGCGGGGTCGTATTTATCTTCGTTGATGCGGCGTATGATTTCATCGCCAATTTTCTCGCACAGGTCAAAGGCGGTGTAAATGGCATCGTAATCATTATCATCATCATAGCCTTGCACAATCATAAACGAAGAATCCCGCTCTTTGAAACTGTTTCGTGCTTGGTCTGAGGTAAAGCGTATTTCGCTGCCCTCTTGAATCAGTGCCGGAAAATTCACACGTTCTCTAAATCCGGTGTAAAACTCCTCAAGTTCCCCCCGAAAGTAATGCGGCTCTTCGGGCGTGTGCGCTAACGAAACGTGCAGACTTGCCAACTTCTGCATATAATCGCCAAACGCTTTGGGCGTGTTGTGGTGGTTAAGTGTGTAATCCATAACTATTTTATTCTAAGTTCACAATCGTTTCGTTTGCACTCGTAAGCGCGTGAAATTGCCAATTGCCGTTCCAAGTCAATCTTGTCGCTCTCTATCTGATGGGATTGGCGTTTTATGGTAATGATGAGTTCGCGTTGTTTGTCGCTCAGTTCATCTCTTTGGCGTTCATTGGCAATAAACTCCTGAATGAGTTGCTTTTGGTACTCTATCTGCTCGGTAAGTGCCTTAAACTGCTGACTTTCGAGCGTACTCTCTTTTTCTTTCATTTCTAACTTGCGGAGTTTTTTCTCGCCCAAAAACTTGATGATGCCCCAAATGGTAGTGCCACCAAGAAAAAAATTGAGGATTCCGGAAATGATAGTTAAAATTTCGTAGGAATTTG
>Ga0209737_10002094_pt1 | contig 14020 bp, 12 predicted proteins | sample TergutCu122P3_FD_187284 | JGI IMG/M metagenome (GOLD analysis project Ga0209737, IMG submission 187284) | Cubitermes ugandensis P3 segment gut microbial communities from Kakamega Forest, Kenya - Cu122 P3 (SPAdes) (version 2) | ecosystem: Host-associated > Arthropoda: Insects > Digestive system... | reverse complement strand
CACGCTGTTTGCCCTCCCGTGGCAAGACGTAGCGGGCCAGGGCGCCGAAGCACAGGCAAAACAAAAAAACGGCCACCACAATCAGCACTCTCCACATAATTTCGCTGTTAACTTTCATCTTTGCTCCACAAGTCCAAAGGAAGTTCCCCGAAGGAGCGGGTAATTTTCTTGGGTTGGTTGGCCTGGGCAGCTTTTTGTATGGCAATAAACTCATTCAGCTGGTTGACGGTTAAAAGCAAGCGCCAGGTGGTATACAAGCGCTCCTTAATTTCAATGGCCGCTTTCAATGAAATGGCAATGTACTCCAGGTATTGCTCGCCGCCCGGCAAGGCCATCAACTCAGAAATTTTTCTGTTGGCGACAACAGCGTCTGAATACCCTTCGTCATGCAGCAAATACAAAGCATTGCGCATGGCGCACAACGCCATGTCCTTGTTCTTGTCTGTTATTTTTTTGTTTTCCATTATCAGTCCTCTCGTGCAGCAAAGAAACAACACGCTGCAAGGAGACTGGTGTTTGAGTCAAAAGGCGACTCAAACGCGCTAAGAAGTCCGGAAGATTTATCGAAAAACCGGCGAGCCTTTCGACTCCACGTTTAAGCCGCCAGCGAGCTGGAGGCTTTTAAACAAGAAGACGTAGGCCGCCGGGCACTACAGGAGCACTTCTCGTTCAACGATAAACCTATAATGGGCTTCTTAGACCCAGCCACAACAACTTGTTGCAGCGGGAAGAGACATAGCATGCTTCGGGCATTCAGGGGAAATGTTTTTTGGGTGACAGGTTATTTTTATTTCGCTGCTTAGCGGGGCCGCGCAGCGCCTCGCCCCTGGGGGCTGGGGGGAAAAACACAGCGTTTTTGCGAGGAAATAAAAATGGGGTGTGGGAGGTATTTTCGTGGGTATGTCTACCTCTTCAGCCTGCCTTTTTGTGCTTTTCGCAGGCCTCATCAATTTTTCGCTGAGCTTCCGCCATCCTGGTTGGATCTGACGGCTGAGCAAGCAAGGCCAATACGCGTTCTGCGCGCTTGCGGCTGTCCTCGCGAAACTCCTCAGGCGTCATCGTCTTTCGCCGTTCATAGTTCCAGTCACGTATTTTGCGGATGTCTTCCAGCGTGAATGCCGGGCTGAGTTCCGGTTCAGGTATGTCACTCATCGTCGGTCTCCTCTACAAGCATCGTTGGAGAGCAAATCATTATATCCCTATAGCCCTCCGTCACCGCAACAATCTTTGCTCCTTTTATTGTCCTTGGGTTAACAATGTGCTTGAAATTCCAGGAAACGATGATGTCGCACCCCGACAGAAGCGCAGCGGCAATATGGCGGCAATCATCAAGGCTTTTTTCCCTTAAAATTCCGAGCTCAACAAACCTGCTTGCGAGCAAGTCCGTTTCTTTGCCGGACTCCACCCGCTCATACTTAATTTTCCTTAGAAAATCAAACAGGTTTTCAAGTTTCGATTCTGAGCACCCAGAGAGCTCCGTGAACACAACCTCGGACAGCACCACCTCATACTTTCCCGCCTGAATTTTTTCCCACAACCGCAGGGTGTTTTGCATCTTCTCCGGAGTCTCCGGGGCGTCCAAATGGCTGATGACGGAAGTGTCTAAGTATATTTTGGGTTTTCTCAAGGGCGGCTTCCCTGAAGTGTTTTCATCTCCAGTGTATGTATTCTGCGGCGAAATTTCAACCTCCGGCGTTTGTTGTGGAGCAGAGGTTTGTGAGGGGGTGGAGGAAATTCTTCGGGCGTAAATTTGTGCTTGGGTATGTCGCCCACGCGTTTGTTCTTCAGCCTGCCTTTTTGTGCTTTTCGCGGTTCGCACGCCTTTCGCGAGCCTCGTCAATCTTTCGCTGAGCCTCGGCCAGCATTTCCGGGGTGGCGGCCCCCCCCCTCACCCCCCCAACAGCCCTTTGGCTTTGCCTTCGAATTCTCCTTTGGGGGTTTGGCCGACGAATTTGGCGTGCACGAGGCCGTTTTTGTCCAGCATATAGGAGGTGGGTACGCCCGTAACGCCGTAGCGTTTGCCTATGCTGTTGTCCTCGTCCAGCAGCACAAAATAACTCAGCCCCAGCCTTTGCGCGAAGGCTTGTGCGGTGTCGCGGGACTGGCCGGCATTCACCGCCAGAATCACCAGCCCTTCGTCCTTGAGGCGCTGGTATGTCTCTTCGAGGCCCTGCATTTCCGCTTCGCAATGCGGGCAGCGCTCGGCCCAGAAGCGAATCAGCACAACTTTGCCGGCCGTGTCCTCGGGAAAGCGCAGGGTTTTGCCCTCAAGCGTGGTGGCTTCAAAAGCAGGGGCACGTTTGCCAACCTCCAGGGCGGAAGAGGAAGAGGAGGAGGGGCACCCCCCGCCAAGCCAAGCGAGGAAAAAAAAGAAACCTGACAAAACAAGAGGGCGGGTGAAATAAAAACGCAAAGGCAGTCTCCTTCAGTTAAACACCATCCAAATCTATGCCGGGAATGTCCTCCAGAGGCGTTTCTACGGCAGGTGTCTTGGTTTTGGCCGGTTTGGCCGGTTTGAGAGGTGGCAGGGGGCGCAGCTGTTTTTCAATGGGCGAGAGGTGAGGGCCCAGCAGGGTTTCAAAGGACAGCGGCAAAAAACCTTCCAGCTCCAGGCGCAGGGAGAAGGACTGGTTGGCCTGACTCATGGGAAGCCGAAGCTTAAGCGGTGTCAGCCCCAAAAGCTCTTCTCCGAGAAACACCGTAGCGCCGGTGGGCACAGAGAGAATGGAATGCTCAAAAAGCTCCTCCGGCGCGTTGTATTTTTGAATGACAGGCGCCACCGGCAGGGGAGGCAAAGCGTCCAGGTGCGGAGGGGGAGCGGGTTTGTGGAACATGGCCCAGACAAACAGCGCCGAAAGCGCACTTAAGGCGAGAGCGGCAAGCCAAATGTTGCGCGTCGCCTGAGAGGTTGGGGGCTGTGTGGAGCCTGGGGAGGAGAAGGAGAGGGTGGAGTGGGAGCTGCCCAAATTGGGGGAGGTGGGGCCGTCCCCGCTGCTGATGGCATTCTGGAGGGGCAGAGGGGGCGGAGAGGGTACAAAATGTTGCGGTGTCGCTGAGGGTACCGGAGGGGTGAAAGGGTAGTGGGGTGGAGAGGAGGCATGCCTGTGGCTGTCGATGGTGGGCAAATAGGGGGAGGAGCTTCTGGCGACATTGGCAGGGAGTGTACCCGTGGAGACAAAGAGGGCCTGGGTAGCGAGGAGGAATTCGTCCATGGAGGCGGGGCGTTTTTCAGGCTCTTTGGCGAGGCAGCCTAAGACGAGGTTTTCGACGGCGGCAGGGAGTATAGGCAAGTCCGGGGGTATATGGAGGGGGGGGACGGGGTGGTTAATGTGTTTGAGGATGACTTCAATGGGGGAGCCGCCGCTGAAGGGGGGGGAGCCGGTGAGGGACTCATACATGACAATGCCGAGGGCATAGAGGTCGCTGCGCGGGTCCGCCTGGCTGCTTTGTCCCTGCTCCGGGGACATATACGTGGGGGAGCCCACCAGCATACCGGCCTGAGTCACCTCATGGTTGAGGTTTAGGAGTCGGTGGTTGGCGAAGGCTTTGACGAGGCCGAAGTCGAGCACCTTCACCAAGTCCGTGTCGCTGTCCGCATCCAACAGCATAATGTTGGCGGGTTTTAAGTCTCTGTGGACGACACCCATGCTGTGTGCCTGGCGCAGGGAGCGGGCGACTTGCTGGGCAATGTGCAAAACCCTGGGCCAGGGCAGGGCGCCGTCGTTGGCCAGCACCTGAGCCAGGGTGTGGCCTTCCAGAAACTCGAAGGCGATGTAGAAGGTGCCGCTGGAGGTGGCGCCATAGTCAATGACGGTGACGGTGTTGGGGTGGTGCAATTTGGCCGTCATGGAGGCTTCCGCGAGGAAGCGCTGGCGCAGGGACTCGCTGACGCCTGTGCCGTGGGGGGGGTCTAAAATTTTAAGAGCGACGGCGCGGTTGAGTCCTATTTGAATGGCGCGGTAGACGCGGCCCATTCCGCCCGTGCCCACCAGGTGGACAATCCTAAAACGCTTGTCGACGGTGACACCCACGTAGGGGTCGCCGCACACCTGCGTTTTGTCGTCGGAAGGATTGTCGGAAGAAGCTTTGGACATGGGAGAAAAGCGTTTCTTTGTGGACTGCGGATGGAAGACAGTAAATGAGTATTTTCAGAGAAGACAGGCGGGTTGTCAGGCTACCTCCGTTTTTTGTCGCATTCTTGTTTTTTCTTCAAGTCTGCCCTTTTGTCCCTGAAGGCCCATACGTTTAGGTTTATAGTGTAGGCGCGTACAGAGGGGGGAGCTATTTTTTGGCTGAATTCTTTTTGAAGCTTGTCCGCCCCAAAGTGCCCTTAAGGCCAGCGCCTTGCGGCTCATTGCCCACCCAAATCCACCCCTTTTCCCATGAAGAAAGCTTCCTCCGCTCCCCCCAATGTCCTAAAAAGCGGTAAAAGAAAAATGAGGGCTGCACTCGTGAAAACCCCAGAAACACCCCATTGGAAACAGGTAGACGAGCGTCTGCATGAAAAACTGCGCGCTCAGCAGCAAAACACCCGGCCCGCAGAAGCCCTGTGCCGCGGCAGCACGGTGGTGCTGGTGGGCCAGAGGGCCGCAGGCAAAAGCACCCTCCTGCCCTATGCCGCCAGGCTGCTTGGCAGAAAAACACCCCCCGTGGACTTGGACGCACAAATAGAGTGCATGGCCGGTTGCAGCATACGCACGCTGGTGGAGCGCCACGGCATAGGGCGCCTGCGCGCCCTGGAGAAGGAGGCGTTTTTGGCGCTGCCTGCAGCCAGCGTGGTGGCCGTCGGCGGAGGCTTCTGGTCCACCTGGCCTCATTTGCTGCGCGGGTGCACGGTGGTGGAAGTGCCCATAAGCTTTGAAACCTACAGAGAGAGGCTGCTGAAAGACGCCGACAGGCCGCGCCTTCGCCCGGAATTAAGCCTCGAGGAAGAGTTGCAGCAAACCTACGCTGAGCGCGCCTTGCTGCACGAAAAGCTGCCCAAACTCGGCTGGGTGGAATTTTGCCTCGCGGCCGAAGCGGGCCTTCGCCCCCACCGCGTGGTGACTTTGCCGCCCGGCACCCCAAACCCGCTGGCCTTCGCCAGCAAAGCCAAAACCAAAGGCGCCGACATTTTGGAGTTGCGCACGGACTTGCACGGCCCCTCCCTGGAATTGGCACCTCTGGCCGAAGTGCTGCCTTTGCTGGTGGCCAGGCGCGGCCACGCGGTGCCGGAAGCATGGAAAAAGCACGCCACCTGGGTGGACATTGAGTTTGGGGAGTTGGGGAAGGTGGAGGAGGAAGCCAACCTCCTCTCCCTGCACGCCTCTGCCCCCATGCAACCCGAGGCGGCAGCCAAACTCTGGGAGAAAGTGCCCCCAGGCCTCCTGTGCAAACACGTGGAGCCGGTGGGGGAGGTGAAGGGGGCGCTGCGCCTTTTGGAAACCCAAAAGCTGCTTTCCTCACTCCGCAGGGAAGAGACAACCACCGTGCTGGCCATGGGAGAGTTGGCTTTGCCCTTCCGCTGCCTGCTTGCCGAAAAAAACCAGCTGGACTACCTCCACCTGAGTGCGCCAACGGAAAACTGGCGCGCCGCACCGGGGCAGCGCCTGCTTGGGGACGCGGTACGTGAGGCGCGAAGTGCGCGCCGCCTCCACCCGCTGCACCCCCACTCTCCCTCCCCCCGTATGGGTATTTTGGGTAACCACATAGCGCATTCCCTCTCCCCGAGAATACACCCGCAGCCTTTTGACAGGTTGGACTTGCCCGAGGACGCCGACGTAGCCACCCTCGTCGACACCCTCCACCCTTTTTACACCGGGTTTGCCGTCACCACCCCCTTTAAATGCGCCCTCGCCCAAGGCAGCCGGTGGAGCGCCGTCAACACTTTGGTGCGCACCAAAGAAGGCTGGCACAAGGACAATACCGACGTGGCAGGGGCAAGCGCCACCCTCAAGGCGCTGGGGGCGAAGGAGGTGACGGTGCTGGGCAAGGGCGGCGTTTCCATTGCGCTGGAAGAGGCCGCCCGGCAGCTGGGCGTTGTGTTGCATTTTGTGGAGTCCATGGCAGAGGCGGGGGCTTTGGGCCACCTGGGCGGCACCTTGTTATGGACTTTCCCCACGCACCTGGGCACCCCGCCGGGCCTTCGCCTGGACGGCGCGCGGGTGGCCCTCATTGCCTATGGAAAGCCGGCCTGGCCGCTGGCAGAAAAAATTCGCAGCCTGGGTGGAAAGCCTTGCATGCTGGGCGCAACATGGTTTGTTGCACAGGCAAGAGGGCAACGCCGCCTCTGGGAGAGTGCACAATGAATGGCTTTGGACGTTTGTTTCGCCTAACCACTTTTGGCGAAAGCCACGGCCCCGCGCTGGGTGCCGTGGTGGAAGGCTGCCCGGCCGGTGTGCCCCTCGACGAAGCGCGGGTGCAAAAAGCTTTGGACAGGCGCAGGCCCGGCCAGTCCGCCCTCACCACACCACGCGCCGAGGCGGACTGCGTGGAGTTGCTGTCCGGCGTTTATGAAGGCAAAACCCTCGGCACACCCATTGCGGCCCTCGTGAGAAACACCAACCAGCGCCCCGCGGACTATGCCGCCTTTGAGGCCAGAGACAGGCCCGGCCACGCCGACGCCGTATGGCGTGCGCGCTTTAAACACCAGGACAGGCGCGGCGGTGGACGTACCAGCGGCCGAGAAACACTCAGCCGCGTTATTGGCGGCGCCATTGCGGAGGCTTTTCTGTCCAGGCAATACCCCGGACTTTCCACGGTGGCCTGGGTAAGCCAGGTGGGCCCCCTCAAAGCCCCCTCTCCCGCTTCTCCACCCACACGTGAAGCGGTGGACGCCCACCCCACGCGCTGCCCTTTTAAAGAGGAAGCCGAGGAAATGGCCGCACTCATTTACGCAGCCAAGGAGCGTTTTGACAGCCTGGGCGGCAGCGTGGACGTATGCACCCTGGGCATGCCCCTGGGTTTGGGGGAGCCGGTTTTTGGAAAACTCAAAGCGCGCCTGGCCGATGCGCTGGCCGGTATTGGTGCGGTGACGGGGGTGGTGTGGGGGGCGGCGGAGGCCTTGGAGGACATAGAGCTTTCAGGCCGTGCCTTTCACGAAAAAGCCGAGGTGTATGGCGGCATACAGGGCGGCCTTTCCAATGGGCAGCCCCTGCGCCTGCGCGTCTTTTTTAAGCCGCCGGCGACGCTGGGAGAAATGGCGAAGGCAGGAAGGCACGACGCATGCATACTGCCGAGGGTGGTGCCGGTGGTGGAGGCCATGGTTTCCCTGGTGTTGGCGGATTTGAGTCTGCAAACCCTCGCTTTCCCACATACGCTATGAGTGCTTCCCCTCCTGGAAATGTTGCCCCCGCAAAAGCCGCTGGTGCGGCCGCCCCAAAGGCCGCGGGTGACACTCCTCCCGCCCCCGCCCCCGGCAACTACAAACCCAACACGGACTTTTGGGGCTCCCCCAGGGAGTTGCTTGCACGTTTGCCTGCCCCGTGGGCTGCTGTGGTGGACAAGCGGGTACTCCACCTCCACCCCCACCTCCGCCCCCTGTTGGCGGCCTCTGCGCTGCCTGTGGTGGAGGTGCAGGCGGGTGAAGCGGCCAAGTCCCTTGCCTGTTTTGGGCGTGTGGCCGCAAAGCTGCAAAGCCTGCCGCGCGGCGCCACGCTGCTGGCCATAGGCGGCGGCACCATTGGTGACTTAAGCACCGTGCTTGCGCACATGCTGAAGCGCGGCATGCGGCTTTGGCATTGGCCCACCACCTTGCTTGCGGCCACAGACAGCAGCGTAGGTGGCAAGGGCGCGCTGAATTTGAAGGGCATAAAAAACGCACTGGGCGCCTTCCACTACCCTGAGGCGGGGCTGCTGTGCCTGGAGTTGTTTGAAACGCTGACGGCGGCGCAGCGGCAGGAGGGTTTGTGCGAGGCCTGGAAAATGGCGACGTGTTTAAGCGAGAGACATTTTGAGGCCTGGGCGAAGGCATTGCCAGAGGAGGAGGAACTCATTCGCCAGTCCCGGGAAATGAAAGCACGCGTATGCGAAGAAGACGCCTATGAGTCCAGCGAGCGGCGTGCCGTGCTGAATTTTGGCCACAGTTTTGGCCACGTCCTTGAAAGCCTCTCCCGCTACCGCATTCGCCACGGGCAAGCCGTGGGCATGGGCCTCTGGTGCGCCCTGGACGTGGGGCGTTGCCTGGGCATAACGCCTCCGGCCTTGGCACGGGAGGTGGAGGAGACGTGGGTGAGGGCGGGTTTGCCTGGCCGCAAGGCTTTGGCGAAGGCTTTGGCAGGGGCGAGTGAGGGGGAGGTGGAGGTGTTGTTGCTTGCGGACAAGAAAAACAAGACGGCCCAAAGTTTGAGGATGGTGTTATTAAAAGCGCTTGGAGAAGTGCAGCTGTGCGAGGTACCCACGAAGGCATGGGCACCTTTGGCTGCAAGCTGGCGCAAAGGAGACAAGCCGTGAAAGCCTTGTGCATTAACCGCAAAACCTGGAAACCCTGCACACTGTTTCCGCCGCTTTCCAAGTCCGACGCGCAGCGTGCCATGGTGGTTTCAGCCATATGGGGTATGCCCTCACCCGTTATGGAGGAGGGGGCGGAGGGCTATGAAGACTTGCCGCGCGACGTGCAAGTGATGGCCCAGGGCCTGAAGGCTTTGGCAAGCCCCGACACCCACCTTCGCATAGACTGCAAGGACGGTGGCACGCCGTTTCGTTTTTTGTTGACGCAGGCGGCTTTGCGCCCTGGGAGTGAGGTGGAGTTTGTGGGTTGTGCGCGGCTGGGAGAGCGTCCGCACGAGGCCTTGCTTCGTGCCCTGGAGCAGCACCTCGGCCCTGCAGGCCTTCGTGTGCGGCGCGGAAAGCCCTGGCCCCTTCGCCTGCGTACCCCCAAAGTTTTGCCCAAAGCCCTGCACGTTGAAGTGGAGGCCCAGGCCAGCAGCCAGTTTGCTTCCAGCCTGCTTTTGGGTGCCTCGCGTGTGTCCCGGGCCTCGTTGCAGCCCTCCTCGGTGCTTTTGCGCGGCCCCCTGGCGAGCCCCGGCTATTGGGACATGACGCGCAAATGGCTGGAGTGCTCCGGCTTTTCCGTATGGGAAGAAAACCGCCGCGTATGGGTAACGGTAAAAGCCCAACCGAGGCAGTTGCCGCCCATTCCCGGAGACTGGTCCTCCCTGGGTTATTTGCTGTTGCTTTCCTGGGCAAGTCAAAACCCCGTGGCGGGTTTGAGTTTAAGCCAGGGGCACCCCGACGAGGCCCTCTGGTGGCATTTGCAAAGCCTGGGGCTGGAGACGGCATTCCAGCAAGGTTTCGCCCACGTACGCGGCACTCCCCAGGGTGGCCTTCAGGTGTCCGCGCTGGAGTGCCCGGACGCGGTGTTAAGCCTTGTGGCTTTGGCCTGCATGCTGAAGGAGCCTTCGCGTTTTGAGGACATTGCCGTATTGCGTTTGAAGGAGTCCGACAGGGTGGAGGCCTCGAGGGCGATGGTGGAGGCGTTTGGGGCTTCTTTTGAGTTGGAGGGGGAGCGTTTTGTGGTGAGGCCGGGGCCCTTGCCGCAGGGTTTTGAGCTGGATGCGAAGGACGATCACCGCGCAGCCATGTCCGCAGCCACGCTGGCCGCCATGTCAGGCGTCCCCCTCAAGTTATGGGGCCCGGACTGTGTGGAGAAGAGTTTCCCGGCGTTTTGGAAGCAGCTGGAAAATGTGGGCGTGGAACTTTCTGAGGTTGTTTCAAAAAAATAAAGCAATTGTGAAGCAAACAGGTAAATTCCCGCCGCCCGACAAAAAGGAGAGGAGGCGGCGGGGGCGAAAGAGAAGGAGAAGCGGATGAAGTTTTCAGAAGAAGCATTGAGGGCAGCGGTGCACAACGCCCACATAGAAATGAGTGAAGAGGCGCTGGCGGCCTGCCGACAGGAGATGGAATTTGTCGTCAACTGGGCACAGGAGATGGACAGCTTGGCTTTGGAGGGTGTGGCGCCGACGGTGGGAGTCAACTTGCCCGACAACTGCCTTGTACGCCCGGACGAAGTGACGCAGTCCCTGGGCAGCGCACAGGCTTTGGCACAGGCGCCCGCGAAGCTGGGCAGCTGTTTTATTGTCCCCCAAATTATTGAGTAAACCATGCAATTAACCGAGTTAACCCTGTTGGAATTGGCCTCAAAACTGACGGACACCACCACCACTTCCGTCGAAGCAACCCAGGCCTTGCTGCAGCGCATTGCGAAGGTGGAGCCCAAGCTGAATGCTTTCATTTGTGTGGACGAAAAAGGCGCGCTGGAGGCGGCCAAAGCTTCGGACGAGCGCCGAAGCCAGGGGAAGGTTTTGGGCCCTCTGGACGGCATTCCCATTGCGCTGAAGGACAACATTTTTGTGGAGGGACTCAAAACCACCTGCGCCTCCAGAATGCTGCACAACTTTGTTGCGCCGATGGATGCGGCGGTGACGAGACAACTTCGCCAAGCTGGCATGGTGCTTGTGGGCAAACTCAACATGGACGAGTTGGCCATGGGCTCCTCCTCGACGAGCAGCTTTTTTGGTGCCATACACAACCCCTATGCGCATGGCCACACTCCCGGTGGCTCCTCCGGGGGAGCGGCCGCAGCGGTGGCGGCGAGGGCCTTATGGGCCGCGTTGGGCAGCGACACGGGCGGCTCCATTCGGCAACCGGCGAGTTTTTGCAATGTGGTGGGGTTGAAGCCAAGTTTTGGCCGTGTTTCCCGCCGTGGCGCGGTGGCCTATGCCTCCTCCATGGACCAGATAGGCCCGGTGGCGCGCACCGTAAAAGACGCAGCGGCCTTGCTGGGGGTACTGGCGCAACCTGACGAGGAAGACGTGCTGTGCAACCCCACAGCGGGTGGCGACTACACCCAGGGCCTTGAAAAAGGCATGGAGGGCATGCGGGTGGGCCTTTGGCGCGAGAGTATGGAGGGGCTGGAGGAGGAGGTAGCCGCGAGGGTGAAGGAGGCGGCGAAGGCGTGCGAGCGTTTGGGGGCCGAAGTGGTGGAAGTTTCCTGCAAGCTTTCACACCTGGCACCTTTGGCCTATGCCCTTGTTTCTGCGGCGGAAGCTTCCAGCAATTTGGCCCGTCTCGACGGCATCCGCTATGGCCATGTGCACCGCGGTGCCAAAAACCTGCATGAGCTTTATTTTAAGTCCCGCGGCGAAGGTTTTGGCCAGGCTGTGAAAAACAAGTTGGTGCTGGGCACTTTTGTTTTGTCCACCGGGCACTATGAGGTGTTTTTTGTGAGGGCCGCCAAACTGCGCACGCTGCTGTGCGAGGAAATAAACCGTGTATTAAAAACGGTGGACGTGGTGTTAGGCCCCGTGGCTTCGACGCCGGCTTTTGCTTTGGACTTCAAACCCACGCCGGCCCAAAGTGCGGCCATGGACAAGCACACGGTGCTGGCCAATTTGGCGGGCCTTCCGGCACTCTCTTTGCCCTATGGTTTTTCCGCGCAGGGGCTGCCCATTGGTGTGCAGTTGATGGGCAGGGCTTTTGAAGAGGCGACTTTGCTTCGCTGCGCCCATGCCCTGGAGCAGGACAACCCCGCCTTCCGTAAAGCGCCTTTGTTATAGCGCCCTCCCAGCCCAAGGTGAAGGCGCCGCCGCCCCCATGACTTCCCCTGTTTTAAACACCTTCTTTTCGCGGCGCATGCTGGTTTGCGTTTTCACCGGCTTTTCCTCCGGGCTTCCTCTCTACCTCCTGGAGAGTCTCCTTCCGGCATGGTTTGAAAAAGAAGGCGTGGACTTAAAAATTATTGGCGCCTTTGCATTGCTTTATTTCCCATATGCCTGGAAATTTTTGTGGGCGCCTTTTTTGGACCGTTATGCCTTGCCGTGGCTTGGCCGTCGCCGTGGGTGGATGTTTGTTTTTCACACGGCGCTGTTGGGTGTTATTGCGTGGCTGGGCACTTTGTCGCCCAGAGAGCATTTGTTGTGGATTGTGGTGTTGACGGCCTTGCTGGCGTTTTTGTCCGCTTCCCTGGATGTGGTGCTGGATGCGTTTCGCCGCAACTTGCTTGAGGATGTTGAGCAGGAGATGGGCAACAGCCTTCACGTCAACGCCTACAAAATGGCAAGCCTGGTGCCCGGCTCCCTGGCGCTGGTGCTTTATGGGTGGCTTTCCTGGCAGCTGGTTTTTTTGGTGACGGCCTTATTTATGTTGCCTGGCCTTGTCATGACGTTGCTTGTCAGCGAGCCGCGCGCCTCTGTTTATGCACCCAGAACGTTGCGTGAGACGGTGGTGGAGCCGTTTCGCGAATTTATATGGCGCCACGGCCCCAGGCCGGTGCTTTTCATGCTTGCGTTTGTGCTGCTTTATAAGTTGGGCGACTCTTTGTGCACGACGCTTGCCATGCCGTTTTTTATGAAGATGGGTTACAGCGTCGAGCAGATAGGCCTGGTTGCCAAGCACGCCAAACTGTGGCCCAGCGTTGTGGGCGGCATTTTGGGTGGCATGCTGATGATGAAAATAGGTTTAAACCGCGCGCTGTGGATATTTGGTGTTTTGCAGGCCGTCTCCATTTTGGGTTTTGTCAGGCTTGCGCAATGGGGGCCTGTGCCTCATGCGGAAGTGGATGCTGCGCGCTTGTGGATGCTGGCCGGCGTCAGCGCTTTTGAGGCACTGGCCGTTGGGTTGGGCACCGCCGCCACCGTCTCGTTTATTGCACGCACCACCCACCCCTCCTATGTTGCCACTCAATTTGCGCTGCTGACCAGCCTGCCGGCGATTCCCAAAACGCTTGTGAATGCCAGCGCTGGTTGGCTTGTGTTGAAATTCGGGTGGGTGCATTTTTTCTGGCTGTGCTTTGCGCTGGCATGGCCCGGCATGTTGTTGCTTTTCAAAGTGGCCCCCTGGAAGGGCCAACCTCCTTCCACGCCCTCTGAAAATTCCTAGGCTGTTTTCAAATGGAGTGTGAAGATTCCTGAGCTTTGGACAATGCATCCATGAAGAAGAGAGGAGCCTTCATTTGCCGTTGATTCAACACCTTTTCGCACACCTTTTTTTCTGCGAAAAATGTAGGAAAAGATGGTTTCATATATGCCTCTTATTTTAGAAAGTCTGGGTGGCAGAAGAGTGTTGCGTGTACGCTTAGAATTGTCTAAGAGGGGGTGAACGCTCCAAGGCCGGGGGGCAGGGATGACTAACGCGCATGCGGAAAGATGTTTTCCTTCGAGAGGAAATAATGCATAAAAAAGAAACGAAGGCATTGAGACGAGGTTCTCTGACCTTAGCTCCAGCAGTGATGAGTTTGGCCTTGTTTGCAGCCACTCTTTTGGGTTGCAACACGGGTGGAGTCACCCTGCTGGGTTGCGACACGGACGAGGAATGTCCGCAGGGAAAAATCTGCGAGAAAGGACTCTGCATTCGAGGTGAAAGAGTCCCCAATCCCGTTTTGCCAGAGATTTGTATTCCCGGAGTAGGAGGAGGAGAGGGTTGTGCCGAGGGAGAAAGATGCTACCCCACAGCCGATGGCCGTGGGCAATGTGTGCTTGAAATTTGCAGCAGCGATGGTGATTGTCCGGACGGCTGGTCCTGCGTGGGAAGCACTTGCGCGCGTGACAGGTGCAGCAACAACAGCGAATGCCCCAACGGCTGGACATGCGAGTTAAACGCATGCATTCCTGAAAGCTGCAACGACGACACGGAATGCCCCACCGGCTGGTCCTGCACAGGAAACGCCTGCGTGCCTGACAGTTGCAACAACAACAACGACTGCCCCGGCCTCCTCGTCTGCTCCACCACCAGCAATACCTGCGTCACTTGCGACCCCGTCAACGACAACGGCTGCACTGTCCCCGGCGAAACCTGCCGAGGCACTGCAGACGGCCAAGGGCTGTGCGTTTCTGACAGCTGTAACAACAACAGCGACTGCCCCCAAGGCTGGCTGTGCGAAGTTGGACAATGTGTGCCGCCGACTTGCAGCAACAACAACCAGTGCCCCGATGACTGGTCCTGTATCAACAATGTTTGCGTACCAGACACTTGTGCCGACGACGACGGATGCCCTGGCCTCCTCGTTTGCTCCACCACCAGCAATACCTGCGTCACTTGCGACCCC
>Ga0209737_10002093_pt1 | contig 14021 bp, 13 predicted proteins | sample TergutCu122P3_FD_187284 | JGI IMG/M metagenome (GOLD analysis project Ga0209737, IMG submission 187284) | Cubitermes ugandensis P3 segment gut microbial communities from Kakamega Forest, Kenya - Cu122 P3 (SPAdes) (version 2) | ecosystem: Host-associated > Arthropoda: Insects > Digestive system... | reverse complement strand
GGCGTTATCTTGCTCAGGGTGGTTGATTTGATCCAGCTTTTGCGTGATCCGCTGCGCCATCATCTCACAAGAATCATGAGAATCAAGGATTTCGGTCAGGATACCGCTGGGACAGAATTCATAGACGCCGTCTGTCATGAGCAAGACAAGATCCCCTTTATGGAGTTTAATCGGTGTGTCAAACATTTCCAGATCCCTGAAGCCATCTTTCCCGATAAAATTGTAAAGGCGGCTCTTCTTTATGGCTTCCAGAGCTTCGGTGCGAGTGATTTCTTTACGCTGGAAGGCTCTGCGGATAAGGACGTCAAATGTATGACCTTCGCTAAGATCATATAATTCGCCGGCTCTGAAAACAGAGATTTTGCAGTTGCCGACTAAGGCGTAATAGAGAGAGTCGCCTTTGACGGCGGCGCATAAAAGGCTCGCTCCCGCTGTTGAGTCAGGAATATAGCGCAGGATAGTAGAGTTCACACCCCTGAAACTATTCATAAAAAAGTATGCGGGGTTGCTGCCCAGACCTGTTTGCTCGAATACTCTCGAAACGATATGGACAGCTACATTTGCCGCTGTCTTGCCTTTGTCGCCTGTACCGATCCCGTCAGCTACAGCGAACAGCATTTCATCGTCATAATACGCCCAATCGATTTCATCTGCATTGACTTGGCGGTTACCGGGAGTCTGTGAAAAACCAAAGTCAAGTTTCTGGATCGCGCTGGTATTACCGAGAGTAACCCTGATAATTATCAGGGCAATATATAAACCGCATGTTATAATAAAATATGTCATGAGCAGTTCAACCGCCTATCTATTAGATTTCTCTCATTCAGATTCTTCGTAGATATTGTGCGTATTCGGACCGATTCTCCAGGAAAAATGCTCTCCGCATAGGGATCTGAAGACTAAAGTTGTGTTCCCTACTTGGATCCTATTGAAATCCAGAATCTCCGTGGCATAAAAGATGCTTGCGTTTTCGAGATAGACCAAACCTTCTGAGTCGCCGGGTACAAGCATAAATTTCCTGTTTTTGGGATCGTATGCGATGCAGGCGTGATTGTTTCTGGAAATCTCCGCATCACCGAGGATCTGCACGTCCATATCATCACCTCGGCCGATAAAGTTTTTGCCTTCATGGAGCACAAAGCTCTGGCCCCGGCGGGGACCGTCGATACAAGCCAGCCAGCCCACTACCGGCTCTATATATTTGTAAAGCAGTTCTGATTCCAGCTCCTCAACCGCCCGGGGCAGGACCTCTGTTTTGTTGCTGCCATTGACTGAAAAACCGCAGATAGGACACATTTTCCCGCTGACCCTTGGATCCCAGACATGACCGATGGGGCAGCGCAACATTCTATACTCTGACATTTTTTAGACCATTCCTTTCTGTGAAAGGCGTCATCATCGAAACGCCTCCTGAGTGGTTATATTAGCTTACTGCGATGCGGGTATAATGTGCAACACAGATAATGTCGCCTGGTTCAAGTTTTGCCGGCGCGTTATGACCGGGTTTTAGCTCCTTGCCGTCTCTGATTATACTAACTCCATTGCGGCTGGAGGTGTCCTGGAGCCACCAACCGGACTCCTGGTAGTTGAGCAGTGCATGTTCAGGGTCGATATATGTATGGTAATCGGTATCTGCCAGATCGATGTCGACCTGGTAGTCTTCCGAGCTTTTCCCAATTAAGAGCCCCACCTTGCCGGTCAGATCCCAGATACGGATTGGCCGTCCGTCCTCGCCAAGGAGGACAAGTGTGGATATGGACGGGGTGCGCTTAACTATTCTTGTCTTTCCGACTCTGCTCCAGCAGATTATTTCATAGATGATTAGCGCAATGATAGGCAGCAATATGAGGGTGGTCAAAACCCCGCTAAGCCTGCTGTTTAGACCTGTTATATTATGTAAAATGTATAGGCATACTATCGCAACTACGGCGATACAAATATTTATGATAATTGCGTTAATTTGTTTTTTGTTCATACAATCCGCCTTCTAAATTTATCTAGCTCTAACCAACTCTAACTAACTCCATCTGAATTGATTCTGGTCACTTATTCTTTTTAGGCGCTCCAAAACCAATAACATGCCTGAAAAAATCTGCATCTGATATCGGCTTTGACGGGTTTTGATGCGATGATTTGCTCATATTAACCGACTCTCTTATCGCCTCCATACTTAGGGTATGATCAAAGGCTCTGGTCATATTCATAAAGTCTTCCTGTGTCATCTGGCGGCTTGGTTTTACAACTTTACCCGTTCCGGGCATACCTGTGCCGGGCATATTGGGTTTCCGGTCGGAGTCGCCGGATAATTTTCGGTCGTATTCCTTCCGTTTCCCTGCGTCGCCAAGAGTTTCCCATGCTTCAGTGATCTCACGCATCTTCGCTTCGGCAACCTTGTCGTTCCTGTTCAGATCCGGGTGATATTTCTTTGCCAACTTCCAGAAGGCTTTTTTTATCGTATCTTCACTATCGGTCTGATTGACCTCCAAAACCGTATAGTAATTTTTTACGGCCATCACGCCACCTCTATTTATTGTAAATATTTGTAAGTCACAGGTTTCAAACATAGGGCGTGACTCATATGGTAAAGACACGCCCTATGTTCACAGGATTAGATACTGGATAACTGATACCGATTAGCCGACATAACCGCCGGTATTCAGTATCGCTCCTAAGAGGTCTTTCTTCTGGCGCAGGACCATATCGAATGTTCCTACACCGGAACCGATTGTGAATTTCTCAGAATAGGAAACCACAAAAGCATTAGGGTAGACCAGTTGACGCAATATCTGACCGGAAGCTTCTGCTGTAGCGGTCGCCTGGGAGTAGGCTTTGGCTTCATCATATTCAGTCGCCCATTTCGCCAGATTGATAGTCTCATCGGCTATGGCGTTTTCATCAACAGAACGGACGGTCCCGCTGAGTTTCATGGTCACTGCAGTATCTGTTCCGCGGCCGTCATTGGTCCGGGGCGTCTCCGTATGCGCTATAAAAGACTTTACGTTCTCTTGCGGTAAGTCGGCGGAATGAACGCCTTCAATTTTGAACTTATATGCCATGATTCATTCGCTCCTTTTTTATATATGTAATATCCTTAGTGAAATTATTAACAAATTTAATGAAATAATTAACGGAAATATCTGTTTAGACATCTTTTCCGTTACTTTTACCCGTTCAGAAAACCGCCGTCAACTCTGACAAAGAAGTTATGGTCTTTCTTCTGGCATATTTCAATGTGGAATACGCCGGTTCCGCTTTGATCATCGTATGTCTCATAATAATCCTGCACAAAACCTTTGTTGAAGTGGTATTTGCGTACAGTATAGCCTTCTGCCGTATATCCTGCTTCTACATCTCTGTACAAATCGACGCCATGCTGCACACGCGACCAGTTCTCAAGATCCAACACACGCTCACCGGATGAGCCGACAATCTCGGGGATTATACGGCCGGTGACGATAAGCTTATAAATAACGTCTGTAGAGCGAGCATTGCTGTCGTCAGGAGTGATAACTACATACTCCATGTCTATGATGTGTTTTTCGTCGATCTCGATTGGTTTGGACTTACCGGTAATTTTGAGATACGCTTCCATAAAATAAAACCTCCTAAATAATAGTTTTGTTGCTTTGTTGCCTTAATCGATTTAATTGACTATTGGCGCCGTTGTTCTGTTGAGCTTAACACGCATGTTTTTGCTGACGCCGTTGAAAATGAACTGGATATCACAGTTGTTGCCTACTGGATCCATTTCATAGTTCACCTGATCGCCGAGTTGAATAACAGCATTGACATATTCATTTCTAGCCAGCCACTTGCTCATCTGACTGCTGGGGTTGGCAGAAAAGAAGAATTTGATGTTATCCATTTTGTTATCTCCGGTTAGCATACGCAAAGTGCGTTCAAAAAACGCTGCTACCTGCGTTTGGAAAATAGGCTCGTAAGTGTAGCCGTCAGAAGCAAGGCTACGTGCTTTGTATACAGTTAAGTGATTAACTGTCCTCCCTTCCGGCGTTTTTAGGTTCTCAGAGCCAAATACAAAGCCAAAACCTTGATGATTAATATCATTTTTGACTTTTTGGGGATAGCCTGAGATCTCTTTCGCTAAGGTTGTCGTCACAGCAAGAGCATTATTACCAGCCTCTATATCGAACCGGACTCCCGGCAGAGCAGGGTCAACTTTTTTGCGGAACTTTTCTTTCAGGTATTCCGGGCATTGCCATGCGGCAGTGATCCCGGCGGCGACAAATGCTGCAGGGATATAAACGCCTGTTATCCAAAAACGGCGGATATCTTCCTGAGCTTGAGACCGCTCCACCGAATCCCCGTCTGTCTTGAGAAGACGGCCGGTTATTACACCGGACTTGTTCTTGGGGATAACGGTAATATTGGGGAAACAAGGAACAGCATAAGCGGAGAAATCTCTGTCCATAAGTGGAGCGCAGCGATCCTGGAATACGCCTATGCCTTCCCTGGAGACTTTGTCAAAAGTGGTGTCCTCACCTGTTTCAAAAGAAAAGAATAATTTGACCTGATGTTCAGCGAGAAGATTTACAAGAGACGTCAATGTCTCCATGTTGCAGATATCAGATTTTTTCTTTGTCTTGCTGGTCTTAAATACCTGTTTGACCTCTTTTTCGTCTGATGCGCTGCTTAAACCCAGATTAGCCAAGATAGCAAACCAGATAGCTTTATCGGGATCTGTCTTTGAATTGACTGTATTGAGATAGGTTTCCAGACGTATAATATTAACGCTCTTTGTGAGCTGCTCCGGGTCACAGTTCATGATCACCAGCTCAGGGCGCATCCCGCTTTTGCTTTGAACTTTGTACTGACCGAAGAACGCATATGCGCCAAGCATAATTTCTATCGCCGGTTTGGCACATTTTAAGAAAGCTGCCTGGGCTTCCGTATACATATCGAGATAAGCATTGTGGTTTTCAGTCTCTTTTGCCAGGTCGATCTCCCCTGGGGAAGTAGTTGCCAAGGGACTAAACGTGCGGACTACCAAAGACTTAACATAAGCGCTGGATTGATCTCCGGCAGATTCCTCATAGTCTGTTCCCAATAATTTAGCCAGCTCGGCGCTGGTTCCGCTTTCTGCCAGCATCAAAGCAGTTTCATCCGGCTTGGGCGCTTCCAAAACTTTCAAAGTCCCGTCGTCTGCAAAATTGAGCAAACCGACAGCGATCTTCTCACTCTTGCCCCCATCCTCAGGAGCGCCTAACAGAAGCCTTGTCTCGCAGTCTTGGATGGCTACAGCTAACATAGTGGGAACATTGTTAAAATAATCCCTTGTCTCGGCAAAAAGATTATTCAGCTTTTCGCCCAGTTCTTCCTTGACGGGGTCGCCCTCAGGAAGAGCCTCGTATTTCACATAGTTGTGCTGCAGTTCCTTACGGATTTGCTTCACATTCTGAACCATTTTCTTCGGGCTGATTTGGTCTAAAATATTAGCATAACCAAAATCAACATTTTTTACGCCGCCGGAGGCTTTACTGTCCAGCATGGTATACATCATACCGGTCGTAGGATTGTTGATCCCAAGAGGGATCTCCGTTAAAAATGCCGGAGGTACAACCTGCGGGTCAGGCCGCTCCAAGGTATAGACCGGTTTCTGACTGATGGTATCAAAGAAACAGTAAACTACCGGCGCGAATCTTTTTTCGAACTCTTGATAGTTGCGAACGACCAGGCTTTCTTCGATCTCTTGCACAAGAGTGTCATCGAGTCCGTCTAGTCCCCTTGTATCGCCGGCCAGAGTCAAAAAATCCGGCGCTTCAGGATTTACCACCCCAAAGTATGCTGTCCTGTTACACTGGCGAATATCAGCCATATCATCACCCTTTTACTATTTATTTTTATTTTCTTACAGCCGGGTTAGCGGCTGGTGACGCTTCTATTTGGTATTTATTTATCTATTGCTGTCTCTGTATTTGTCTCTGCCTTAGTCTTTGTCACGGTCCTCTCTGATCGGAGATTAATCGCTATTGAGGAAGAGTTGCTGCCGGGTTTGTTCTTTTTGTATGCGATCTCCAATTCGTTCTCGTCTTTCTCAAAGACAATATATATCTTCTGTCCATAGAAAAGCTGCAGCTTAGAATTAAACTCATGACTTCTGCCCATACTCTTAATTATGGCTTTCGAATTGTTACGCAAAACAAGAGATTCTTCCGGACCCACCATGAGCATGATGCCTTCAGCTCCGGCATATGCGTCAGTTGCGCCCACAGAATCCAGAATATCACGTAAAGTAATGCGCTTTCCATTAAACGCATGCAGGGCGTAGTCAAAAGGCCGAATATCGCTATCGCCGCCGTCAAGCACCAGGGCGTAGACACTGAGTTTGCCATGGAAGGTGTAATCCGACGTCAACTCGACTGCGTCCTTGTATTCCACTTCACTCTTGCGGATTTTTTGCGCTATGTTTAGCGCGACCATTATCAGAATACCGCAGACTATTACCGCAGCGATCAGCAGCCAATTCCTTAGTCCGGGTGCAACGGGTCCAGGTCGAATATCCGGGACATCAACAGAAGCTGTAAAGAGCCCGAAAGATATCCCTTCGACAGTCAGCTCTCCTGTAATGTGATAGAGGCCAAACTCCTCCTGTAGATCCGGGGTAAAGCTATAGGCAGTGGGCGTCGCCGGATCGTAGGAGATGGGAAGCGGACCACGAGGGGAGGCTATCGTTACTGTGTAAACTGCGTCGGCTGGGTATGGCGCTGTTAAAAGTGGTTTGCCTGTTTTAGCGTCTACGATTTCTGCATTGATGGTCGAAACCTGTATCTCAGAACTCCCATTTGTTCCTGATCTCTCATTTGTTCCGGATTTCTCATTTTCAGATTTTTCCAGAACATTCTCTAAGGACACGGAAAGGACGAGAGGATCATATTCCAGTATTGTGCATATAGTGGTTATGTCTGTTGCACCGGGTGTAAATGTTAAATTAATTCCCTCCGGGGCCGGATTCGCTAAATCAATAAGTGAATAGGACCTATTATGCACACTTTCAAGATTTACACCGGCATAGGTTGCCCTAAAAGCTCTGACCGGAGCATGCGCCGAAACATAGACGCGGGCACGGCGAATACTGTTGGTCGGCAGAAGCACATCCAAGGTCTGACTATCTTCACCGTTTAAGTCTGTGATTGTATAGAGATACATAAAGCTATCAAAATAAATATCCTCTATTGAGGCAGGCAAAAGTTTGGTATCTGAAATTTCTATGAGCCTTCCGCCGGTTGCCTGAGGCAATTCAAGAAAAGCGGGGGCGGCAATGCTATCCTGGGGTTCTTTTTCCCAAAAGACATTGTTGATTATGATCCCGCCGGTTTTTGCCCTCTCGGCAATATCATAAACTGAGGAAGCGGCTTCTATTTCCTGGTCTTGAGCGCCTGCATTATACCCGCCTTCACTAAAATCGCCCAAGAAGAATATTTGCTTAATATTGGCGTTTGACGATTCCAGTATGCCAACAGCCCTCTCATAACCAGGCGTAAAATCTGTATTGCCTCTGATTTCAAGCTGATCAACATATCTCTTTAAGCGATCTCTGCCTTCTTTAACCGAGACGTCAATTAAGTCTGTCTCCGATACCACTGCAGAGTTTACGGCGATTACAGCAACCCGAGAATTTGACGGCGCCAGATCAATGCCGAGCTTTAAAGCGTCCTTTGCATATTGACCGCTGTCAGTATCTGCCGTCGATCCGCTGACATCAATAATATAAACAATATCGATAGATTCGGAAGATGTGCCCGGAGACGCCCCCAAGGATGCAGAAACAGCAGCGGGGTACTGAAACTGTGACAGCAACACTATTGTTAGGCACACATTCATTAACATGAGAAAAACATTAAATCGTTTCATATGTTTACCTCGGGATACATTTGATCGGCCCAGCTCATGCCAAATATTAAAAGCTATTAAATATAATTACCAATTATTTAAAATTCTTAAATATATTAATACAATTATTAACAAATTTTATACATAATTTGGATAAAAGTTTTGTTTTTGAGTAATTAGTCATTTTGCATTCCAATTTATCACAAACATTCCTTATCGTCAATACTTAAAATTTGTTAATACTTAAAATTAATTTTATGGACACATTTTAATAAATGTATTATAATCTATAAAATATAAGACGAAACAAATAAGGAGTTGGTTGCATTGTTTAAAAAATGTATTTTGTTTAAAAAATGTGTCTTTTTATTACTATGTGCGGCTTTGTTGTTTTCTTTTTCCAGTCTGACGTCTGCTGAAGGTATCAGCATAATTGTCAATGGGGACTATATTTCTTCTGATGTTCAGCCTTTGGTTAAAGATGGGACAACGTATATCCCACTCCGGGCAGTAGGCGAAGCCTTAAATGTCAGAGTTGGCTGGTGTGATGCAGAGAGAACGGCAATTATTCGCAGTAACGACTATAAACCAGGCCTCATGAACGATCTCCCCGAACACATGATAGAAGGTTTGTCTTTGGAGGTAAATGGTAAAATTATACGAACCAGCAGTATTTTGCTGGAAAACCACAGGATTTTGGCTCCACTGCGGCTTATCAGTGAAAATTTAGGAGCTGCAGTTAGCTGGGACAATAGAACAAAGACGATTTACATCGTGTTAGATGCAGATGAAGAAACTAACAAAAATTTGATCATTTTAGATAAAAGGGCTGCTGAAATTTTGTCGAAAAGCTGGAGAAAAATGTTGGAAGTTCCGTCTTATTCAACTAAAATGCATGGTAACATAACTCTGGATATTGCTTACGATAAAGATTTTCAGATGGATTGGTTGACTGCAGAGGAATTGAGTGAACTTTTAGAAGAACTCAATAGCATGTTCGGCGACGAAGATGACATTAAAATCGAAATGCTCATGGATAGCGAAGTTTATTACAGAAAATCAAAGGAAATCTATCTGAAAATGAAGATGGATATGGGGGATATGCCTTATAATCTGCTTCCTGCCGCGGAAGGGCTCGAACCAGGCAAAGAGCTGACGACGGAGATATATCTCAGCGAAGAAGGATCTTACTATAAAATTAATAACGACAAGTGGACAAGCATAAAACTGTCTGTTATGGATATTTCTCAGTATAATCCGAAGACATATGTTGACTTAATGAATACATTTAAAAACATTGCAAAATACTCAAAGCTTGAGAAGATAGAAAACAAGCCATATCATGTTATTGAATTCACCATAGATAAAGAGCGCCTTCTTGATATGATAAGGGATATAATACCCACTTTTGGGATGGATAGCGCCATAGGGATTGATTATGCCGAGTTGAGCAATGAAGAGCTGCTCGAAGCGTTTGGCGCGTTGGAGATAAAATATTTGTATTATATTGACAGAAATGATCTGACGCTTCATAAAGTTGTAGCAAGCATCAATACTGAGACGGAAATGATGTATATGAAGATAGATATGGCAGCAAGCATGGAGATGACATGCAACTTTACTGATGTAGGCAAAATGCCAAAGATCTAGCAGAATGCGGCAGACTAAGCATTCGCTTCTTTTGCTTCTGCCGCTGCTATTTCTTTCTTCCAGTCAAATTGCTCTGAGCATAAGGCGATATATATAAACTGTGACGAGCCTATATCTATTCTGTCCAGAGATTGCAGCTTTTCAGGAATGAAAATAACCTTTCCGTTTTTATATACCAATCCTTTTGAATCGCCGGGGAGGAGGGTTGTAACTGAGTCTTCCGGCTCATAGACAATTATTCCATGATTACGTTTATCAATATCGGGATCGCCTAAAACGCGGATAGCCATATCGTGGGCGCTGCCAATGGGGTTTTTTTCCGCCTTGATTTCATACGACCTGCCCCAATTGACGCCTCTGGTGCATACGAGCCAGCCGCAAACCCAATCGTCTTTTTTCAGCGTCAATTCCTTTTCCAACTCTTCTTGGGTTTTTCTCGAATGGGTGTCAACTTTGGCGCCGCAGACAGGGCAGGTGTCGCCATGGGCGTTTGTATTAAAATGATGTCCGTTTGGACAGGTTTCTATAGGGCGAAGCTTAATTTGTGGCGGCATATTCATCTTCCTATCTTAAGTAATTATTCTATCTTAACATAAGGAAATTATACTGAAATATTATTCAAAAATATATCATACTCTCGACAATTAATCAATGGGGTAATGGGGTTTTTGCTTATTATGTTTTGCTTATTACTTTATGACAGGGATGGTTGACAAATGAGTAAACTTGAACAAAAGCTTGAACACAAGATCCCGACTTTTCAGCCGGGTCCGGTCAAAAAGGAGATTATGCAATGCCTGCGGGATATAGCTCTGGATGAGCAGAATATCCGCTACTATGAATATACGGACGGGATCGTTGCAGGCTGTGCGCTAGTCGAAGAAGGTATGAAAATCGGCTTGGTTAATGGTCTCGTGAAATTTGCCGGACGGCTTTATAAGCTCAAAGAAAAGACTTTGGCGCCTTATACGCCTACTGACGCCTGGACTATTCTCAAGCTCCGTTTCAGCCCCCAGATTCAGCACAAAGAATATACTCATTATGTTGCGGAACTGACGTTGGATGAAATCCAGGAAATGAGACCAAATGAAATGGAGATGGGGCGTTTCAAGCTTAAGACAGGCTCCAGGCTGCGGACTGTTTACAAGGATTTTTGGGATATGGGTACTGAATATGATACGGTCAATCTGTTGCATGTTAAGCAAGCCGCCCGGCGTCAGCCTACACTGAGCCCAGCTATAACGACACATTTTGCCAGAGAAGCTTTCAGCTATCTAGGCAGTCATCCTTTGGATACGGCGTTTTGCACTGCTTGTTTGGCGACAGGGGAACCGGTCAGCCGTGAACTCATCACGCGTTATGTCTGCAACCGTCTGAAGCGCAATTTTAGGGAAATGGACAACATCGAGCTCCATGAGGCGTTGGCTGAGGTTTTGGATCTGATCACCGGCCGAGTGCGGACGGATAAAGGTAAGGGAAGCAAAGACGGGGTGCTCCTGATCAATTAACAATTAAAGTAAACGGAGGTGTCTTGCACTTATGCTGATAGAGAGAAAGAGGCGGCTGAGGCCGATAGAAATATGCCCCAACGGCCATTATTATAACAGCAGCAGAACAGGAGATATCTGCGCTGTCTGCGGGGCAAAGCTCGATCCGCCCAAGAGTGCGGAAGAATTGGATGAATTAACTAAAATCCAGGAAAAGGATTGGATTCGCGGTTGGTTGATTTGCATTAAGGGGCCGAATAAGGGGAATGGGTATATCATTAAAGACGGCAAAAGTTTTATCGGAAGCGCCGCCAGCATGGATATTCAAATTATAGGCGATAAAAAAATTGATAAGCACAATCATGCATCGATCGCCTATGATCATAAAACAAAAACAGCGATGCTCATACCCGGCGAGACACGGGGGATGATCTATTGGCAAAATCAGGCAGTCTTTGCTCCACAGAAATTAAGTGCGTCTGATAAAATTGAAATCGGAGAAAGCGTCTTTAGTTATATCCCCTTTGATGACGCAGATTATGCCTGGGAAGAGGAGCAGACCAAGAATGTAAGTGCAGGAAAGGATGCTGCTCAAGAAAATGATTCTAACGAAGAGAATGATATTGATGAAAAGAATTCTAATGCAGAAAATAATACAAATGATGAAGATGATTATATTGCAGAAGGTGAAAATTAGTCATGGACATGAGGAAATATATCACACAAAAATTGGATAATATGAAATCCGTCACTGAAAAAAATATGCTCCGTGATGTCATGGAAGAGATATTTATCCCTATGTACGACCATGTGGAAGGGCAATATCACCGTCTGGAGCGGCGGGTAAGGGATCAACTGCCCTTTCAAGCCAATCAGTATACCATTTGGTGCACCATTATGGAGCGAAAAAATGCCGTCGGTGGATGTCCCTACCTGTACCCTATGTTGGAGGAAGATCTAGACCTGCCGGCGATAGAGATCGCCGGGCTGCGGCAACGTCTGGAGGCGGCGCGGGATGCCAAGAAAAATAACTATGTATGGGCAGAACAAGAGGTGCGCCTGGATACCGTATTTGTGCAGGCAGATTATCTGGCTTGCAAAGAAATAGAGAGCAATCAAGAACTGATAGCCGGCGTACTCCTGACTGATAACGGAGAGTATAAAATGACGGCCAAACTGAGCTTATCCAAACGTTACATAGCCTGCGTTGCAAATCTATACAGGCTGTTTATCTCCAACAATATCCCCTGGCAGACTGTCTACGCCCCATATATGTTCAAAATGTTCGACATAATTATTGTCCATGTCGATTCCTACAATAAAGATGCGGTCGGCAAGGTATTGGGCTACAAAATTTCCTACGGCGAACATGCGTCAAAGATTAAAACAGGGCTTGTGCCGGTTTGGAACGTTCGAAAACTACATATTGTCTGTGAAGATTTTCCCCTGGCAGCCATAGACAAGGTCAACTATGAATACGTATTTGACTTAAGCGGAGAAGGGGTGGAAAACGGCTACCTTGCAGATTATGACAATGCTGATATCTCTGCGACGCGTCGGGAGAAAAAATCCCTGATAGTCACCTCCCCTCTGGAAAAAGGACTCATCTGGGATATGTACAAAATAATGAAGCGCAAAGAATACGTGACAGAAGACTTTTCTTTTGACCTGACGAACAACGCACAGGAAGACAGTTTCGCCGGGCGCATGATCGCCTACTACGGAACGGTGATCAAGACCCATGCCGAGCTCCAGCGGCTTTTGGCAGCTTATGACGTGCTTGGCTATGTCACCCTGGAATCCGTAGAAGTATTGCCGCCCGGTAAAACTGGTGAAACTTATGAGGTCAACAGCTTTTTGCTGGACGAAATACGAGACATCGCAGCCGGCAAGACGCTCATGCTAAAATTTAAAGCGCAGAAAAATGAATTTTATTTAAATCGTGACGCCATGAGCTTTCTTGTCTCACAAGTACAGATCATGTATCCGGATTTTTTCTGTGTGGGGGTGCTAACACAATGACCTACTTGTGGGAATTGCTTCTAAGAGCAGAAGAACAGGACTTCCCCAGAGAAAAGATACATTTCAGGCAAACGAAAACTCCGTCGCCATATATGGAGGTAGCCTACGAAGAACTAAACCGTGAACATCTGGACGAGAACCCTGTGGAGGTAAATGCATACTACCGCTTCAGCGCAATATTTGACTGTTTGCTGGATGGATTGGAAGAATACCCGGAATTTAGAGAATGCCTCTACGATATCCTTATGCAGTATGTAGCGGAGATCAATATCCGGGAAGGGCTCTGCAAGAACGAATATTTTGGGCTGTTTCTCCGCAAAGACGCCAAAGACGGAAAATTCGGCAAACAATTTAAGGAAGTGTTCCAGGCATTTGCCCGGCATCAGATCCGTTTTGTCGTTGAGAACATGGTGCGGCTTTACCGGCTGGGACCGTCCTTTGCCCTCATTCGTTCCGTCCTGCGGCAACTGTACCCTAAATCCATCATTTACCTGGACAAAGTGGATCAGCGCGAACTGCTGATTTACATCGGCAAGAAAGAAACGCCCGAACTGAAGAAACAAGTAGACTTTCTGCTGGCCCTGTTTGTCCCCTTTGACTATAAGGTTCACCTGTTTTGGGATGCCCATTTTGGGATTATTAACGTCATCGAAACCTTGGATCTGGACGAATTTGTAATTTATTAAAATATATAAATTGGAGGAATAACTATGAGCGATGAAGGCCATCTCGACGAGAAAATTCTTGAACTGATCGATCAAGTGGAAAGCCCGGAGGCAGCGTCGCCGGGTGCAGCAGCGTCGGAAAAGAAGAGGGAAGAGATCCCCCCTGAAGAGCGGACCATCTACACCGGCATAAAAATCGAAGGCTTTTGGGTGGAATTTGAAGAGCGGATCTTTCTGGGAGGCAGATTTGCCATGATGGTCCCCAAATTTTTCACGAATATGGATGAACAGAGCGCTAAAATAAAATATCCTATGGACCAGCGTCCGGAAACGATCCTGACAGATCCCT
>Ga0209737_10002091_pt1 | contig 14031 bp, 15 predicted proteins | sample TergutCu122P3_FD_187284 | JGI IMG/M metagenome (GOLD analysis project Ga0209737, IMG submission 187284) | Cubitermes ugandensis P3 segment gut microbial communities from Kakamega Forest, Kenya - Cu122 P3 (SPAdes) (version 2) | ecosystem: Host-associated > Arthropoda: Insects > Digestive system... | reverse complement strand
AATTAATAATGATATTACATTGAAAAAATGAAATTGGAATTATTTATACGAGGTAAAGGAAAAATACGCAGAATATCGACAATTGTAGATGAAATAACACATATCTTTGTCCAGCGTAGTTTCACAATACTGGACAGTCTCACATCGCTACCTGCGGTCAAAAGCACTTTATATCCGCTCTGTTCTAAAAATTTGACAATATCACTATTTTCTGCGGTTTCGATAGTTATTAGGCCAAATGAATAGTTGTCAAAATCAATTGATTGTAAAACGTTCATTTTGCACACATGCATTGCTAAAAAATCAATATGTTCAGGAAATTCAACACATGTATTGCCAAAACCACACAATTCTGCGCTTTTTAAATGAATCCCTTTCCAACCCAACAGCTCTGCCCAAAATGTAGTACTTCTACCGTATCCCTCATTTGCTCTAATTTCAATATAAAATCCATTTTTCTTCCCTACAAAAAAGAGGTATGCCATTATATCTTGTGCAAATTGTGCGGAAAATTGCAAGTTTTGCCTTAGGGCAGAATTGAAAAGTTGTCTGCAAAGTTCTGGTGACAATGACGTGGCTTTTGCCTGAAATCGGTAGAATATATTTTTCTGTTCGTCGTTCAAATTCAAGCTGGAACGCTTTTGTACCTTCCATTTAATTTTTAATAGGATTTCAAAAATTTTTACAAAAAAAATTTCAATCTTGTTCAGTTTTAAAATCCCCAAACTATAATCTTGCAGTGAAAATGTAATTGTTCCACCTCGCTCAAAATAGCGACAGTATGAAAGATAGGTTCTTACTGTAACAATTGTCTTAGATTTGCTAAGGCGAAGACGTATCATCAGCGGCAAAACTTTTGTAACTCTTTTTTTGAGACAATTATACTGTAGAGCTAGAGGTCTCCACTCCCTTTCGTTTCCCATCTTTTTCTCCTACCCAGGGGAGTTTAAACGATAGAATGTGTTTATTAGTTCCATAATTTTACCATCATGTCTCCGTATATATAATTATTATATATAGGATACTCAACTCTCGAAAAGTGTAACTATTTTCATAGCAAAATCGAATATATCATAGAAAACGTGACAAATTAGATGAAATATAAATTTATTTTTAATTGAAAATCATAGTTGCAATGTGGTGAGAATATAATGAGGTGTGAATGTGATGAATGGTGATCAACACTGCAACTCATTCGAATGAAAACCTATCATTTTGGCAGATTTGGGGTGTTATTCTCGAAATTGGATGTTTACAGTGGATTGTTATGATGTATTTGGGCTTGAGCGACATTCATAGTTACATTTCACCGGATTTCAGGATAGGATCTAACTATGTACCTATTTTTCAGAATTCAAAGGATATAAAGAAGAAAGTTTCACCAAATATCCTCCCTAATCTATACTTTGTTACTTCTAGTAAACTATTTTTTTTTGGGATTATTGCGTAAAATAACTATGAAATATCAAATAACTAATAATTATTAAAATAACATATTATATAGTACACAAAAACTATGTAAATTCAGGCTTCTCTTTACTGTTTACCACCTATCTCGTCCAGTTTCATCACCTCTCACCACAATCTGCGATTGTATCGATTTGTTTATATGTGTATGAAAAAAATGTATGTAAGTACATAGGTATGGTTCAAAAGATTGCTTGTCTGGATCTGCCGCATCTCTCTTTACCGGTAGGTGTATCTGACAAAGCTACTGTTTTTGAGTTTTTCTCCTTTGCATTTATTTTCTTTAGATAGGACTACGAAACACAGTGGTTGCACTGAATCGTAGTCCAGATAATGTGGTTACCTTTGTACCGGATGGTTTTTATGTTTACATTATTTGGAATCTCTGATCCTTATGTCTGGCTGGCATACGTATTGTCAATTGGGTTCGCGTTAGTGTGCATCTTATATGGCCTCCTTAGCGGGAGGAATAGTATCAATAGGGGGGATATGGATGATTGATCCAGTCATTTCAACGATTGTTGTCATCATGTATGCAATCATGATCATTCTGCTTGGATATCTTGGCTATCGAAAGACAAAAGGGAGTGACGATTTCCTTGTTGCAGGAAGGTCTATTCATCCATCAGTACTAGCTCTCTCGTATGTTGCAACATTCATCAGTACCTCTGCTATTGTTGGATTCGGAGGCATTTCTGCGCAGCTTGGTATGGGTCTGATGTGGTTGACGGTTCTTTGTGTTGCTGTTGGCGTGCTGATTGCATTTGTTGTGTTTGGGCGTAAAACGCGTGAAATTGGAGCACGTCTTCATGCAGTGACCTTTCCAGATCTCATGGGCAAGTGTTACAACTCATCTCTGATTAACAAGATTACAAGTGTTATCATCATTGTAAGCATGCCCATCTACACTGCTGCAGTTCTTATTGGAGGAGCTCGGTTTATTGAGACATCGCTCTCTATCCAGTATGATATTGCACTGATTGGATTTGCACTGATTGTTGCTGCCTATGTGATATTAGGAGGGCTAATTGCAGTTATATACACCGATGTAGTGCAAGGCCTTATCATGTTCGTTGGTATGAGCGTGCTTCTTATCATGACATATGTATATCTTGGAGGAGTGGAGTCCGCACATGCTGCACTTGATGCGATGGCAGATCTCGTTCCAACAGCTCTTGCTGAGGCTGGGATGACTGGGTGGACATCTATGCCTGAATTTTTGTCTCCGATCTGGCTTACTATGATTACAACGATGGTTCTTGGTGTTGGTATTGGTGTGCTTGCTCAGCCTCAACTTGTTGTTCGATTCCTAACAGCAAAGGATGATTCTGCAATTCGTCGTGCAGTTATTGTTGGAGGCCCATCCATTCTCGTTATGACAGGTGCTGCATTCACGATCGGTCCGCTGACAAATGTGTGGTTCATGCGTGAGACTGGTATGCTTGCTGTTGATGCGGCAGGTGGGAATGTGGATTCTGTGATCCCACTGTACATTACATCATCAATGCCAGATCTGTTTGTCCTTGTCTTTATGCTTGCACTGTTATCAGCAGCGATGTCAACACTCAGTGCTCTGTACCATTCTATGGGTACAACAATTGGCTATGATCTTGGAAAGGTGCTGACCCACGGGCGCCCTTCTATGCGCCTGATACAGATTGGAACTGGATGTATGATTGTAGTAAGTACGATTCTTGCATACCTTATGCCTGCAAATATTATCGCACGTGCAACTGTTATTTTCATGGGATTGTGTGCGGCAGCTTTTCTTCCTGCATATGGACATGCGTTATATTCAGAGCGTCCCTCTGTAACTGCTGCAAAAGTGAGTATGCTATCTGGAGTCACCTCTTGGTTATTGTGGACTGTATTCGTGCATGGTAAGGAGGCTGAGGTGATTGGTCTATCACAATTCCTCTTTGGTGTTCCATCAATTCTTCCTGGATGGGAGGTGGTGAATCCTATTGTCGTGGCACTTCCGATTGCTATCGTGGCACTTCTCGGTGTATTGGCGTATGAAACTCGTCACCGCCCCATGCCGGGCGACGAGCAAAATGACCTCCTATCGGCGGGCAAGCCACCGATAGGAGATTAAGAGTGTCACATTATTGCCAGTACCGCATAAGATATTTTTTAGACCCCCATTAGTGGGGTCTTCCGGCTCGCCGCCCGGCCTGGGGCGTTTTAGATTTGCATTGAACTGAGCGCAGTATGTACCATTTTTTTCCACACTGCTGGCTCCTGAGGGTGAAGTGAGAGTGCTTTGATCTTGTCGCCGTCTTCTGGACGATCGAGTCGATCCAGGGTGCGTTCTGCGGTCTCAATTATCCAACAGTCACGCACATCTTTCTCTACTGATGCTATCATTTCTGCTCGAAGTGAGACGAGATGTCTGCCATCTTGTGAGGCATAGATATTGGGCTTTCCAATAACTGATACAAATAACGGAGCAGTAAGCTGCTCAAGCTGATGCATAGCTTCTGGTTGATAACTTCCTGCACTTACAAAAAACGCTCCAGTAGGATCGGAAACTCGTGCACGACAAAACTGGTTTTCACCTTCTGACTTCTGTACGTCAGTTAGTGTTCCAACGATACATACGCGGTTACATCGCTCTCCTGTTGGAAGGAGTGAGTAAGTAGGGCTCCACTCGTCTGTTCCGTCGCGGAACTGATGTACAATCTCGCGAAATTCAGCAGCAAACACTCGCTTTGCAGGTTCACGAATAAAGGACCTTCTAGCCTGTTGTTCTTGATTTACACTTTCACTCATTACCATCACACCTGTTTAATAACTCTGCCTGTTTTTGAGGATCATATGTACTGACATGACATTCTTGCGCGAACAATCGATTATCAATGAGTCTTCCACTGCATTCAAAATATTTTCCTTGCAACATATCTGTTATTTCATATAGCACTGCTTCTGGCCCGAGAGGGTTATCTTCTGCAATTTCTTGTGCAGTAGTCATTGAGATGCCAGTCAGCTTTGTGACCACGTCGGCAGGCAATGTAACTTCCCATGTCTGCATTCCATTATCAAGCCATGCACGAATCCGCAGGTCATATTCCCATGTTGATTGGATATCATGCTCAGAACAGAGATTTTGTCTTGACAGAGGTCTTCCACATCCTTCTGTCGGACAACGTTTGATCAATCCTGAACCTGGAATAATACTCACAAACATGCCTTGAATATCAGTCTTCTGTGATGGAACTGAGATCGTTGCCCCTTCTTCAGGAAGGTATGTAGAGCCATTGAGAGTGATGGAGAATTGGTCATTGAAGATGCTTACATTTGTATAATATATCTTATATACCATATCCTGTTCCAGTCGTCCCATATTGTCATCATTCCAGATCGTGAATCTGACAGTTCCAGTCTCATCACCAAGCAGACCTGATTGAAGCAGACGTTCATGATTTGATTCCCATTCCTGGACTACTTTTCCCCGTATTGAGAAAACACCCTGACGAAGCTCGTTAATGGGTGTTACCGTTGGGACTAGTGCTCTATCTTCTTCTATTTTTGTTATCCTGGTGTAGGGTGCAAGGCGGAGGCTGAGACTTCCTTTATACTCATTAACAGACGCATATTCGATCTTGTACCAGGCATTATCCTCAAACGGCGTAACACCATCACCTTTGAAGAGAGAGAATCGTATTCCTCCACTTTCATCAGCGATGATACCAGTCTGAGCAAGAGAGTCGCTGGGTGGGGTTGCAACAGATATGATTTTTCCTTCGATTGATACGAGTCCCTGTGTAATATCACCAATTCGAGAGGTGAGAATTGATGGGGCATTGTTTCCTTCAAGAGGGGCGATGGTTGATCCTGAGTGAACTTTGAAGCTCAAACGATTGTTATATTCATCAATGACAACATTTGAGAAACGATAGAGTGAGCCTTCATTTACTTTTGGAGCGTTGGCACGTGCCCAGATCGTGAATCCCATTTCTCCAGACTGATCCGCAAAGATGCCACTCTGGGCAATTGAAGCAGATCGTGGTTCAAATAGCTTTACAACGATCCCTTCAAGAGCGACCCATTCCTCAGGAGCACAATCAGCTACGCGTGAGACATCGCCTTTTTGTGTTCCATCTATGCTCTCTTCTTGTCCTCCATCCATGGAAGCAGAGGGGAGTGTCAATGGCTCGATTGATGTTATTGTTGACTTTGCACCGACCTTGAAACTGAGTTTTTCATTATACTCACTTATCTCAACATCTGTAAATCGGTACGATGCTCCTGATTCTACTTTTGGCATTCCTGCATTTGCCCAGATGGTAAATGTCATCTCTGCCGATGCGTCTTTTAGCACTCCACTTTGCGCAATAGATGGAGAGCGTGGTTCAAACAGACGTATAACAGTTCCTTCAATATTAATGATATCATTTTGGGCACTATCAGCAAGTGGAGTGATTTCCTGTTCTGCCTGTTCACTTGGTGCAGCAGTTACTGAGGCTAATTCAGGCTCCAGATCAAATTTTTTTGCGAAATCATTCATTGCTGAGCGTTCTGCTTCATTTGGGGGAATTCCAAATTCATTAATGAATCGGGACAGTCTTCCAATTACTTCTTCCCGGCTTAATGTGTGTCCTTTTTCTGCAAATGTTGTGATGATCCGATCTGCAATCTCCTCTATGTCCATCTTCTCCCTACCTGTTTTGTTAGTACTAATAGATCTTGTCACCTTGTATTTAAGTGCAAGTCGAATGGTGTGAAAGTGAAGATTGGGGTTGGTGAAGTTGAAGGTTTTGGGATGTATTATGTTTGTTGGCTCAAAAAATGGAAATATTCAGTCAGAAATAGTTTCGGGACTGGTACTTCTTTTCGTGAACTCATGAGACATGCCTAGATGGCATCGAAAAGTATCAACAACATAATTGTGCGATGTCAACCCATGTTTAAGAGCAGGGAGGTTTGAAATGAGATATTTTGTGATAGATGCCTTTACAAGGGATGTGTTTGCTGGAAATCCAGCAGGAGTATGCCTCGTTGATGAAGATATTGATACCAAAACAATGCAGAGCATTGCTTTTGAAAATAATTTGGCAGAAACTGCTTTCATCAGAAAAAATGGTGATGATTTTGATTTGCGCTGGTTTACTCCTAAGAAAGAAATTGATTTATGTGGGCATGCAACACTGGCAAGTGCATTTGTTATCTCTCAGTTTATTGATTCAAGCATTGAAATCATGAGGTTTCACACCCTAAGTGGGGTATTGACTGTAAAAAAAAAGAAGACTTATTTGAGATGGATTTTCCATCAAGGAAGCCAATACAGAAGATTGTAACTCCCTTGATGGAGCAGGCTCTTGGTGTATCTATTTTAGAGGCGCATCTTGCACGGGATATGCTTCTGCTGGTAGAGGATGAAGAAATAGTTGCAACAATACGGCCAAACCTGGAATGCATCAGTCAGATACCTGACGCTTTTGGTGTAATTGTAACTGCTAAAGGAAATGAAGTGGATTTCGTTTCACGAGTTTTTGCACCAAATGCAGGAATCCCTGAAGATCCAGTTACAGGTTCTTCACATTGCACATTGATTCCATTCTGGTCAGAACGACTGCACAAGACAAAGATGGTTGCAAAGCAGCTATCACAGCGAGGTGGAACGCTTTATTGTGAAGATTGCGGAGAGCGTGTAAAAATATCTGGGTATGCAGTTCTGTATCTTTCTGGAGAGATACACGTCTAAAGTTCTTGTTTATCTCTTCAAATCCCCCGAATCAAAGGCTTTGCAAGATGTCTTCGTGCGATGGATGAGACTTCATACCATCCAGGCTCTATATCTCTATTTTGAATGACTTCGTCCGCAATCATTGTCTTTGCGCCGCACTTTCGACACTTATACCCTTTCCCTGTCCCATTGCTGGTCATGCGCTTATTACACTGTTCGCAGACCGGTGCTTGCACTACCCACCTTTCTTCACAGCATAGTACATGAATTTTTTCAAGATTCAAAGTTTCGCGAACATAGCTCCCATATACTTCAACCTGATCCCCTGGAATTAAACCGCGAATGATCGTTCGAAATGACTTTGTTGGCTCGTATGCCATGCATGGAATAACTATCCCGTCATATTCAATCTCAATGCGCACATGTCCTCCAACCCCAGTTACTGGATCAGACATGACTATTCCACGTATCTTATATGAACATCCCTCCCTGAGTGGATATTTGCCTGCATCAATAATATGAGCATCTGTGCCCTGATTCGTTCGAAACAGACACAGATCTTCCATTGGTTCAGCAGATATACATCCAACAGCTCGCACGACTGCAAATGGGCTACTTCCTCGAATGCCATACAGAACAGGATCTGGGGTATGAGGCACACATACTGGGACTTGTTCAGTTTCATCATATGTATCCCAAGTATACGGTCTTGTGACTCTATCGGCAAGTACAAGCGTCTGTGTATCAACAAATCTCTTCATCCCCCAAGATGCTGGAGAACGATACACTAACATCTCCCATGTTTCATCAGAAAACTGCGCTGCAACTGCTGCAACTGCTCCGATAAGACCACGTTCACATTTCCATCCCTCGATATAGAGTGCAACAGGAGCTGCTGCCTGCCTCGCCTCTTCAACAGTACAAAATCCAGTTACTGCTTGCTGATAAAAATCAGGCATGGGGCGCATAGAACAGATAACAAGGCCAGGATTTGTATTTTCACAGCTGAGATCTGAGTAGCGCATAATGAGCTTTCTTGCACATCGATACACCCACTCTGGATCGATATCATGTGCTTCGATACATAGCGCTGCATTTCCTCTGGTTTTGTATGGAATTGTTGGATTAAGCCGCACAAGCTGCATATCAGAAACTCTTCCTCCAGCATGCTGAATAGCACGGGCAATACGCATCGCAAGATATGTTGTGCACATCCCTTGTGGTGAATCAGTATCATCTAATCCAATAAACACAGCCTTCCTCTTGCATTATTACTGCAAAATAAATTGCATCCTAGACTTATGATTAAATTCATAGGTGTTATATGCTGCATTTCTTATATATTTCATAGGTACATGAGACAAAGCTCTTATCCTTCCAGTACACAGGTTACTAATATGATGTCCTATAGGGCAATATTTTACCTGTTGTGCACTCTTGCACTCATTTTCGGAAGTGGAATCGTCAGTGCAGACGAGCTCTTCCCTTTTGATGAGATAGGGTTCTCAGATGATTTTCAAGAACCCTTCTTCTCCACTATCTTTGATTTTGATGAATCTATAAGCATGGAAGAACTTCTGGAGACCTGGCAGACAGATGTAGAACTGACAGAAGAGGAGTTCATTCTTGCTGAAGCAGTTTTTGCAAATGCTATCACAAATGAAGCAGAGATTCAGGAGTTTGAGAGTCCAACACAGATGGAAGAAGAACTCCCAATAGCTCCAACCTCCCTTGAAGCAGGAGAAGTTCCAATGCTTATGCGTCAGCTCGCAGTTGTAGATCAAGATTCTGTCGCTATTTGGCCGAATGTTGATTCACAGGCTGGGCTTTCAGCTGCAGCTGCCTCCACAATTATGCAAGGCAGCTCGGCCGTCATGGGAGGATTTAGCAATATTCAGTTTAGCTCGTCACTATTTACTTCGGGCTCCCACGTATTTTCTTCACATTTCTTCTCTAATCCATTTCGAACGCATCCCCCTATTGTGACTTCAACACACATGACCCTCACTGCCTTTCCACAGAATGTTCGACCGGGAGAGCTCTTGACACTCTCAGGAAGGCTTCAGGATCAGTTTGGCCGACCAATTGCAGGAGCACAGGTTCGGATTGTCAGAACTGATGAGAGAGGATGGGTTACCAATGTCGGAACTGCAAGAACTGATCTTGCTGGAAATTATGCCTTTAAAACAATCGCAACTCCTGGTGTATACTGGTTCCGTTCAGAATATCTCCAGATGCCAGGGCTTGTAACACGTGGACAGAGTAATGTTGTTCGTGTAGCCTCCATCTCATATCAGAATTGGGAAGTTGCATTAACTGCTGTGCCAACAACTGGTCATATTGGTGACACAATCCTTCTGTACGGATTTGTATTATCTGATGGAGTCCCTGCTGGTATTGGAAGACCAGTTGAGCTTCAGTATCAGCATGGTGGCAGATGGTATCGTATTGCACAGCGCCACACAGATGTACAAGGCATCTTCGCCTATCCCCTTCAGGCTGTAGCTCCTGGAACAGTCGTTGTCAGAGCGATATTTAATGATCCATATGGTGTGCAGAAAGTAAGCAACTCTGTTGTTCTGACTATTATTGGAAATCCAACATCTCTTCCAGGAAACACAGCCCTGACACTCTATGCCCAGTCACAGGATCTTCAGTCATTTGGCTCTACTACTGCTTATGGATGGCTGAGTGCGGGTTCAGGAATGCCTCTTGCAGGAATGCCAATTATCATCACATCTGAGATGCAGCAAGGAAATAGTGGATATATGCGCACCACTGAGCACCGGGTGACTAGGGGAGATGGATCATTTGATCTACCGATCGTAGCATCTGAAGGAAGTGGTACGATTACTGTGCAGGCTTCATTCCAAGGTTCGGGCCAGTATGGCGCTGCTGAGAGCAGGCCCTTGACAATCAACTTTGGAAGACCTGGTCCGATCCCAACTCAGCCTCCAGTAAACAGGCAGGTACAGATCACTGCACAGTATTCACCAACAAACCCACAGGTTGGAGAGGATACTATAGTTTCAGGCACACTCACGACCATCACTGGAGGACCTGTGTCTGGTGTACTTGTTACTGGTATTGCAACGATCCAGTCAGGAACGTGTCAGGCTACCGCACGAAATACCGTAAATACCGATATGAATGGTAATTACAGATATACATTCCAACCCTCATGTGAAGGAGAAGCTCATGTTACCATCGGATTCGATGGAACAACACAGTTCCGTCCGGTTTCAGTATCATTCACGATCCCTGTCGGCAGAAACAGACCAATTCCAATGGGCCCTGGTCCAATTGTAATGATGTCTGCCCCATAACTTTCTTTTTTTACAAGTGGTGCATCCTTTCATTTATATGCCATATTCGCGAAGTAATACATAATATCTATGGATATCAAGATCACAAAAGACAATCAAAATCTGCTGTTAGCCAGAAGAGAGGTGGAATTCACCGTTACTCATGATGGCGCAACTCCAACAAGAATGCATGTTCTTGGAAAGATTGCAGCGATGCTGAATGTCAATACGAACCAGGTCGTCCTGGATCCCTTCAGAACTGAATTTGGCATCTCCCGTTTGAAAGGCGGAGCTCGCGTGTATGATACCAAAGAAGCACGTGATAAACTCGAACCTGAATATCTCCTAAAACGAGGTATGCGTGAAGAGGCTCAGGATGCACCATCTGAAGAACCATCATCTGAAGGTACTGCGGAGGCCTAAACATGGCAGCAAAGGGAAAAGCTAGTTCAGAGAAGAAATCTGTTAAACGCTCTGCATACTTTACGGTGTCAGGAAAGACAGCAACAACAACCAAAAAATACTGTCCAAACTGTGGACCTGGAGTATTTCTTGGTGAACACAAAGACCGTGTTTCCTGTGGAAAGTGTGGTCACACTGAGTTTAAGGCATAGTGTAACAATTTACAATGCACAATTGTAACTCGTGGTACACACATAAATGACACAAACCGGACCAGTACTTGGGATTGAAGGCACTGCCTGGAATCTCAGTGCTTCTGTTTTTGATGAATCCCTCCTCTCTCTTGCATCGCATGCATATACACCTCCGACTGGAGGTATTCATCCAAGAGAAGCAGCACAGCATCATGCATCCTATGCACGCTCTGTCATTTCAGAAGCATTGAAAGAAGCGAATGTACCGATTCGTGCCGTTGCATTTTCCCAGGGTCCTGGCCTTGGCCCGTGCCTCCGAGTCGTTGCAACCGCTGCACGAGCACTCGCAGCATCACTGAATATTCCATTAATCGGTGTAAATCACTGTGTTGCTCATATTGAGATCGGAAGATTTGAATCAGGATTTGAAGATCCAATCGTTCTCTATGCAAGTGGCGCAAACACTCAGGTTCTTGGATACCTGAATGGAAGGTACCGCATTTTTGGTGAAACCCTTGATATCGGGATTGGAAATGCGTTAGATAAGTTTGCACGCAGCAAAAACCTAGCTCATCCTGGTGGACCAAAGATTGAAATCCATGCCAGGGATGGGAAGTATATTCCGTTTCCTTATACCGTTAAAGGGATGGATCTTGCATTTTCAGGGCTCATGAGTGCTGCAAAAGATGCAAAAGCATCACTTGAAGATGTGTGTTATAGTTTACAGGAGAATGCATTTGCGATGTGCACAGAGGTCTCGGAGCGTGCGCTTGCACAGACCGGTAAGGATGAACTCATTCTTGTTGGTGGTGTTGGTGCAAATAAACGCCTCCAGGAGATGATGCATGTAATGTGCGAAGAGCGGGGGGCTTCCTGCTTTGTTCCAGAAATGAAGTATCTTGGAGACAATGGTGCGATGATTGCCTATACTGGGCGCCTCATGCTTGAGGCAGGAATGATTCTTTCTCTTGAGGACTCTATTGTCATGCCTGGATTTAGAGCAGATCAGGCAGAAGTTCCATGGAGAGATACTTCAAAACGGGTTCAGGAACACTGTAATTCAGGTCATAATTTCGATACCACAAGACGTGGAGCAGAAGCAGTTGTAACTGGTGGGGTAAATGCCTATGGCATGCCAACGGTCACAAAAAAGCGAGTATCCAAGCGGTACCGGGTCTCTCCTCTGGATGTTCATCTCACTTTAGAACGCACAAAAACTGAAGCTCGCCTTCTTTCTGAAGCAAGGAGGGCGGGAGTACGTACTCCTGTGCTCTCAGATGTTACCGAAACCACGCTCCAGATGGAACAGATTCACGGCTCGGTTCTAAAGGAAGCTTTGTGTGAGTCCCACCTCTTTGAGGCTGGAAAGGTGGTTGGAAAACTTCACTCAGCAGGTATTGTGCATGGAGATCTGACAACCTGCAATATGATTGTAGAGAGGAAAAACACGGGTACTGATAATGAGACAGAAGGTTTACCATCCATTGCCCTGATTGATTTTGGACTCGCTCATATGACGACAGAGCTGGAGCCGCGAGGCGTTGATCTCCATGTTCTGTTTCAGATTCTAATCAGCACCTCTGCTGAGCATGAAAGCCTGAAAGAAGCGTTTTGCTTAGGATACGCAACGACCGCACCAGATGCTGCACTTGTTATTGCCCGCGAGGAAGAGATCTGCGAACGCGGGAGATATCTGTGAGAGGAGAGAGGAGATGACGATATCAGTTGTTACTGGAAATAAGCATAAATTCAGTGAGATCGCAGCGGTCCTTTCTGATGTAGGAGAGGTAAAACAGGTGGATCTTTCCTGCCCTGAGATTCAGCATTATGACATCGGCATCATCTCACAGGAGAAAGCAAAATATGCCTATTCGATCCTCAAGCAGCCTTTAATCACAGATGATACCGGTCTCTTCATTCCCTATCTTCGAGGATTTCCAGGCCCGTACGCTGCATTTGTAGAAGAGACAATTGGAAATTTTGGCGTCCTTCGTCTTCTTGAAGGGGTTTGTGATGCTGACAGGGTTGCATTGTTTGAGACGGCTATTGCATATGCAGATGAATCTGGTGTTATGGTGTTTCGTGGACGTATTGAGGGCATGATTGCATATGAGCCACGAGGTACAAACGGATTTGGATATGATCCAATTTTTGAAGTAGATAGCATGACTCTTGCAGAGATGAGCACTCAACAAAAAAACAGTCTTTCTCATCGTGCACAAGGTACCATGCAGTTTCATGATTGGTTCATTGCGAGAAAAACAGACACACAATTGTTAAATAAGTAACTAACATTGTACTATAGATACGAGGAGATTTTATAATGGCTCGATTTCCAGAAGCTGAGGCACGCTTGTTAAATGTGAAGATATGTATGCGCTGCAACGCCCGAAATCCGGTGCGTGGAAGTACATGCAGAAAATGCGGATACAAGTACCTTCGGCCAAAAAATAAAGATAGAAAAGCATAACGTAACAATGCACAATTCTGTGAATTGTAAAATAATGATGTAACTTTCACATCCTCATTTTTTATCGCACTTGCTTTCCTAATTGTTCTGATGCTGGAAGCGATTAACTGACATTATTTGCCCTACTTTTCTAGTGCACGTACAAAGTTATATTTTAGGATGGAGTCATTTTAGTTTGATTCTTGCATCCTCAGTTTTAAACTGCCAATGTACTGTTTTCGTTGCCTGGTTGCGATCAACCTCCCATACTGCCACTTCTGTTTTCATTTCTTCTATGGTAGCAATGCGCCTGTTTAAGCACTGTAAAGTCAGTACGCTGAGTTCAATCTCGGCAACATGTATACTGAATGGCATCACAAAATGACATTATGAATGATTTGAAATTTTAGTGACATGAGAGATTCTACTTCCTTCTTGAATTTTGTTCCAAGATTTTCCAAGCAATCCTCAATACCTTCCTTAAATAAAATGAAATCTCCATAATATTTGTTGTTTAATGCATTTTTC
>Ga0209737_10002090_pt1 | contig 14032 bp, 13 predicted proteins | sample TergutCu122P3_FD_187284 | JGI IMG/M metagenome (GOLD analysis project Ga0209737, IMG submission 187284) | Cubitermes ugandensis P3 segment gut microbial communities from Kakamega Forest, Kenya - Cu122 P3 (SPAdes) (version 2) | ecosystem: Host-associated > Arthropoda: Insects > Digestive system... | reverse complement strand
AATTGATAAAATCTTCACTAAAACCAAATTTTTTAGCTGGATTTGTCCCAGTTATTTCATTAGGTACTAAAAATTCTTTACTAAAAGTATCTTTAAATGTTCCCGTTTTAGATTCTAGTGTAAAACCCTCTCGCAATGGAACTCTACTAATAATCATTTCACTTGTTATGAGTGCACTACTTGGAGCTTCAATCCTAACAAAATCAAATTTACCTCTACCTTGCAATATCATTTTACCAGATTCAGTTACTTCAAAACTAAAACCAGAAGTATTACCAAATGAACCTAACCCCGATTTTTGTAAGCTCGCGTTGATTTCACCATCAACCATTTGATATATTAAAAATGCAGTAGTATCTATTATATTACCTTTAACACTTAAAGCTAATCTATCAATACCTTCATACATCATATCATACAATTGATTTAGTTTATTTTTAGATATACCTATTATTTTATCATTTTTATTAATCAATTGATTATAATTTTCTTTATCTTTTGGTGCTAACAATGAATATTTAATCATATCAGCGATTGCATTTGGATTTGCCCCAGTAGGTAATGAACTTAATTCTGACATATAGTGTGCTATTTCGTGATAAAACATATCCATAATTATCGCATTTTTTTCGGTCATTGTGAAATTCTTATATTCTACAGCATCAATACTCATTTCCATTCTATTAGTAGTAGGAGAATAACTTCCACCATTTTCTGTAGTAAAATCTACTATAACCGGAATATTTGGAATATTAAGTTTTTGTATATCAATAAAATCAGACAGATTAAAAGTCGCATCTTTTTGGTCAGTCTTTGATAATGTAGTATCTACTTTTTCCGGTATAGTTTGAATAGTATAATTGCTTAACTCTACCTGTTTAATAAAACTACCAATACTCTCGTTGAAAATAACATTATACTTATCGAGTATATAATTATTTAATTGCCATTTCCATGGATTAACTTTTATTATACCATTTGAAATAGGATATTGTTCTTGTACTAATTTTACAAAACTAGCATCATATTGCAACACATCAAAAATTTTAGCATATAAATTACTATATTGCTGCATTTCAGTAATATTATCTGATATAGGTAATCCCATAGCCTTTTCGAGTTCCATGTGAACTTGCAACATTTTACTACTGTCGTTACTCAAATCAATTTTACTAAATGCGAAGTGTGGATATAAACCAGATTGACCAATTGCTGCTTTTAATTTTGCTATTTTGTCGTTTGATAAATGTAATTTACTTTGTAATGGCTCAGCACTTGCCTCATTCGTTATAGTTTCACCAATACTTTCGAGTTGTAAGTTGAGTATATTGTGAATTTTTTGATAAGATAAAGTATTTAAAGTTTTTGCTGTCTCATACGATACTTCTTTAGTTTCTATATCCATTTTCAAAAATTTCATTCCCATTTGATGTAATTCACTATATACTTTCTCAGAAAAATCCTTATTTGTAGTAAATACATTTTGTATAGTAAACTTATCAAACAACAACATTTCTGTCATAGCTTTAGCTTGATGTTCAGCAACTAAGGTTGTTAGTTTTCCAGATACATAGCTTGTTTCAGCTGTTGCACCAGACTTTATAAGATTACCTAATTTAGTTTTTTCAGCTTTAGATAATTTATCAGTATATTCTTTTGGTAATTCTCGTTTAAATAAATCAAGATATTCATTACCGAAATTTTCTATCATTATAGTTTGTAGCATTTTTATACTAGCAGGATTAATAATATTTTTATTCATCTGCATAGTGTGAATTATTTCTTCTCGTATAACTTTACTTTTTATTACATCGGTAAAACTACTATCATTGAAAACATTAACGTCGAGTAATATTTTATTTTCAGAAATTGCCATACCATCGTTACGTGGTGTACCATCTTGCGCGCCAAATTCGACAAAAACAACATCTTTACCTAAAATATTTTTAACACCAGAAACAAGTTGTAACTGTTCAGGCGTCAATGCTGTTGGAAATTTTATAGAAGCACCAGGATTATTTATCGAATATTTTTTAGCTAATTCTAGTAATTCTGGGGTTTGAGCATTAACTGTAGCTTGACTAATATCAGCAACAAAGGCTGCCATCTGAGCCGCTTGATATTGCATACTATCTAAAGCTAATTTTGTAGCAAGATTATATTTATCAGCACCAAGATTAGCATAAATTTTAGATAACATAAACATACCTTTAGTTAATGCTTCAGCTTGCATTTCAGTAGCGTTATAAGCTTCAGTATATTCATCACCATATTGAGCACGAATTTGTTCAACATTCAAATCACTATATTTTGCTTGAAGTCTTATTATAGGATTATCTTCAGCATATTCAGCAAACCTTTCACCAAACTGACCAACTTCAGTTCTCATTAAAAAACTCTGATAATGTGATAATTTTTTACTACTACCATCAAAAGTAATAATAGTTTGTCTCGGTGTTCTAACTAATTTTACACCTGTCGTAATACCAGTAATGATAGCACCTATAATACCAGCATACATTATGTCTTCCCATGAAGCAAGTGGGGCATTTTTATTTACTAATTGCTGATATAATACAGATGATATTACTTGACCTGCCATATCTGATAAACCTTTAGCTGTCATAGATAACATGGTATAGCTGATTGCACCTTTTGCCCAACGCGCCTGGTTAATAAGGCCTTTGCCAAAAATAGCATTCGTAAATAATCTATCGGTTAATATATTAGTTGCAGTATTTAATGCAGTATAAGAAAATAAATTCGCATAACTTATATCTGGATTACCTTGAATAGCCCGACCAACTGTACCACCAACACCAATTGCAGCAAATACTGGATATGGTAAACCTAAAAACATAGGTGCCATTCTAGCAAGACCAGAAGTAACACCGTCAATAACTCTTGCTACACCGTTTTTATCAATAAAAGTAGCTTCTGCAATCCACTGGTTCATTTGCTCACGCGATACTTTATACTGATTTATAAAAACACCTTTTTCATTTTTCTCGGCAAGTATTCTAGCTGGGTCTTGACCTCTCATAGCCGCTTCTATATATGTTGCTGGATTAATAAAGTTAACTAAATTTTCTATATCACTAGCAACACCTAGAGTACTATTTACAACAGCATTTCCTAAAATACCGCCCGTAGTATTTATGAATTGTTGCCATCCATTTAATTCATTATATCTGATTTCAGCAATATTTTTATTGGAAATTTGTTCAAAGTATTTATTATTTGTTCTTACCTCTTCAGAATTATCGTTAAATAAATTATTACTTAAAAAACCAATTTTATCATTTCCTGTTAAATTTCTATAAGTATTAAAATCAAAATTAGTTAAATCTTTTTCAGAGCTCGACGCAACTAAACCAGCATAATTTGTAGCCTGTAAACTATCCATAGCATTATATTGATTAATATCAAACAATGGACTATTTTTAGCTTGCATCAACATTGCTTCTCTTATATTTCTCACACGAGGTGTAAATTTTATCGCCATAATTATCCTTTATTATATATTATAAATAATATATAAAATGTAATACAAATATTCTATATAGCCATACAAAGCATCGTAATATATTATATATAATTATATATTAAAATATTTTTATAGGCTATACAAAGTGTCATTTAGATTTAACTTCAGTAAACTGTGCCGCAAAAGCTTCGTTGCCGCGCTTCTCATAACTTTCAAACCGCAATAGTTTTCCATCAAAATTAATAATATCCCCTTGTTTCAATTTACCTGTCATTATAGCGTCCCAAAATAAGTTACGAGTTTGATTGCTTATCTTATCTTTTTCAAGGGATAAATTAGTATTTTTCTTTCCTTGAGGTACTGGTATTGTAATACCCGGTCTACCATATTCAGTTGAAGTTAAAGTAAATACATTATTTGTTTCTTCATAATTAATATCACTATAAATACCTCTAAACTCACGAGTAATATCTTTATTTTCTATACCACTAATTCTAGTGAGAAAATCACTATCTTTTCCAATATCACCAGATAGTACAAAACCAGAAGATAATCTATTGTCTTTAATAAATTCCATAAGTTTAGTTTCATTCTCACGATTTTTAATACGCTGCTCGCTTTTCTCAAGAGCTTCACCAAGATTAAGTCCACCAACAACCTGTTGCATCTGATTACCCATTTCTTGATATTTATCATATAAGTCACGATTAGTTTTATATAAATGTTCTGCAAAAGATATTCCACCAGCTTCTTTTGATGCGAGTTTACCTTCACCTACCATATTAAGTTGGTTGAATGCTTGGTCAAAATAAGCTAAACCCTTTTCATTTAACTCATAAGCTCCAGTATCAGGATTTACATCATATAACAAGGCAATTTCTGTACCAAATGGGTCTTTTCCCATATATTCATGAATAGCTCTTTCAACATCAGCATAAGCACCACCCTTCTTTTTGAGTTCTTCATCTTGTTTAGCTATTGCATCTTGATATGATTGTAACGCTTCTACTGTTGCTTTACTAGTTTCACCAATAATTTGTTGTGATGCCTGTTCGCCCTGAGTTTTAACTTGTTGTGCTAAAGAAAATTGAGCACCAGTACCCAACGCGACATTTTCTTTTAACTGCTGTTGTGCTTGAGAAACATTTTGTTGAACACCAGCTAAATTCACATATTTTTGTGCGGCAACACCTTGTAATTGTTGAGTCAAACTATTATCTAAAATATCTTTGAAATATCTATCATAATCAGATTTACCAGCCGCATCTTTGTTAGTTTGTTTTAACAATTCTTGATAATCTGTTGCAGTACCTACCCAAGCCATAATTACATTCTCCTTTCTTTATAGTAAAAATCAATTTCGTTTAATCTCAATCTAGTGTTTGGTTTTTTCTCAACTTCATGTCGTTGTAACTCACGATTAAACAATTTTAATTCTAAATACTCAAATCTATGAACAAATACTCTTTCTTTAGTAATTCCTAAAATATCAATATTCCCATTAAGTCGTGCTTCATTTTGACCATAATCAACAGGCCAAGCTCGAAGTTCGTACATGAAATCATATTTTTCCTGCTCAGTATGATTAGCTAAAAAGCGCATCCATTCTAATTGTTTTTGTTCACCTTTAAGATTAAGTCTTTGCGATTGCCAATACCATTCAATTTGATAATAAGGTCGTTTATTATCATCTTTATAATCATAATAATTATTGTCATTTGTCTTATCAAAAAATAATAACTTATCTTTAGAAATAATAAATATAGTGTTATCATTATCACTATAGGCATAAGTTATCTCGTATGGTATTTCCCAATAGTACCATTCACCATTATCAAAGATATACATATGACCATTTGGTAAAATAAAGAAAGTCCATATATAACTATTAAATGACCGCATCTGAGTTAAATCTTCTTTTAGTAATTTTTCCGTAATATTATTTGTTATATTAACTACATTTCTTTCAGTAGTAGCAATATTTTCAACAAGTAATAACCCATATAAACCATCATTAAAAACCTGTATTGGTAATTCAGTTGCTCTTGTGAGTATCAATCCTTTTTTAGCAATATTACCAGTTTTAGATTTCATCTCATTATAAGCAAAATTACTAAAATTATCGGCAGTTAAACGCGAAACAAGGTAATATCCTCGGGTATGAAATATCGCTAATGCGTCTTCGCCCACCTGATTAAAACCAGTAATTTTCTTATTTGGATATTCGTTATAAAATGATATAGGGTAATAACTCCAATCAAGCACGGCTGAAGCAAAAGTAAAATCATCAGTACCTAACCAATATCTATTTGCATATAATATGGATGTATCTGAAGTTAATAACTCATCTCTTAATTCCTGTAAATTTATCGATGTAGTTTGACCATTCGTTGTAACTGATATTGGATCAATTTGCTCACGCTTAAATTTCACATAAGCTTCGAAACTATCAAAATCTAATTTAAACTCAGTAATATTATTATTTACATCTCGATATTTGACTGTAAAATTTATCATATTACTGATACCATAATTTGTCCAAAATAAATTCTCCAAACTAGGTTTAACTTTTAACCTAAAACGTGATATAACTCTAATATCACTTGTATTATCAATATAAAATATATCATTATTAGTGAATATAAACATATCAGCATTATCGGTTAAAACAATATAATAAAACTCAATACCAGGTAATGAAAAAGCACTATTGTCAGAAGTATTAACATTAAATCTAGTATATAATGTAGTATTTCTACCAAGAGGTGTAATCATTACTTTAGTTAAATTTGGCGAAGTATATATTCTATTTATGTTATAATGTGCAGTATAAATCAAATTAGGATAAGTGCCAGATATTGGGTCAGACACGCCTGGTGTTAACATAGGCGTAAAATTATTTGTACCATTTATAGCAACAAAAAAAGAATAAAGTTCAGCTATAGGATACATAAAATTCTGTCTTCTGAAAAAATATGACGCTGAACTATATACTCTACTAACAAGAGTTGAACCTAATAAAATTGTAGCATTATTGTCTGCAATTTTCACATAATTTATTATACCATTAGAAGTATAATTTGGTGAATGAACATAAGTTGGTGTATCTTTAAATATATTATATTGAGTTCCATTCCATCTACAAACCCAAGTATATGCTCCTTCACCGCTATTAATTAAACTCTGAGCAATAGTAAAAACAACAGTATCACCTGTATTCGATACATCCCAAGCATCAACGTGTGGTACCCAGCAATACCATTTTCTAGGGTCTGAACCAACCATACCGTAAGTATAATTATCTAATAGTTTATAATTATTATTGAAAACAGTTACCCAAACCTCTGTATATTTATTCCAAACAATTACATTAAAATCATTTTTTGCTTTAGCCGAATATATTATATAATATTCTGGTGATTGCATTACAGCAGTCATATCTGTGGGAGGAGTTAATAATTCTGGTTCATTTCCTTCGCCATATTTTAATTTATACCATTCCCACTTATTTGCTGTGGTATTTAATTTTTTCAAAAGTAAACCAGTATCACACACTTGTTCTAATACTAATGTATCCGGTTTAAATATCACATCATATTGTGCATTTATTCCCCACATACCAAAATCAGGAATAGTTTTAGAAACATCTTCAAACGAACTATATGTCTCTTCAACAAATTCACCTTTACCAGGATAATCAACTTGAGTATAATCTAATGCCCAGCGCCCATCCCAGAACCATTTTTCGTAATGGTTACTAGTCAATATATTGAAATCTTCAAGAGGTGTACCTGGGGTTAATTCACTTCTACCAATCATAGTAGTAGGAATATATGGTTCAACAACTTGCAATTTATTATTAACTATTTCGAGATTTGGTGTTATATATACTTTATCTTTATATTCGTAACACCCATATAAATCATCCACAACAATGTTATCTGGATTGTCTATAGTTGTAAGTTCACAAGAGCTAGACATAAACATCAACACCCCTGTTACAAGTAATATCAATGTTCTTCCTACTAATTTATATGCACTTTTAACTACTCCTGGCATCTCACACCTCAATGATAACTTAGGTCTATTGCTAAGTAATTTATGTTCATCCACATACATATTCAGCATATCTTTACAAGATGTAACATCAGGGACAAATTGATTTTCTCTCATATCTATCCCTTTAAAGGTACGCAATCTTTCTATATATTGAGGTTGTAATCTTGGTATTGATTGTTGAATAGGTGGTTTATTCATATTGTACTCACATCCTGATATATAGAGTTATCTAACTCATACATCTCAGCTTCAAATTTATTTAACAAAAGTTGTGACAACCCAGGGTCTTCTACAAATATCATCTGAGATGCCATATATAAGTGAAGAATAGATAATATAGATGCATCTATTCCAGTATCTTCTAATTCAATTTCTTTAGCTTGTCGTCCATGCTGTAAATCCTGATTTTGTTTTATATTATCAGTGCTAATTTCTGGCCATAAGGCATTATAATAAATATACCATATACCAGGTCTAGGTACAGATATAAACTTTGTATTATAACTTATAGCCTTTGTTTCTACTAATCTCTTATCTCTATAATCTTGAAAATATTGTATCATTCCATTATGAGATAAAAAATCATTCGGCATTTCAATCGGTGTATCTGGTAAAACATAATTTATTTCTATTGGTTTTGGAAACCCAGGTCTATGTGGAACAAAAGGTGGTATTTTATCAACGCAATGTAAAACAAATTGTGAGATTCGAGGTTTATGCTTATTAGCAATGAGAATAAGGCCCTTGTTAGCAAAGGGCCTTAAGCTACTGCTGGCATTGAGATTTCTCATATTGTTACTATCGCGTTGTAATAAATCAAGTGTCATTGACACAATCTCAGACCATTTCATATTTATCTCCTACTTAGGAATTTCAGGTTTTGTTTCTGCTACCGCAGTATTTTGTTCTTTCTTTTCATCTTTTGTTAACTTAACAACATATCCAGCATCAATGAGAACCTTTGCTCTCTCATCACCATACTCTTTTATGTCATCAAGATAACAAGCAATTTTAGTATCTTTATCTCTAAATTCTTTTATTACTTTAACCAACATTTATTATACCTCCTGCATCGGATTAATAGGTATCATCGGTGACAACTTATTAAAATCAACAACAGTAGTTAAATTTGTATAAGTTGCTGCATCGTTTGTTCCACTGGGCAATGTCCAACCTGGTTTAGCAGTAGATACATCAGTCAGAACACAATAAATCGCAGAGCGATAATCATTAACGGCTGCACCAAATCTTGAACGCCCTTTTGTAACATTTGTCCAATTATCATTTTCCATATATGAATCAATTTCTAAATCTTTTCTTGTTTTCCATACATAGGAACGATAATCACCACCAGCTTTACTATCTCTCATTATGAAAGCGGGTTTGTCATTCTCGAAACCAGGTAAACCACCTAAGAACGGGTCAAATACAATACTATCAATATTAATTCCAGCTGGTCTAATCAATTTAGCATTCTGACCAAAATATTCATTTTTATCAGTACCAAATATCATACCAAATAACTCTCTTGCCCAATTAAAATCACCAACAACAATTTGGTCAGGTTTAAGGTTTATTTTATTACCCCTATCGTCTGTGTAATTTGTCATTATTTCAGCAATCTTATTTAGTATTATTCTTGTTTGTTCTACAGTATTAGATAAATTAGTCCAATCAATACTTGCAAAAAATTTATTAGATTGCTCTCTAGTAGGATTAACGCTTGATTTGTGTTTATTGTGATAGAAAAACTGTTTTGCACCATCGATACTACCATCAACAGTATCACGACCTTTAACTTCAAATGCTTTTTGTTTTCCAGGTTTCATTCCAAAATTCATAGTTCCTAAATATGAACCAGAATACATTGCATGGGCAAAATATTCTTTAGTCCTATAATAAGAATCTAAAAACTTCTCATGTTTTCTACGAGCACCATCGAACTGCTGGTCTTCAATTACCTGTTTGGTTAGTTTATATCCATTTGTCCAAATTTGAGTGTAAAACCTTTTACGGTATCCCTCAGAGTCATCATCGAGTAGGAATGTCTCACCATCTTCGGTAGGGTCAAAACCACTCATTTGATTACTTGAACGCTCTTCTTCCATAAATGTAGACATTGTTTCCTCTGTATACAACTTGGAAATATATGTTTTATCTTTCCATAGCTCATCAACATTATTTGCATTAAGTTTAAAAGACTCTTGGAGTACATTAAACTCTGACTGCTGAATTGCTTCTGATATATTATAAATTATTGCCATTTTCTTACTCCTTATCTATTATACTTAAACGGTTCAGATAATTTTAATACCGGTCTATTATCAACTACCAATTGATCGGTATCTGTTATTATCCAACATACTGCTTGAAATGCTCCAGCTGCTCCATCAGCACCTTGTATTGGGTCTTCGGCAACAACGAAAGTTGTACCACCAGGCGCGACAGGAATTGCAGAAAGTGCTGTTACAACACCACCTGAAGTAATATTAAGCAAAGTTCTACGAGTTATTCCACCAGCAATGGCTGCGCCAATAGTACCAGTTTTTAACTCAGTAGAAGTGCCAACTTTATTCTTCTTAAATGAAACTGTCATCTTCTTACTCCTTATTTATTACTTACATTTTTTAAAAATTCTTTTCTCTGTTCTTCAGTAGCTTTTGGATTAACCATCAAAAAGATATTTAATTTTCTCTGGTCTTCAATATTGGTAGTACCCACTTTACCACCTGTCCCAGAACCATGACCCTCTTTTAAATGTTTCTTTCCATTGTCACTACTTATTTTGCTTGCTTTCGGATATTTCACAAGCATTGCCTGTTCAAACGACAAACCACCACCTTCGATTATGGTTTGAACTTCCTTCGTCACATTCTCAGCAGAAAAAGATGTTTTATGTTTACTATTAAATGCTAATAAATCTTTAGTATACTTATTCTGCTGCTTATATGCTTCAAATTCCTGCCACTCAGGTGAAGATTTAACAACATCCATAACAGCGTTATAACCATCATCATCAATACCAGTCTCTTTTAATTTTGCATCTCTTTTAGCTTTAATAGCATCATCTAATGATGTATAACCAAGCATTTTAGCAACTTTATCACCATATTCTTTCATTGCTTCAGCGTCTGTTATAGCTTTATTATCAATATCTTCATCATTTTCTATATCGTCACTTTCAACATTTTCATCATCTTCATACAAATCTTCAAATGTCTCAGTGTTCTTTTTTACATCTTCTTTTTTCACAGGTTTACTCATATCTTACCTTCCTTTTTATTTTACTCATAAATTTTTCAAATAAATTACTATGTATAATTGCTCGTTTTTCTTTTAGCACATCTAATGTAAAAACCTGTTTCATAGCATGTCTCTGTATAAACGTAGTTCTAATTGTAGTTCTAATTTTATGTCCATCTTGTGTTAATGAAACACATGGAACATCCTGTTTATTGTGTATTACTATATCTCTTATTACATCTCTATCAATAACAACGAAATTACCAGTCAAATATTTTTCTTTAATTTTACACTCTGTTTGTTCAGAAGTATATTCAATTAATGTGAAACCGCCAAGTGTCTTGGTATAGCAAGATTTACACATCTCAAATTTATCTTCTTTGTCTGGCATTTCTTGCTTACACCAATAACACTTCATACTTTAGAAACCACCAGTTGAACCATGTCTCTGAAAAGCCTGATACTCTTCAAGTATTGCCTCATAATCTTCACAAATTACATCCATAAACATTATTGTACATTCGCATGCCTCAGGTTGTGCTTTATATTTAGTTTTTAATTCAAGCATCATTTTATATGCTTTTGTTACAGCTTCTGCTTCCATATTAAGCAATGATTTAGTATATTCTGGGGTATGAGCCATCTTAGTAACCCGTAGAATATCTTCCATATGGTCTAAACCATCTTTTACTAATTTTACTGAAAGCATACATTGAGTTCTCAATATTGTACTAGCATCAACTTCACGCTTCTGGGACTGTGTTGTCTTGTCGTCCATTTTCTTTTTCTACCTCCTTATCAAGTATCTTATCAACGATTTTGTCTGCATCTTCATTAGACAATTTTGAAATAATATCCTCTTTTTGTTCATCTTGTTTATTGAGTTCTTTTGCTATTTTTGATTTTTCATCTACCAATATACTCGTTTTTAAGTTGATATTTTTACATATTTCAGAAAAATGTAAACGAAATTGTTTAGATAATTCATCATTACCAGTTAATAACTTTACAAAAGCATTGAACAAATCGGTTCTATTACTTTTCATATATAACATACTTTTAGAAAGGTTAGGCGTCAGTTTCGTTGCTCGCTTAATGCCAGCCTTAACCAAGAACTTATGAATAGGTTGACCTTCCGTATATGTTTCTATAATCGGTTTAAAGGCACCTAGTATATCATTTATTGCTGACACCTTACCCTCCTAGAAATTATATACGATTATTATGCCGGAGGAGTAACTACACCAGTTATTACAGGGTTAGTGTTACCACCGCACAGGTCCTCAGGACAGAAAGCTACTTTCTTGAACTCTTTGTTTACTTTAATAAACTCAAGTTTTTCGATTTCTTTTTCATCCTTACAGAAGCGCTTATCAATCTCATGTACTAGTTTAAAGTCTTCTTTATCAGCATAAGCTTTAGCTTTTTCAAACACACAAGCATCTGCCTTTTCAGCGTCCTTGCAAACTTCGTCAATCTCATCTTCAAGCTCTTCTTTGCAAACTATTTTCCTACGGAAGAATTCAGCATCAATCATATCTTTGATACATCCACGATGCTCATCTTCCTCACCGTCACCTCTGTGACCAAACCTTCTTCCACCTACAAGCCAAATTACAGCAGCAACAAGTATGATAATGAATATTGCCCAAACAGCTCCATATTTACCGAAGCCACCAGAACCTCCATCCATAGCTCTCACTGCTAATAATTCCGCTATACCTACTTTCTCATCCATATTAACTCCTCATTAATTTAGACTAGCTGGACTTCGTCTAACCTTTACCCACTATTTGTGGGTTGATAATTTCCAAGTATCATTCCAAAGTACCTCCAGAGTTAATATTTTTATTACCATCTTCAGGTAATATAATTTCACAACCATTCTCAATAAGAAATGCCTCATTGAGACGAGTTTTACGAATATAAGCATCAACTTCATCTATACTAACTGATTTATATCCCGTATCATATCCTATATAAATACAAGATATAAGAACACAAATATACATTAGCATTTGTACAACTTTAGCAAAAGTAAATACAGCACCATCGAATAAAACTGTTGCCATAAAGCCAGTAATAACTAGAGAAGTTGCAATACGAATAATCAATTTTATATTTATATTTTGTTTTGAATAATCTGTTGCATTATGTAGAGCTTTAGCGTTAGAGTTACAATATAATTGATTAGGTAATATGATAACGGTTTTCGTTTTATTTTCTAATCGTTTATACAACAATCTTTGTTTATCTGTTAAAGTACTAACATCAATGCTTTTAAATGTTTCAGTTTCTTTAGCGTAATAACCTTTTTTCTGTAAAGCTAACATCCTGGTATTTTCTATATTCTCTTCAGTTTTCTTCTTACAAAAATCAGGCATTTTGTTTATCAATTTATTTTTCAAAATCTCTAAAACAGTAATATTATATCTTTTTCTCGCTGTCTTAAATTTGTCTAACAAAACCGCACTTAATTTACCATCTTTTATCCATATAATAAAAACAAATGTACTTGCTATAAAACCAAGTACCCAGTTAACAATTAATTCTTGAGTTATACCATTAGTTATTGCTGCCCGAGTAAATATCGTCATAGCTAAACTTATAACTATTAATATTGTTAGAAGCTTAGATAGATTACTTTTTATCGCTTCACGTATTTGATTTAACTTCTCGTGACCCATATTTAATACTCCATTTTAATATTATATTTGATACTATCAATGAACATAATAAAACAATACCAAGATATATTATCATATCACCTAAAAACTTACAGACTAAACCAACTAAAATTAGTACAATTGGTATACCACTTGTTGAAGGTATAGGTAATTTTTTACGATTAGTTAAACATGCAATAATAATCACAAATATACCAAATCCAGAAATTGTTGCTTCAGGGCTCTGTATCATAACATCCCAATATTGATATAACATTAGGAGTACTGGTGGAATAATACCAAAAATTGCTGATATACTTTTTCTAATAAGTGATGGATTTTCTACTTTCATGAGATATAATTTCTTTTTCATATAACCTCATCGTTTTTTATTATATCCCTTGCAGCACTATTTATTTTAGCTTTAGAAGCTTTAACAGCATATTCAGCGTCATCTAAACTCTTTTTAAGCGTCTTAACCTGACATTCAAGTAATTCAATTTTCTTAGCATAAGCAGATTTATCTCTATTTTTGATTTTAGCAATATGATTATTAATAGATTTTTTCTGTTCATGC
>Ga0209737_10002089_pt1 | contig 14035 bp, 13 predicted proteins | sample TergutCu122P3_FD_187284 | JGI IMG/M metagenome (GOLD analysis project Ga0209737, IMG submission 187284) | Cubitermes ugandensis P3 segment gut microbial communities from Kakamega Forest, Kenya - Cu122 P3 (SPAdes) (version 2) | ecosystem: Host-associated > Arthropoda: Insects > Digestive system... | reverse complement strand
CGGCTAACTGTCTAACTGTCTAACTGTCTAATCGTTTAATCGTTTAATCGATTCACCGGTTCACCGATTAGACGATTCACCGGTTGGACAGTTCACCGATTAGACGATTCACCGATTAGTCAATTACCCGATTCACCAATATAATCAAACAATCAAAGCAATTAACAAAAACAAACAATTCAAAAATGAAAGAAACAAGCAAAAACTTTTTCGTATTTTCGGAGCATTTCCGAAAATCGTTAGCAATTATTTGCTGTTTGCTATTTGCGACAAGTTCGCTTATGGCACAAAATGTACCCTTAAGAGGAAGCGTTGTCGATTTCACGACAGGCAGTCCGCTTATTGGGGTATCGGTACAAGTACCGGGAACTACGATTGGAACCATCACAAATTTAGATGGCGAATTCCACATTAGCGTTCCGGCAGGTACAACTCGTCTTCAGTTTACCTACATCGGTTACGAAGATTTAATCGAAGCCATTGGTAACCGGTCGGTAATCAATGTGCGTATGCGCGAAGATGCGGATGTGCTCGACGAAGTAGTTGTAGTAGGTTTTGGTACACAGCGCAGAGCAAACTTGACCGGTGCGGTATCTTCGGTAGATGTGGCAAGACAAATTGAAGGTCGTCCGATTCCGGATGTGGGTCGTGCATTGCAAGGAGCAGTACCCGGTTTGACGGTTACAACTTCGTCGGGGCGTATTGGTTCTGCACCGGTTCTGCGTATTCGTGGTACCGAAGGCACACTAATTGCCGGCGGACAAGCTTCTGCACCTTTAGTTTTGTTGAATGGAGTAGAAATTGCCGACATCAACTTAGTAAATCCGGACGATATTGAAAGCGTTTCGGTACTGAAAGATGCGGCTTCTTCGTCTATTTTCGGAGCGCGTGCAGCTTTTGGTGTTATTATGATTACCACCCGGCAGGGAGATGCTGCGAAAGATCGCGTTACCGTAAGGTACAACAACAATTTCTCGTGGGCAACACCCACGGCACTGCCCGAAATGGCAAAAACATACGTAGGTGCCGAAATGGCTATGATAGCGAACGATCGCCGGAATCCCGGAGCATCTTCATTTCAAATAGCAATGCAAGGATTGATGATTAATGCAGCCGCAATAGAAAGAATGAGAGAGTGGGACAGAAATTTCGGACACTATAATTTAAGTCCCGAAATGGTGCTCGACCGCGACTTTCAAGTAATTGACGGACAAGTATTTTTCTATCGCTCGTGGAATCCGGTAGAAATGTATATGCGTAAATGGACACCAACCACACAGCACAACTTATCGGTAAGCGGTTCGTCGGGAAGTACAACTGTAAACCTAAGTGTTGGTTATATGGGGCAAAGCGGTGTGGTAAGATTGAAACCCGACAAATTTGACCGTTATTCGGTAAACATGAGTCTCGGAACCAAGGCGAATGATTGGCTCACGCTACGCGGTAATTTCATGTTTTCGCGCACTACCTTGGAAGAACCAACCACGCTTTCGAACACAGAGAACATAACTCAGTTTTCTTCCCTTTACAACCTGTATCGTTGGCCCTCGTTTATGCCCTACGGAACCTTTCAAGACATGGATTTCCGCAATCCGATAACAGAAATTATGGCATCGCCCTACAACACCACGCAACGCGATATGTGGCGTTTTACCACAGGTGCTACGGCGCAATTTACCCGCTCTTTGTCCTTGGATGTGGATTATACATATTCAGGCAGACACAATATGCATATTAGGCGAGGCGGTGAAGTTGGTGGTTGGGATTTTTGGGGTGGAAGTTTGGTTCAAAGTCCCAATTGGGCACACACCAACCAAAGAAGAATGTCGCAACAATTTACACGCATCGATTATCAGGTGTTAAATACGGTTTTGCGTTACAACACCTTGATAAAACAACACAGAATTGGTGCCTTTGCCGGTGTAAACATCGAAGAGCACACCACGCGCTGGATGTTGGGAAGAGTAGGCAACTTGTTGGATCTGAACAAACAAGAATTTAGATTGTCGGAAGATGAGAACCCGTTTATTGACGGAGATTTTACCGATTGGTCTATTTTAGGATTTTTCGGTCGTGTAAATTATGCATTCGCCGACAAATATTTGTTGGAATTGAACGCACGCTACGACGGTTCGTCTCGTTTTCCACTCGATCAACGTTACGGTCTCTTCCCTTCAGGCTCTGCCGGATGGACCTTTAGCCAAGAAGAATTTATGGAAGTATTCCAGCCTCATTTGAGTTTCGGTCAGATACGTGTTTCTTACGGTCAAATCGGCAATCAAAATGTAGGAGAGAACCGTTTCCGTGCAATACTTGCTACGACCAATGCAAGTGGTACGCCGCTTCTTGCTAATTGGATTATCAACAACATAAACGAACGGACTTTCGGTATGCCTCCTGCTCTCAGAGATGGGTTTACTTGGGAAACCGTAGAAACAATGAACTTAGGTCTTAACCTTCGTTTCCTAAATAACCGATTGGGTGTAACCACCGACTTGTTTCAACGCAAAACCCAAGGCTTGATTTCAGCCGGTGAAGCAGTTCCCCTCACATTCGGAGCAAGTTCACCTTTGGCTAATAATGGCGAGCTCACTTCCAGAGGCTGGGAAATAAGTGTTGATTACCGCCACCGATTCGCAAACGGTTTGGGTTTGAGTGTTACGGCAAATGTTTCGGATGCACAAACAAGAATTACCAAACACTCCAACGATTTAAGAACATCAGTTGTAGGAGTGAATTACACAGGCAGAATCTTGGGTGAAATTTGGGGCTTTGAGACCTACGGTTTCTTTAAAGAAGAAGATTTTTTGCGCGATGCTGATGGCTACAGACTGTATTACAATTACGTTGATGGCGAAAAAGTATATGGTAGAGAAGGTCAGTTCTCGGCAATGGCACCCGGCGTTCCGTCGCACGAAAGAATTGAACGTGAGAGCCCTACTTGGTTTAAACTTCAGCCCGGCGACATTCGTTATGTGGACAGAGATGGCGATGGCGAAATTAATTGGTTTTTGAACCAAGCTGCAAATCCGGGCGATATGTACCGCATCGGAAACACCACACCGCGCTTCGAGTATGCTTTCCGCATTAATTTGGATTACAAAAATTTCGACCTTTCTACTTTCTTCCAAGGAGTAGGCAGCCGTCAGTTTTGGGGAACAGGTACGATGATGATTCCGGCTTGGAATTTCTCGGAATTGGTTTTCTTCAATCACCAATTAGACTATTGGACACCCGAAAATCAGAATGCACGCTACCCGCGCATGTCGCCTATGAGTCAGCCCGGTGTTGACGCACGCGCTGCGGCAATGAACTTTATGCCGCAAACCAAGTATTTGCTCAATATGGCATATTTGCGTCTCAAAAATGTTTCCTTAGGCTACACCTTGCCAAATTCCTTGTTACAAAAGGCAGATATAAGCCATTTGCGTATTTTTGTTACAGGCGAAAACTTGCTTACCTTCCACCACTTGGGCGATATTCCACTCGACCCTGAAACAGGAGTTGCCACAGGCGATGGTGGTGCTATGGGATTCGGACGTATTTATCCATTCACGCGTTCTTATGCTGTGGGTATGCAATTGAGATTTTTTTGAAAATGTCTAACAAATAAAAAATAAAAATATGAACATCAAAAATAGAATATACAAATTTGCAATCTATGTACTTGGCTGTACATTCGGATTGCTTGCGGTATCTTGCGAAGATTTTCTCGATCGTCCGCCTGCTACTGAGTTCGACGATGCGGAATTTTGGCAATCTCAGGCACAAGCACGCATGTTTGTGATGCAAATTTATCCCATTATTTTCCCCGGATACGAAACCGGCAATATAGCCCCAAATACTTTCTATTTCGATACCGGAAACGACGACTTTATGTCGCCTCAAAATCAAGGAGAATTTGGACAAGGAACAATACCAGCTTCCGATGCAAGATGGAGTCAGGATAGCTGGGGCAGAGTGCGTAGAGCAAATTACATTATTGCAAATGCGCATAGAATCGCCGATTTGGACGAAGCCGGCAGATTGCATTGGGAAGGAGTAGGTCGTTTTTACCGCGCTTTCTTGTACAGCAACAAAGTGTTTGCTTTCGGAGGTGTGCCTTGGATTGACCGCGTACCGGTATTAAGCGATCGTAAGGAAGACCTTGATTTTATGTTCCAAGACCGCAGACCGCGCCAATTCATTGTTGACAGAATAATGGAAGATTTCGATTTTGCGGTGAAGCACGTACGTGAGGACGATGGACGTTTGCAAATAAACAGTTATGTGGTAGCGGCAATGGCTACGCGTCAATTGCTTCGCGAAGGCACAGTATTGAAATACCACAACATCGACCAAGCGAAAGCCATGGAAGTATTGAATATGGCAAGAGAAATGGCAGAATTTGTGATGTCGGGTCCGTATTCGATTTCAAACAACTACCATGCTTTGTTTAATTCCGACGATTTGGCGGGCAATCCCGAAGTAATCATGTTCCGCAAATACGATGAAATTGGTGGCGGTATTACGCACAACATGCTTTTCGCTACCACGATTTGGTCGGTGGGTGGTTCGAGCCGCTCGTTTGCCGAAAGTTTCTCCTTAGCAAACGGATTACCGGTATTTTACAACAATTCCGATTGGAAACCCGAAAATGCCGATGAATTTTTTGCCGATCGCGACCCGCGTTTGGCGATGATACTTCGTCCGGTGTATCGTATTCAAGGCACACCGCTTTACAGAGGATTTGTACTGCATGCAAATTCGGGTTTTTCGCCCAACAAATATGCTGCCGACGACAGATTCGTAGCAACCAATCCGGCTTTTATGGGCGGACGAGGCATTACCGATGCGCCTGCGTTGCGTTTGGGCGAGGTATTGATAAACTATGCCGAAATCATGTATGAATTGGGTAAATTAGATCAAGATGTTGTGAATAATACCATCAATCGCTTGCGCGGTCGCCGTGGCGTAGAAATGCCACGTTTGGTGCTTGCAGGCAATATGCCATCGGTAGGTGGTGTGATTTACGACGACCCAATGCGCTTGCTTATGAATCCAAACAACGATGTGTCGCCCATATTGTGGGAAATTCGCCGCGAACGCCGCGTTGAACTCGGACACGAAGGATTCCGTACAGCCGACTTGCGCCGCTGGAGAAAATTGGATTATATGATGAACAGCATCAATCCCGACATTCGTACCGGCGTGTATATTCGTTTTGCCGACTACAACCCAAATGCACAAGGCGTTCCGGATATTGATCTCGGTATTCGTATCATATCTGCCGACGGTATCGTTTACCACGTAGGTGGCGAAAGAGCAAGATATACCGCATGGCTCGCAAATACGGATCCCGACAAAGGTCCTTTTGAGCCGAGTCCGGTAACAAGTGGCTGGATTTTGGGCAATTGGGGACAAGCGCGTGCAGTTTTTCCGGGTCCAAGAGATTATATTGCTCCAATTCCACAGGGTCAAATTAATTTCTATAATGATAGAGGCTATACGCTAACTCAAAATCCGGAGTGGGCAAATTAAACAAACAACAACCAATTTAAAAATTTTGAAATATGAAAGTATTTAAAAAAATATTCTTAGGACTTGTAGCTTTATCGCTACTTACATTTCACGCCTGCAGAGAAGTCGAATACGATATTCCGAGCGGTGAAACAATCCTTATGAGTCTCAGAATTACCAATGCCGGCTTTTCCGGTACCGGAGTTGTTGCAGGAATATTCACCGAAGAGGGTATTGTCTTCACCGTTCCTGCCGAAACCAATATTGGCGCAATTGTATTTAATGCAGTGCGCTCGCTTGGAGCAAATATCGATGGTGGTAATACGCAAGACTTTTTGGGCGACAATGACCCATTGGCAATGCAATTCTCTCGTTCAATCAGATTAGTTAGCGGAGTGAATCATACCGACTACAATGTAATCATCAATCTGACAGAACCCGATGTAAGCAATCTGCCTTTAGTGGATAGAATCGTTATCAGTGTGGACGGTACAGAAAGGGTAGTTCCTTCTGCCAATATCGACAATGATGACAAAATGATTTATCTTGCTGTGCCTGAAGGTGCTACCGAAGTAAAATTAGTAAGCCTCACATTGCGTCCGGCAAGATCTGCAACCAATATCAAAGTTGGCGACAAAGTAGAAAATTTTGATGTATTGGAACTCGATTTTCATGGCATAACCAACAAGTACACCCTCGATTTTCGTGATGTAGATTTTGAACCCGGTATTAATTTTGCAGGGGCAAAATTCTTTGATTTCTCTACAAGAACCGACAATCGTTATCCGGCTTTCGCAAATGACCATACGCGCAGTGCCGATTTCAATGGAGAGCATGTGTTGATTGTGCAACGTGCCGCACCAAGATTACACCGTGTAGCCGATTTAATGCAAATGAATACAAACAATCCGATTATGTTAGACCTCACCGGAGTTTCAGGCGGAACGCACGTGATGTCGGCAGGAAGATTGTCGCATGGACGTATTTATATTACCAATCTAACAACAGCTGCTTCTGAAATTCTGACCGTTTATTATTACGAAACGCCGGAATCAACACCTCAGAGGATATTGGAATATGCGCACAATCCGGCAGTTACTACTATTGCGCGCTGGGGCGATAATATGTCGGTAAATTTAGATGCAAATGGTGATGGTTATATTTTCTTTGTGCATCAAGATCCGGGAACAGAAATGTTGCGTTTTACGGTAAGAAACTTTACCGAAGTGGATCCGGAAAGCGCATTGAGCATCAGATCAACTCCAACAAATCAGTGGGCATACGCTTATTATGCTTTCGTGAATCCGATCGGCACCAACAGAAACTTGATTACAAGTACTTACGCGCCGGTGATTCGTATTATAGACAATGAAGGTAATCCTGTTTTTACTTTTGATAAAGTAAATCACCCCGATTTAGTGAACACAATGCGTGGTACCGATGCTCGTATTTTCACTCACAACAGAGGACGTTATTTAATGATGTCAACTGTAAGATTCTGGGGCAATCTTCAGGATGCTACACTTGCTATTTATGATATTTCGGAAGGAGCCGATTTGATGACTGCTTTAGCGAATTATCAAAGCCGTATTACGGCGGGTAATCCGATAATACCTTGGATTTATCAACTTACCGGTAGTCCATCGGCACCGGCATGGTCGGCAAATACCAATTGGGCAGTGATTAATGGCAATTTAGTTGTATTTGTTGCAGCTGCAAATGCAGGTTTTGCCCTCATCGAAATCCCGAACAATTAATAATCATTTTCAAAAAAAACACGGATTGATTTTTTCAATCCGTGTTTTTTTTTGAGTTCAGTTATTTTATTGTATCTTTGTGCGTGAATATTGTCTAACCGGTGAATCGACTTACCGGCTAACCGGCTAATTGGTGAATCGGTGAATCGTTGAACTGATTAATCGGCAAAACGATTCACCAATTAGCCGATTCACCGATTAGCCAATTCACCGATTAGCCGATTCAACGATTAAACAATTCAACAATTAGCCGATTCAACGATTAGCCAATTCACCAATTAGTCAAAAATGATAAATATCGGAAAATACAAAACAAAACTCGCTGATATATGTAATGATAATCAGGCAATTAGCAAGCTGTATATATTTGGGTCGGCACTAACATCTCGATTCGACAATGAAACGAGCGATATTGATGTTTTGGTCGAAACAACCGATATGCTTCCGGAAGAAAAAGGCGAAAAACTAATTGCTATGTGGGATAATTTGGAAAATTTGTTCAATCGAAAAATTGATTTATTGACAGAAAATTCTTTGCAAAATCCTTTTTTGAAAAAAGAAATAGAACAAACCCGAAAACTTATTTATGACGGACAAAGCAGGAAAGTATTTGTATGATATTCGGCATGCTATTGATTTGATTGAGAGTTTTATGGAATCAACAGCAGATTTCAATGCTTATCAGCCGATATAAAAACGCAAAGTGCAGTTGAAAGACAATTGGCAATTATAGGCGAAGCAGTCAATAAATTGAAAAACGAATCGCCCGAAATTGCACTAAGCAACGCCCGACAAATGGTTAATTTTAGAAACCGAATAATTCATTCGTATGACAATATTGATGCTTCAATTGTTTGGACAATTATCAGAAACCATTTGCCGTTATTAAAAAAAGAAGTCGCTGTATTCTTTTAAGTTTGAGTTCGCCGATTCAACAATTAGCCAATTCAACGATTAGCCGATTCACCGATTAGACAAAACAAAAAAAACAATTAATATGACAACAGAAATTCTTGTTCTGCTCACTATCGCGATGTACTTTATTGTACTTTTTACAATTTCGTATTTTGTGAGCAGGAAGTCTGACAATGCCGGTTTCTTTTCCGGTAACCGCAAATCGCCCTGGTACTTGGTTGCCTTCGGAACCGTTGGTGCCGCTATATCGGGCGTAACATTCATTTCCGTTCCCGGAATGGTTATGGCACAGCAATTTGGCTTTATGCAAATGGTATTCGGATTCTTCGTCGGGCAAATGATTATTGCCTTTATTCTGATTCCGCTGTACTATAAAATGAATTTGATTTCAATTTACGGCTATCTGGAACAACGATTCGGGATGAGTTCGTACAAAACCGGTGCATGGTTTTTCTTCGTTTCAAAAATGCTGGGTGCAGCCGTTCGCTTGTTCGTGGTGTGTATCGTATTGCAGCTTTTTGTATTCGACCATTTTCCAATTCCGTCCTATCTTTCGTTTACGCTCAATGTGATTTTTACCGTGCTGTTTGTGTATCTCTACACCTTCAAAGGCGGTATCAAATCGGTAGTTTGGGTCGATACCTTTCAAACACTCTGTATGTTTGTAGCTATCGGCTTGACAATTTATTTTGTGGGTCAAAATTTGGGATTGAATGCAGGTAATTTTGGTGCGTTTTTAGGCGAATCGGGCATGACGCGCATTTTCTTCCTCGATGATGCAAGCAGTTTTCAATTTTTTTGGAAACAGTTTTTAGCCGGAATTGCACTTACAGTTGCGCTCAATGGCTTAGACCAAGATATGATGCAGCGCGCTTTGACTTGCAAAAACTCAAAAGATTCGATTAAAAACCTCGTTGTAGGTATCAGTATTCAAACTTTTGTAAACTTGCTTTTCTTAACTTTGGGTGTGTTGTTGTTCTCATACCTTATCGCAAACAATATGGCGATACCCGAAAGGTCTGACTATGTATTCCCAACAGTAGTACAAAGCATTTCGCCTTTCTTGCTTATTTTATTTGTAATCGGATTGCTGGCAACTTCTTATTCGTCAGCCGGTTCTGCTCTTACTGCACTCACTACTTCATTTACGATTGATGTATTGCAAACGCCACGCAAGAAAAGCGATGCCGAAGTAACCGTTGTTCGCAAAAAAGTACATATCGCTATGGCTGTGTGTATGGCTGCGGTTATTTTTTTAATTTGGCTGCTCAACAATGATGCGGTAATCAACACCGTGTTTATGGTGGCAAGTTATACTTACGGACCGCTGCTTGGATTATTTATGTTCGGTTTGATTATGAAAAATAAAGTGCACGACAAATGGGTGCCGGTTGTAGCCATTGCTGCACCTGTCATCATATTGATTCTGGACTTGTCGCTTGCAGGTGAAGGAAAAATGTGGGCATTCTGGCACGAACGTATCATTTACATTGCAGGATTAACCTTCATCGGATTGTGTTTCTTGATTAAAAAGGGGGAAAAAGCAAAAAAATTAGGCTAAAATCTCGCAGATAAAAAAAACTGTTCAGGATTAACTGAACAGTTTTTTTATTTACCATGTCGAACTTAGTACTCAATTTTATCTTCTTTTCTTTCCCAATCATGAAAGGCAACTTTGGCTTCGTAAGGCATAACATGCTCCGATTTTAATTTTCGGTCTTCAGGTTTTAGCGCAATTTCTTCATAGATAAATGAATCATCGAAACCAATGTTTTTTGCATCCTCTTTTGTGTTTCCATAGTAAATTTTGTCCAAATGCGACCAATAAATTGCAGCTAAGCACATTGGGCAAGGTTCGCACGAGGTGTAAAGTTCACAACCGCTTAAATTAAATGTTCCAAGTTGCTGAGCGGCTGTTCTAATCGCAACTATTTCTGCATGGGCAGTTGGGTCATTGTCTTTTGTAACCCTGTTTGTGCCCGCGGCTACTATTTGTCCATCCTTAACAATAAGCGCACCAAATGGACCTCCTCCACTTTTCACACTTTGAATTGAAAGAGAAATAGCACTGCGCATAAAATCTTTATTGTATTCCATAGATTAAATTATTTTTTCAATGCAAAGTAACAAAAAATTTTTTGAACACCCGCAAACAAACAAGGTTTTTTAATAAAAAAAAACAAAAAATCAACGGCGATTTCTGCCAAAGCTCCGATATTCGTCTTTTTCGATCTCGATATCCGGCTCTACAAACTCATTACGCTTTTCGAGTGCGAATTGAATGTATTTAATCGAAATGCCGCGCGAAAGCCATTGCTGCTCGTAAAAAGTTTTAATATCGAGTATCGAATCGTTCAAACCCGAATTGTACAAATCTGCCGTAAGGAAACGCACCGGATAATGGTTTGCTTTTACCATTTCGCAAGTATAAGTAAACATAAAATTGCTGTCGGTTTTCAAATGAATGATACCGTTCGGTTTCATAATTTGCTGATACAGAAGCATAAAGTTCGTGGAAGTAAGCCGCTTCGTAGTTTTTTTCATTTGCGGGTCGGGAAAGGTAAGCCAAATTTCGCTCACTTCATTTTCGGCGAAAAAATGGTTTATCATTTCGATATTCGTGCGCAAAAAAGCAGCATTTGGAATCTCATTCTCAAACACTTCTTTGGCACCTGTCCAAATACGCGCACCTTTAATATCGACACCGATAAAATTTTTATCGGGATATATTTTCGCTAATCCGACCGTGTATTCGCCTTTTCCGCAACCCAATTCCAACACAATCGGCTTGTCGTTTTTGAAAAATTCCTTGTTCCATTTTCCTTTCATCGGAAATGAACCGCCCTCTTTCAACTCAACCGACGGCATTTGAAACACATGCGGATAGCTTTCTAAATCAGCAAATTTTGACAGTTTATTTTTTCCCATATCTTTTTTGTTGTCTAATCGTTGAATCGTCTAATCGATTAGACAGTTAGACGATTAGACAATTCAACAAATTCTATTGTAATGACAAAACAGCAGTTTTCCGCTTTTGTCGTGCAGGTGCATTCCGTTGCCTTCGCAGTAGCGGAACATATTGCAGTCGGCACATTCGCCGGTTTTTGTCCAACTGCGGTCGCGGAAAGGCTTGAAACGGTTTTGCCACACTTCCCAAAAATTATCTTCGTAAATATTGCCTTGATTGTAGTTGAAACGAATGCTCGGACAGGCTGAAATCGCACCATCGGCAAGCACCGAGCCGACATTTACACCGGCTTGACAGGTGTAAAAATGGTCGCGCACTTCCATTTCGTAATTGCCCAAAAAACCTTCGCAACCGTAGCTGACGTGGATTTTTCCTTCTTTCCGCGTATCGCGGATAAAATCGAGCACAGCGGTAAAATCTTCGTCGGAAAGTTGAAATTCGGGATATTGAGAAGCCCGCCCAACGGGGAAAATGGTGAAAATCCGCCAGTCTTTCACGCCGATAGAAATCAGAAAATCGCGAAATTCGGCGAGTTCGTGGAAGTTTTTTTGATTCACGCAGGTTACAATATCCCACACAATTTCTTTTTCTTCGACCAGCATTTTGACCGCATTCAGCGCGTTTTTGTAACTGTTTTTGTGTCCGCGCATCCAGTTGTGCGCTTCCTCAAAACCATCGAGGCTGATGGTAATCGAGTGCATTCCCGATTTCAGTAGTGAATCCAACCGCTTGCGCGTGAGCGACATACCGTTTGAAACAATTCCCCACGGAAAACCGCGCCGGTACAATTCCAATCCGCAAGCTTCCAAATCCGGACGAAGCAAAGCCTCGCCACCCGTAAAAATGATAAAGGTTTTGTTTGGATTCACGTGCGGTGTAATTTCGTCAATCACACGGAAAAAATCGCGCGCCGGCATATCGGGCTGGTCTGCCGAAACACGGCAGTCGCTTCCGCAATGCAGACAGGAAAGATTGCAACGCAAGGTACATTCCCAAAACAAAGTCTTGAGTTCGTGCAGTTTAACATCGTTTTTGCGAATTCGGCGAAAAAGCTCCAAACCGATTCGTTTGCGCAAAGAAGGTTTTTTATTCATCTTGGTCTGCAACTTTTTCTTTTACAGAAAATTCAACATACGGCGTACCATATTCGACTTCATTCGGTTCGCAACTTGAAAACCCAACAACTGCCAATAATGCAACAAGAATTACACTGATTTTTTTCAAAAAAGAGCGATTGATTTTTTTCATAAGGCGTATTTTTTATTCTTCTGTTTTCGGTGTTAATACAACATTAACAGTGGCGATTCGCTTGCCTTCTTCAAACTTCACAACAATCTCTTTGTAATGAAATGAGTTATTTTCAACATCCCAAAAACCAAGCGGAACATCTCTGATTGGGTTGTTTACAAATTTCAGGAAATTTCCGTTTCTGTCAGAATATACGGGTCTTGGTCTGTAATCAACAGGCGGTACGCCATACATTGCAATGGATAAAGGAATAGATACTTGAATCCCTCTAATGGGTCGTGCATCCACAGCATTTGTAATTTTTCCTTTAATTACAAATTCGGGATTTGGTGTTCCGTATTCCAATCGCGGTTCGCAGTTTGCAAACCCAAAAACTGCCAATAATGCAACCAAAACTGCATTGAATTTTTTCAAAAAAGAGCGGTTGATTTTTTTCATAAGGCGTGAATTTTAGTTTGATTCCTCGTTGTATTCTTCTCTTGGCGTTAATTCCACATTCAAAGTTTTAGTAAACTCACCAACATGCCATCCACCATCGCCGGGTTTGGTTTGTACAAAATCTTGCCGATTGAGATTGATAATCATATCATTAAACCTGCCGTTTTCCTTACCGTCAATATCGGAAAAAAGTGCAGATGCATGGTTCAAATTCATTATCATTGTATTTGATCTGATATGAAAATTACCTTTCACATCACTTGTATCTCGATGATGAACATAAATAAGTTTTTTTCCGTCCACAGTCGTAAACGAACTGAAAACTTCCACTTTAATTCTCGGAACAGCATTTCCGGTAGTTTTATCTGTTACACTTCCTTTTATTACATAATTGGCTGTTGGTGATCCATACATACATTTGGGCTCATTTAGAAAACAACCCGAAAATCCAAAAAATGCTAACAGTGCAACAAAAATTGCATTGATTTTTTTCAAAAAAGAGCGGTTTAAATTTTTCATAAGGCGTACGATGTTAATTTCGATGTCAAATGTACGAAAAATAATTAAAAGGGAAAGGTTTTTTTACGAATTTGGTTGAAAACACGAAAGAAATTTTATCGGTGTAGTTGATTTCGATGCTGTAAACGTGCTTTTGTCATTCGCTCACGAAAACCGCCATTTTGAAGAAACTGTTTTTCCAAAGTCTGTAACATTTTAAACATTAGATAATCATTCTGTTTTATTAAACAAATGGCGATATTTGCAATGGTTTCGGGCGGACGCGTTTTTACAATTTCCATATAAAAAGCTGAATCATTGTGCTTTCTGCACAAATTACGCATTGCCTCCACTTCCACCGAATCGTTTTCCCATTGACGAAAACCTCTCGTGCGCAAATAATCCTCATAGTCAACGAGCAACTCCAGCATACTTGCTTTTGCCACATTTTTTAGTTTAATTTCAAACTCTTGCGAAGTGGCAGAAAACGCACTGCCTTCAGCAATATTTTGCTTGCCCGAACGTGCTGCTTGCACCATTTGGTCGATAGTTCTATCGCCTCTTTTTAGATACTTGTGGCAAAAATAAAACGTAATATCGTAAATAGCTTCCGCTTTTTGATAAACAATCAGTTTTTTGAAATTGCCTGTGTTTGCAAAAATAGATTTTGTCATTTTTGGTGTTTTTCTGGTTTTATTGCTGTTGGTTTTTG
>Ga0209737_10002088_pt1 | contig 14036 bp, 12 predicted proteins | sample TergutCu122P3_FD_187284 | JGI IMG/M metagenome (GOLD analysis project Ga0209737, IMG submission 187284) | Cubitermes ugandensis P3 segment gut microbial communities from Kakamega Forest, Kenya - Cu122 P3 (SPAdes) (version 2) | ecosystem: Host-associated > Arthropoda: Insects > Digestive system... | reverse complement strand
GACGTTGTGCACATACAGGGTATTTTTTATTGCTCGTCACATAGTTGCCGGAAATGGCACTAATACACGCCTTTGTCTATTATTTTAGGTAAATAGTATCGAAATACTAGACAAAAGCGTTGATTAGTGTGAAAAACAACAAAACAGTGTTTGGGAAGTGCCGTCTATGAGGACGGCCTGTAGCTTTCTCTTTATTAATACTCTGCTTCGGCATCGTCGTGGTTATGTGGTACAGGCTTCTCGAGGCCTTCGATTGCTGTTCCTGTCTTCTCGGAATAGTTCCACAGTGCAGCTCGTACTGCATCTTCAATCATCACTGAGCAGTGAACCTTAGGGGCAGGCAAACCATCAAGTGCTTCACAGACATCCTGGTTGGTCAGCTTGAGCGCCTCATGGATGGTTCTGCCTTTGAGCAACTCTGTTGCCATGCTGCTTGATGCTATCGCAGCAGCGCATCCAAAGGTCATGAACTTTGCGTCGCGGATGATCCCTGCATCATCGATATCGAGATAGATCCTTGAGGTGTCTCCGCATTGCGCGCTGCCTGCATCTCCGTAGCAACTGGCATTTTTCAACTCTCCGATGTTGCGTGGATTGGCAAAGTGTTCTAAAACCTTTTCGCTGTAATCCAACTCAATACTCCCTCAGTGTTTTCAGGCTTCTGGTCTACACCGCTATTACCTGAAAAAGGATAATAGCGGTGTAATGACGAGCGATATGGCTGATATTCCATTTACATTACTCAGAAGAGTCCATAATAGAGCATGACACCGAGAATCGAGTTGATAATTGCCAAAGCTTCGCAGATGATAGCAACAACCAGCGCTCCTGTAGCAATGCCTTTTGAAGCAGTTTTACGAGCGGATACAGCCAAAACAATAGCTACAATACCACAGACATGACCGAGCAGTGCCAATAATATGTTCAGGGGGATTCCAACTATTCCAACAATCAGGCTGGCGATAGCTTTGCCGTTTTTCTTTTCGGGTTGCTGCGGTACAGCATAGCCCGGAGCAGGTTGTTGATAACCACTCTGCATAGGTTGCTGGGGCCATTGCTGATATGGTTGTGTTGGGGCAACTGGATAGGTTGGTTGATTTACCTGCATGGGTTGAACAGGCGCTGCAACGTAAGCCGGCTGACTTGGGTTTTCCTGGATGGGACGATCTTGAACCTGCTCTGTCCACTGAGTGCCATCCCAGTACCTTACTTTACTTGCATCTCCTGATGGATCCTGATACCAACCTGCTGGAACATTTGACATGTCAATCCCCTTTACTCTTAATGATTTGGTCAAAAATTACTCTCAAAATCAGAGGTGTTTATCGATTATACCAAACAAACTACGATACGACTCATTACTCAAAGATTCTGTTTAATCAAATGGAAAAAGTAAAAGCTTCCATACGGCTTTCAAAACGGTTTCATACCAGGAAGCTATCACATAATTCAATGAGGGTAGGATATAATACATCAATCTGTACTGGTCAGTTCGTATTGACGAAACGTAATGAGTAGAGGTGTCTTGTGATAGATTTTTATGCTGTGAAAGAAGCTCTTGAGGAAATCCGGCCTATGCTTCAAGCTGATGGTGGGGATGTTCAGTTGATAAGGGTATCTGACGATGGTGTTGTAGAGGTTGAATTGCAGGGAGCATGCAAGGGTTGCCCCATGAGTCAGCTTACGCTTGCTAACAGTGTGGAGCGCGTGCTCAAGGACAGAATTCCCGAAATCAGAATGGTAATCCCTGCTAAGTAACTAAAATTACTTGTTATTCACCATGAATTGCTGGGAGCAACGAGGCTGTGATGCCAGGATGGCAGCGGCCTGCCCGCATGCAATAGCAAGTCATGACAAAGTATGTCCTGCAGAATGTTGCTACACCCATTGCCAATTGTCGCAACGAAGACTCACTTCTAGTTTTGATCTGCTTCTTGATATAGAGGTAAATCGAGGGGCAACAGTAAAGGAAAACTGTCTAAACTGCGAGTATTTTCTGAAAAATGCTCCGCGACTATGAAGGTTCACGAGCTTCACTCTTGTCTTCTGGGCTGCAAACGAAGCTTAAGGAAGCACCGAAGTTTTCCTTACATGCCATCTTGCGGCCAATTTGAAAACTGACTGCAAGATGGCTTGTAATGAAAACTTCATTGCTTCCATAGGTTACAATAAACAACTGCTGTCGCAAAAACGTGGTAGCGCAGATTGATTGAGTAGATACAGTAAGGAGCAACAAGAAATGCGCTGTGAATTGCATTGCCCAGCCTGCGGTGCTCACACAATAGAATTTGAAAGCTACAAGTCGATAATTCTGCTTGCGCCCAATCTGGCGCTTTTACAGTATGCATGTCCTGGTTGTAGGATCACGCTTTGTGCAACAGTCAAACTCCCTGCCACACTGCAACACAAGCTGCAGCAACTGGCCATGGATGAAAACCCCAACGCAGAGAAAGATATAAAGCACCGCACTCTTCCAGAGGACAGAAACGAAAGCACTGTCTATGACCAATCCAAACTCAGCTATGCTGCAGGATTAGCTTTAACAGGTTTGGACGAGAGCATTGATATACTGATGCCGCTTAAATCCTGCATTGTCGATCAAAAAGAAGCGCTGGAGGATTTCAAGCAACAGATTGAATCCATTGAATCTGTTGATGACGTTATAAAAGAAATAGGGCAGGGGTATAGCAGGGAAAGCAGAGAATAAAAATGCTCGATGATTTATATCAGAGCCTTTCTCCTGTTGCGTTTACTATCGGGTCGATTGAGGTTCACTGGTATGGGCTTGGGTATTCGATAAGCTTTGCTCTGGCAGCAGCACTTGCCATGCATATATGCAAGATCTGGAAAATCAAGTTCAGTTTCGAAGGCCTGTTAACCATGCTCATTTGCTGCATGCTGGGAACCATGATAGGTGCTCGCCTCGGGTACGTTGTCTTCTATGACCTGGGATACTACCTGAAAAACCCCGTCGATATTATTGCCTTCAATAAAGGAGGAATGTCATTTCACGGAGGTCTAGCAGGTTTTGCCATAGGAGTCATTACAGCAGCACGTCTCATTCACATTCCTTTTATGACCCTCGGAGATCTTGCTGCCATATGCGCGCCTATTGGACTTGGAATCGTAAGATTTGCCAACTTTATCAATGGGGAGCTCTGGGGATCAGTTACTGATATGCCCTGGGGTGTGGTGTTTGATAACGCAGGCCCTCTGCCTCGTCACCCAACTCAACTCTATGAAGCTTTTCTAGAAGGGGTAGTTCTCCTGGTTGTCTTATACCTTCTCGCAAGAAGAAAACCTCCGCTTAATCGAGGAATGTATATGGGTATTTTTTTCATCGGGTATGCCATTTTCAGAACCGCTGTAGAATTCATTCGTCAGCCGGATATTCAGCTGGGATATCTTTTTGGAACTCAATGGATAACCATGGGCATGGTACTGACCCTTCCGATGATTTTTATTGGAGCAGGATTCATAATCTATGCAACACGTTTCAGGCATCCACAAAGAGGCCAGGGCCAACTCAAGAATGAGGATATTCCTGAGAATAACCTACCAAAAACACCGAAGCACGCAAAATAGCGTACAATTACATATAAAGCAGACAGAAATGATTCGTGACTCATAACTGAGGAGGAAACAAAGATGGCCAGCATCAAAGAAGCGCAGTATATATGGAAAAATGGAGAATTTGTGGCATGGGCAGATGCTACTACGCATGTGCTTTCACATGCTCTTCATTATGGAACCGCAGTATTTGAAGGTATCCGTTGCTATGGCAATGACAGAGGATCTGCGGTTTTCAGACTGACTGATCATATGAAGCGTCTGGTGCGCTCTGCAAAGATGATCATGATGCCTCTTGAATACAGTGCTGAGGAACTTGTTAATGCTGCCCTTGAGACAATACGTATCAATGAGTTGAAATCCTGCTACATAAGACCGATAGTTTATCGGGGCTACGGAGCAATGGGTGTCAATCCGCGCTCGGCTCCAGTTGATGTCGCCATAGGTGTATGGCCGTGGGATGCCTATCTCGGAAATACAGCACTGGAAGAAGGAATAGCAGTAGGCATCAGCTCCTGGAGACAACGAAGCGCAAATGCGCTGCCAGGTGCCGTGAAATCCTCTGCATCATACCTCAACTCAGGCCTTGCCAACATGGAGGCTCAAGATCACGGATATGGCGAGGCTGTTTTGCTCAACGAGATGGGAAATGTAGCCGAGGGATCAGGCGAAAACATCTTCATAGTTCGTGACAATGTCCTGTCAACACCACCTCTATCAGATGGTGTGTTAGAAGGCTTGACACGCAACTCCGTCATGGAAATGGCGCGTGACCTTGGATATGTAGTGATGGAGCGGTCGTTGGTGCGAACGGATCTCTATAGCGCTGATGAAGTCTTTTTCACAGGAACAGCAGCAGAGATAACTCCGATTAACGCTGTTGACAACCGTGAAATTGGAAAACCTGGCCCAGTAACCAGACAGCTGCAGCATAGATTCTTTGAGATTGTTGCAGGCAAGGCACCCGAATATGACAAGTGGCTTACCTGGATATGAGATATCCTGACCTGAAACAACGCTCATCTACCGGAGTCAAAAGAAACGACATGCTAAAGCTCTATGACACAACACTGCGTGATGGAGGGCAGCGCGAGGGAGTCAGCTTAACCGTTGATGATAAGTTGCGGATAACAGCACGCCTTGATGCGCTGGGCATCGATTTCATTGAAGGTGGTTTTCCCGGATCTAACGCTACTGACCGGCTTTATTTTGAACAACTGCAAACGCTCAGTTTAAAACACGCAGAAGTCACTGCCTTTGGTATGACCACACGTAAAGGGGTCAAACCTGAAAATGATGAAGGGATGAAAGCACTGGCAGAATGCGCGGCTCAAACAATAACTCTGGTGGGAAAAGCCTGTGAAGTTCACGCCCGAAAGGTATTGGAAGCAAGCGCTCAAGAGAATCATTGGATGATTTCTGAGTCGATTAAGTTTCTCAGAAAAAAGAAAAAGAGAGTTTTTTTTGATGCGGAGCATTATTTTGACTCATTTCTCATAAACCAGAACTACGCTCTGGCAACTCTGGACACTGCTTATCGTGCTGGCGCAGAAGTACTCATACTATGCGACACAAATGGGGGGTCGCTTCCGGGTGATGTATTTGAAATCACCAGAACAACCATCAATACGCTTCAATCGATGGGAATAGATGCGGTTGTTGGTATACACGCACACAACGACACTGGCTGTGCGATTGCAAATTCGCTCGAGGCAGTACGAGCAGGGGCAACACATATCCAAGGAACAGTCAATGGGTATGGCGAGCGTGTTGGTAACGCCGACATTCTCACACTGATGGCAAATATTCAGTTAAAAATTGGTATTAAGATCGTTTTGGACGAGCAGCTCGCACAATTGACCTCTGTTTCGCGTTTTGTCTCTGAAACCTTCAACATTCATCATGACGCATATCTGCCCTATGTCGGACAAAACGCCTTCTCACACAAAGGAGGCTTACACGCAGGTGCAGCCATGCGTTATAAACATGCTTATGAACACATTGATCCTGCTGTCGTAGGAAACTTTTCACATATAGTGGTCAGTGAGTTGGCAGGAAAATCATCTCTGATAACCAAGGCAAACGAGCTGGGAATCAAGCTTCCAAAAGAAGACACAGAAGTAAGAGAATTGCTGAACACCATAAAGATGCGCGAGTCTTTGGGTTATTCGTACGAAGTTGCAGATGCATCCTTGTCACTTTTGCTCAGGGCAGAAACTGGCAGCAATGTCGAATGTTTTACTCTGGAGTCTTTCAGGGTTATTGCTGAAAAAAGAGAAGATGGCCGCGTCATAAGCGAGGCAACCATCAAGCTTTTAGTGGGAGATGAACGACATGTGGCTACAGGAGAAGGCAATGGGCCTGTCAATGCTCTGGATGCAGCGCTACGTCTGGCAATCCATAAGTTTTATCCTCAAGTCGAAAAGCTTGAGTTGACTGATTATAAAGTGCGCGTACTTGATGCTTCAACAGGTACGGCAGCCGTCACTCGTGTCTTAATTGAAACAAGTGATGGCTCATCGACTTGGGGAACCATAGGGGTGAGCGATAACGTTATCGAGGCTTCTTGGAACGCATTGGTCGATGCGATAACCTATGGCTTGATGATTGTGGGTAAAAACCAACATGCTTGATGTTGATGAGTTGAACCTTAAGTAAGGGAGGTATCAGATGGCTGTCGCAAAACGAGCAAGTGAAGAGGATAAGCAGCGTCTGTTTCTGGCCTTTGCAGACACAAACGACCCCAAATTGGTGCAGGCGCTCATGGAGGATCTTTGTACCATTGGTGAAGTACACGAAATGGCACAGAGACTTACCGTAGCCTTTATGCTTGATTCTGGTGAGTCATACCTCGCAATTCAGGAAAAGACAGGAGCCTCTGCAACAACTATTGCACGAGTGTCAAAATGCCTGAATTATGGCGCTGGAGGTTATCGATCTGTTATTGATCGCAGGCAATAATGCAATTTGTTCATCTGCATAACCACACCGAATATTCGCTTCTCGATGGAGCTACAAAAGTATCAGATATGGCACGACAGGCAAGAGAACTTGGCATGCCAGCGATTGCAATTACTGATCATGGTTACATGTATGGAGTTCCCGCATTTGTGGAGGCCTGTGATAAACAGGGGATAAAGGCAATCGTAGGATGTGAGATTTATTTTGTTGCCGATAGTGAGCTCAGACGCGACAGAAAGCCTGATTTCTACCATATGATTCTTCTTGCAAAAAATCAGACAGGTTATCACAACCTTATCAAGATAGTGTCAAGGGCAGCTGTTGAAGGGTTTTACTACCGGCCACGGGTTACACTTGAGTCACTGAAGGAGTACTCCGAGGGAATAATCGCAACTTCTGCCTGCCTTCAGGGTATTGTTCCACAGATGATACTGGGAAATCAGATGGAAGAAGCAAGGTTGTGGGCACAGCGATATGCTGAAGTGTTTGCGCCGGGTGACTTTTACATTGAGCTTCAGGATCAGGGCATTCAGGCAAGTGATTCCATCTCTCAGACTCAACTCAATCGTAAACTCAGTTTACTTGCCAAAGAAATGGGGCTAAAAACTGTAGCAGCCAATGACATACACTATCTCACACAGGCAGATGCTTCCACACAGGATATCATGCTCTGCATAGGCACACTTTCAAGATATGATGATCCAGAAAGGTTGCGATTTTCCAACGATCAGTTCTACATGAAAAGCTCCGATGAGATGTATGAAGTTTTCAGAGAATTTCCGGAAGCCTGTGAGTCTACACTTGAAATAGCCGAGAAATGCAACACCGAATTATCCAGCAAGGTCATTTTTCCTGTTGTAGGTCTTCCTCAGGGAGAAACTGAAGAGAGTATGTTGTATAAGGAATCCTTACAAGGATTAAAAAGATTGTATGGAGATCCTTTGCCGGAGAGAGTACTCAAGAGATTTGAGCATGAGTATCGAATTATCTGTGAAAAAGGGTTTCCGGCATACTTTCTTATAGTTCAGGAATTCACCCGTTGGGCAAAGCAAAACGGAGTGGGCGTTGGGCCAGGAAGAGGATCTGCTGCTGGCTCAATCATTAGCTATGCTCTCGGCATTACCACACTTGACCCCCTGGAGTACGGTTTGCTTTTTGAACGATTCCTGTCACCTGAAAGATCAGAATTACCGGATATTGATATCGACTTTGACGAAGAAGGGCGCTTCAAGGTAATAGAACATCTGCGTGAGTTATACGGTACAGAAAAAGTTGCTCATGTGATTACCTTTTCGAAGATGAAGGCCAAGCAGGCTATTGTAGATGCAACACGCGTCTTTGATTATCCGATATATATCGGAGCGAACATTTCAAAGAAGATACCTTTTGGACCTGCAAGCACGTTACAGGGAGCACTGGGAATAGATCCTAATGAAAAGAACAATGTTATTAGAAACCCTGACCTTGTCCTGGAATACCGAGACAATGAGGATACCAGGAAGATAGTTGATGCAGCGCTTTCTTTAGAGGGGACAATTCGAGGAGAAGGCGTGCATGCCAGCGCTGTCATCATCTGTCGTAACCCCGTCGACGATCACATGCCTGTCAAATACGACACGAAAGGCGGCGTGATTATCACTCAATACGACGGAAAATACAGCGCTAAACTGGGCATGCTCAAGATGGATTTTCTTGGCCTGAGAACCTTGAATGTACTGCAGAAAGCCAGAGAATACGTTTTACACAACCATGGAATGTCTATAGATCTTGAAAACATCCCGCTTAACGACTCCAGGGTTTTCGAGATGTTTGCGCGAGGTGATACCTCTGGTGTATTTCAGGTCGAAAGTGATGGCATGACCTCGCTCATTCGGCGTATGCGAGCGGATCGTTTCTCTGACATACTGGCAGCAATTGCTCTATTCAGACCGGGACCTTTGAACTCTGGGATGGCAGAGGACTTTGTCGCACGAAAAACGGGTAAGCGAAAAATTGTGTATTATGACGACAGATTGAAAGATATTCTCGCAGAAACCTATGGTGCACTTGTGTATCAGGAACAGGTCATGTTTGTATCCATGGAAATGTGTGGCTTTACAGCTGGAGAATCTGATCGCATCCGTAAGGCAATGGCTAAAAAAGACATAGAACTCATGACCACAAAACCTATGGAATGGGCTGACGGAAGCGTTGAGACCATGAAGGAGCATTGGCTCGGAGGCGCAGAGCGTAACGGATACCAGAGAGATTTGGCCCATACCATTTGGGATGATGTTGAAAAGTTCGCCGAGTATGCTTTCAATAAATCGCATTCTGCTGCTTACGCTATTCTGGTCATGCAGACTGCCTGGATTAAAGCCTATTATCCAAGCGAGTATATGGCTGCCGTGTTATCAAGTTTTGTTGGAAAATCTGAGCGTCTCATAAAATACATTGCTGCCTGTAAAAAGAACGGTATCGCCGTACTGCCGCCAGACGTGAACTCTTCCGGGCGTGAATTCACGCCGCTTCAGGAAGGCATTCGCTTTGGCCTGGCGGGAATCAGAGGAGTTGGAGAGGGAGCTGCTGATCAGATCATTGCGGAGCGAGAACGAAATGGCAGGTTCAGTTCTCTACATGATTTTGTTTTCAGAATTGATAATACTCTCTGTAATAAGAAAACAGTCGAAGCACTGATAAAGGCTGGTGCCTTTGATTCTACGGGTTACACCCGCAGGCAGATGATGAGATTTATTGAAATAGAAAAACTAATGGAAGTTGCATCCAAAAGACACAGAGATCAGGCAGATGGACAGGTTTCCCTGTTTGATATGTTTGCAGAAAGCGGAGTTGAGTCGGGAATTACCGATGATATTCCTGTTCCTGATGGTGTTGAATGGGATCGACGAACTAAACTTGGTTTTGAATGGGAAATCCTGAAAATGTACGTTTCAGATCATCCACTTCGTCCCTATGAAGATTTGCTGAAAAAGAACAGGGACTACAGTCTGGGGGGTTTTTCGGAATCAAACGAAGATGATGAGATGGAGCTCATGGGGAATAACAGGGAGTTTGATAGAGAAAAAGTACCGCAGAACAGGACAATAAAACTTGCTGGCATGGTCAGGGAGCTGACGCCTATGGTTTCAAAAAAGGGTGAACGTATGGCAAAGTTCATGCTTGAAGACATCGACGGCTCGATTGAAGCAATTGTCTTTCCCAAGGTGTTTTCAGAGTATGGGTCTTTTCTTGATCAGAAAGCTGAAGATCAGGAAGTAGTTATACAGGTTCATTGCCGCTTTGAGTCTACAGACAGAGGAAAGCAAATTCTTATCAGCAAGATAAGCAGATTAAATCTCGAAGATGAAATTGCCAGGACACCTCAGGTGTTTGAGATAAGGATTCAGTCTGACCGCTTCAATCAGCCTTTAAGTGATCAGCTGACTAAGATTTTGCAGAGATATCCAGGGCAAGATCCCGTAATACTGTTTCTCATGCAGTCAGGAGAAAAAAACCTCAGAGCCGAATTACCAACAACCGTTGACAGGGAGTCCAGTGGATTACGCAGCGAGCTGTCAGCATTATTAAGTTGAAAAGAAACGAATTTCTTGCACTTTAGTACAGTAGTGTGATAAAGTATTTTGATTGTCATGAAGTAGTTGTTTTGTCAAGGAAAAAACAGTAAGGATTGTTGTGGCACTGGTTACACCCCGTGGGTTCAAAGATGTATTGCCTGAAGAAGCAGCCTGGCGCGAAACTCTGCTGTCAAGAGCTCATTATGTGCTCTCTCTCTGGGGGTATAAACCTATAGAAACTCCGACGCTTGAAGTTCTTGAAATGCTTGAACTTGGAGGCACACTGGGCAAAACCCCAATAAAGCTCTTTGATGATGATGGAAAACTCCTGGCACTACGACCGGATGTAACTCTGTCCATTGCACGCGTGGTTGCATCACGACTTGCCAAAGAAGAGGGGCCGTTCAGATTTCGATACAGCCAGCCAGTGTTTCGAGAAGAAGAATCACTGAAGGGACAGTCACGGGAATTCATGCAGATAGGCGCAGAATTCATAGGCCTCAGTGGCACAGCGGCAGATGCCGAAATTATTCTTTTGCTCATTGAAACTTTGAAGTCTTTCGGGTTGACCGATTTCAAAGTGGCAATCTGCACTGTTTCTGTTTTGCAGGAGTTGTTATTCAGCATTGTTGCAAAAGATGGCGCTACAGAGCTCTGGCGTCGAGCTGTTCTCAGTGCATGTCATAAGCATGATTTTGTAGAGATTGAAAAACTGGCTGGTGACCCGCACATAGACTCCTGTTATGCCTCTGCCCTTATTCAGCTGGTAAACATCCGTGGCGGTATTGAGGCCATACGGCAGTGTAAGCAACTGGCTGAGACACTCGGATGCTCACGTGAGCTTGATGAACTCCAGAAAACCTATGAAATTATCGAAGCTTATGGAGCCAGAGAGTACCTTATGGTAGATTTCAGCATAATGAACACCTTTGATTATTACACAGGAGTAGTTTTTGAAGCTTATGCGCCTGGACTGGGAATTCCCCTGGGCAGCGGAGGTAGATACGACCGTATGATCGAAGCCTACGGCAAGAAGTCTCCGGCAGCTGGTTTTGCCTGCAATCTTGATCGTGTAATGCTAGCTCTTCTTAAACAACAGGAGGGCGTTACACATATACTGAAAAATGATGAATGTGTGCGTGTTCCTATAGACAACAATACGCCATCGGAGGCATTTTTAGAGGCTTCCAGAATAAGAGCAGAAGGTAGATGCGCCATCCTGTTTAATACCGACAAAGAGGAAAACCAGTGATCACATCATATCTGTTCTCAGGAACAAGCCCCCGCCTGAAGATTGCCCTGGCTAAGGGCGCTTTGTACCATGAGAGCCTTTCTGTGTTTAAGAAAGCCGGATTAGATACTACGGGACTTGATAATCCTGGACGTCAACTTGTTTTCTATAATAATGGAGCTGAATTTTACATCGTAAAACCAAGTGATGTTCCGGTTTTTGTCAGTTATGGCGGTGTTGACTGTGCGATCTGTGGTAAAGATTCTCTCGAAGAGGCCGCCCTGCCGGTGATAGAGATTGCAGATTTACGTTTTGGAGCTTGCCGCTTTATCGTCGCGGAACCCAGTTGGGCTACAGGGGCAGCAGATGACTCTTATAGGAAGCTGGGTGTTTTACGAGTTGCAACCAAGTACCCGGGCATAACTGCACGATACTACCAGTCGGTGGGTGTTCAGGTTGAGATAGTAAAGATGCACGGAAACATAGAGCTTGCGCCCCTGAGTGGGATGGCTGAGCTTATTGTTGATATCACGGCAACTGGAACAACTCTGAGAGAAAATAATCTTGTTATAGTAGATGAAGTTATGACTTCAACCGCACGTTTCATTGGAAACCCTGCCAGTCTCAGAATTGATCCGAGAGTACGTGAATTGGCTGAGGTAGTAAAGGCAGTAGTTCAGGAGGTTTAACGGCCATGAGAATAGAAGAGTTGGATTCGGGACAAAGACCAACACCCGAGCAGATGAACAGATCCAGAACATCCAATCAACAGGCATTGGAAGTTGCGGGCAGGATCATAGACGATGTTCTCGAGCATGGCGATGAGGCTCTTCGTAAATACAGTCTTGAATTTGATAAGGTCAGGCTCAGAGAGTTCAGAGTTTCTGATATAGATATTATAAAGGCATCGAAGTCAGTGCCCAAATCAGTTCAGGATGCCTTGAAATCTGCAGCAACGCGTATTAAAGAGTTTCATATGCGTCAGATTCAGCAGAGTTGGTTTGTCACCCGCCCGGATGGAGCTTTACTTGGAAGCAGAATAACACCACTGGAGAGCGTTGGAATCTATGTTCCCGGAGGCAGGGCGAGTTATCCTTCAACGGTTTTGATGAATGCGATACCGGCTCAGGTTGCTGGAGTCACCCGAATTGTCATGGTTACTCCACCTCGCGAGGATGGCTCTATTGACCCGGTAACTCTGGTTGCAGCTCAATTGGCAGGAGTCTCAGAAATCTATGCTGTAGGTGGTGCTCAGGCAATAGCAGCATTGGCGTATGGAACAGATGAGATTCCTGCGGTGGACAAGATTACCGGCCCCGGTAACGAATATGTGGCGGCAGCCAAACGCCTCGTAAGCGGAGATGTTGGAATAGACATGATTGCTGGGCCCTCAGAGGTTCTCATTCTTGCTGACGAAGATGCCGATCCTTCTTTTATCGCAATAGATCTTCTGGCCCAGGCCGAACATGACCCCAAGGCGCTTACCTATCTGGTTACCACAGATGAGGATCTTGTTGATGAGGTAATAGAGAGAGTTGAATACTATCTGGGCCAGTCTCCCAGACAAGAAATCACCAAGGCATCCATCGATAAGAATTGTATTGTGTTTATTTGCCCGGATCTACCAACGGCTATCCTGGCAGCAAACACCGTTGCACCTGAGCATCTTGAGATTCTCATGGATCAGCCACTCGAGTTGCTTGGTCTTATTAAAAACGCGGGAGCAGTATTCCTTGGTCCCTGGACTCCGGAAAGCGTGGGAGACTATATATCTGGGGCTAATCACACCCTGCCAACTGGAGGAACAGCTCGTTTTTCCAGTCCGCTTTCGGTTGATGATTATGTCAAGAAAACCAATGTAATCAGCTACTCATTTGCTGCTCTGCAAAATGATGCACGCGCTATCGAAGAGATCGCAGGGGCTGAAAAGCTCTGGGCGCATGGAAAAGCGGTTACGGTTCGCTTTGAAGACAGGGGAGAGGATTGATGCAAGGATTACGTCCTGCTGTTTCTCATCTCAAGGATCTACTTCCCTACGATCCCAGGTATCTGCCTGCCCGTGTGTATCTCAATGCAAACGAGAGCCCTTACGGTTTGCCCGACAATATCCTTGCAGAGATGGCGGGTTCTCTGACTCAATTGAATCCACACAGGTATCCCGATCCTCTGGCAAAATCTCTGCGAACAAAGATAGCAGAGCTGTATACATTACAGGAGAATAATGTCTTACTTGGTAATGGTGGAGATGAACTCATTTTCAACATATTGCTTGCATATGGTGGATCTTCTAGAAAGCTTCTCATCGCGCCTCCCTCATTTTCATCGTATGAAATCGATGCCCGCCTGACCAGAACCGAGCTTATTGAGATACCACGCCCAAAACCCTGGGATAGGCTTTTGAAAGATTCGTACACAGGTACTGAAAACCTGGAATATGCTATATATGGGATTGATGAAAAGGCAATCATAAATCGTGTCTCGCGTGGAGATATCGATGTTGTAATGCTTGCCTCTCCCAACAATCCTACCGGCGAAGCTTTGAGTGAAGGTTTTATCATATCCTTACTACAGGCAAGCGATGCTGTTGTTCTTATCGACCAGGCTTACGTTGAGTTTGCTGACCCACAATATGACATGAGGCTTCTTCTTGCAGAGTATGCAAATCTTGCCATCCTCCGTACCTTCTCAAAGGCCTATGCACTTGCAGGCTTGCGCTTGGG
>Ga0209737_10002087_pt1 | contig 14038 bp, 5 predicted proteins | sample TergutCu122P3_FD_187284 | JGI IMG/M metagenome (GOLD analysis project Ga0209737, IMG submission 187284) | Cubitermes ugandensis P3 segment gut microbial communities from Kakamega Forest, Kenya - Cu122 P3 (SPAdes) (version 2) | ecosystem: Host-associated > Arthropoda: Insects > Digestive system >... | reverse complement strand
GACCCACCTCTTTTAAAGCGGCTAATGCCCTTATATTCAGCCACTATGAAAAACATAAAGTTTTCGTTGCTCATGGCTGCTTTGGCATGTTTTTTCTTAGCGCTGGCAAACCCGCAAGTGGGAAGCGCCTTAGAAAAAGGTATGCGAAAAGGGGTTGACATTATGATTGCTATGGATATTTCTAACAGCATGCTGGCAGAAGATATTCAGCCCAACCGCTTAGAAGCTGCCAAGATGGCCCTCGCCCGTTTTATCGACCAACTAAAGGGAGATAGAATAGGGTTAGTAGTGTTTGCCGGAAAATCTTTTGTGCAGTTGCCCATTACCAGCGACTATGCAGCAGCTAAAATGTTTGTAAACTTTGTAAACCCAAAACTCATCAGCGAACAAGGCACCGATATTGCTGCTGCCATTGACATGGCTGCTATTTCAATGCTACCCGAAAACAAGGATGGCAACTCTGAAGTAAGCAGAATTTCGCAACTCAACTCAAAAGTAATATTGGTCGTGTCTGACGGCGAAGACCATTTCCCTGAAGCTGTGCAAATGGCCACGCAAGTACGTAAATTAGGAATAACAGTGCATACTATTGGCATCGGCGATGTTCGCGGAGTGCCTATCCCTGAAAAAAAGGGAAGCAATAGCTTTAAAAAAGATTTAGAAGGAAATACCGTGATTACCCGCCTGAATGAAGAGGTTTTGAAAGAGATTGCAGCAGCGGGCGGCGGAGTATATGTGCATGCTACAAATGCAAATATGGGCTTTGAAACGATTTTAAACAAAATTAATACCATGGATAGAGTAGATTTAAAAGAGGTTACATTCTCGCGTTACGAAAGTAAATACCAGTACCCGTTAGCATTAGGGTTGATTTTCTTATTTATTGAACTGCTTCTCTTTGCCGTTAAGCCGCGCTGGAAAGAATGGTTGAGCCGACTCATTGGAGAGATGAGACAATCAAAAAGAATGGCTATGATAACCCTCTTCGTTTTTTTTTCATTTAACGCATTCCCTATGAATACCCAACCCGAGGAATACCAAAAACTTTGGAAACAAGTTGAGACCTTTAATAACGATCAACTCCCACAATCAGCTTTAAAAACTGTGGAAGAAATTTATGCACTTGCCATTTCGAGAAACAACGAGAAACAAATAATCAAAGCTATTGTGCATAGAATGAGCTATTTGAGTACTCTTTCAGAGGAAGGAATGATAAGCGCTATCACGAAATTAGAGTCAGAAATTGGAAGTTTTAGTGGAATAGTGAGACCCTTTTTGCACCTGTTTTTAGCAAAAATGTATGAAAATTATTATAGCTCTTACTCATGGCAGATAGATGAACGCACCATCACCTCAAATTTTGAAAACAACGATATAGCCACTTGGGACAAAACAAGATTTCAAACACAAATTATTAAAAACTATTTTTTAGCTTTAGACGACGTATTGAAAAACGAAGATATTACCCAATATTCCGATTTTATTGAAGAAACAAAAGAATCGGCGGCAAGTTTTCCTACTTTATACGACTTTGTGGCGTATTATGCTACAAATCAACTTAGCATGCAAAAACTTCATCGTTTTAGTTTTCGTAATAATCATAATGATAAATTTAAAAATAACGCCTATCTATCTAACGTAGAAGCATTTGCGAACTTATCTATTTCGGGCGACACACTTTCGTTTAATTATGCAGCGTTAAAGATTTATCAAAAATGGTTAACATTTCGATTAGAGCATAGTACAAATGCGGAGGCACTTGTAAATACAGATTTAATGAGATTGAATTTTGCAAGAACACATCTTGTAACAGCTAATAAAGATAGGATTTGGGAAGAGGCGCTTGTGGCTTTGCAAAAAAAATATAATAATGCGCCCGAATTGGCTCAAATTAATTGGGAATTAGCAAAGCGCTATAACCAATTTGGCGAATCTTATAACTTTTTAGATTCCACAACTTATCAATACAAAACCCATAAATTGAATGCAGTAGCGTTGCTTGATGATATTATTACCCGCTTTCCCGATGCAAAATATTACGCCGCCTGTTACGATTTAAAAAATGAGATTAAAGCTACCCTATTAAGTTTTCAAGTAGAAAATTTTGTAAGTGCCAACGAATGCTTTCCACTAAGAATTACTTACCGTAATATAAATTATTTTACAGCAGCTATTTATCAATGTGATTATGAACAATTTTTAAAAATTACCCACTATCAATATGATAACAATTATTTACGTGAAATATTAAATAAATCGAAAAAAATTACGCAAACTGAAAGAATTGATTTACAGGGTTCAGAAGATTTTAACACACATTATACGGAATATTTGATAGACCCGCTGCCCTACGGTTTTTACATCGTTGTTTTAGAAACCAAAGATGATGAAAAGGTGTTTGCTACACTTTTTTCCACTGAATTAAGCATGGTAACCAAAGGCGAGAATAATGATAACACAAGTTTGTATATCATAAATAGAAAAACAGGCCAACCGATTGCCAATGCAAAAATTGAATTGTATTCGAGTAGCTGGGATACCAGCAAACAAAAAAGGGTATATAAGAAAGAAAGTACACATTATTCGGACAAAACCGGATTTGTGAAGGTAAACGCCAGTAATAAAAGTCGTTGGGCAAGTAATTTTCGTGTAGATGTAAGCTATAAAAACGATTTTATTTCGGAAGATGGAGATTTTTACTCTTCTCTCGAAAGTGAGACACAAAAAAGAACTACTATTAATTTTTTTACCGATAGAGCCATTTATCGTCCGGGGCAAGTTGTTCATTTTAAGGGTATTTGTTTTGAAAAACAAGGCGATAATGTTCAGATATTGCCTAATCATGCTACTAAGGTATCTTTTAAAGATGTGAATTGGCAAGATGTTTCAACGCTTGATTTGGTTTCTAATGAATACGGAACCATTTCGGGGTCGTTTACTATTCCGCTGGGAGTATTAACAGGCACTTTTACTATTCAAACAAAAAATGGTAGCCATAGCATTAAAGTAGAAGAATACAAGCGCCCCATGTTTGAAGTAAAAACCTTGCCTATTGAAGGAGAATTTAGAATCAACGACATGGTTCCCGTAGAAGGTATTGCCACAACTTACGCAGGCACAGCGCTTACCGATGCACAAGTTTCTTACACAGTGGTGAGAAATTCTATTTGGAGACCGCTGTGGGGAGAAGGCAGAAGGCAGAAAGCAGAAAGCAAAGAAATTGCATTTGGGGAGTTAATATTAGATGAAGAAGGAAAATTTACAATACAATTTAAAGCGGAAGTTGATGAAATAGAGTTGTTAAGTAATTATTTGGCGTATAATTATACAGTAAATATCTCGGTTACAGATATAAACGGCGAAACACAAACCACATCAGCGGTTGTTTTTGTGTCGAACCGCGCGTTGGAACTGTCCTGCAATATACCCTCAATTGTTGTTAAAGAACAGATAGATAGTATTTTAATAAATATACATAATGTTTCAGGTGTATTTACTCCTGCCAACGTTCAGATTACCGTGTTTAAATTGAAAGAGAATAACAAAATATTGGCTGATAAACCATGGGAAAGGGTGGACTTGCCTATCTTTTCTAAAGAGGAATGGTATAGAAACTATCCCGGACATGAATACGACAATGAAACCGATTTTGGGAATTTTAAAGTTGAAAAAACTGTTTTTCAAAGAAATATAAATAGCGCAGATACAAGAAAATTGAAGTTAGAAAATGTTGAAAAATGGGAGTCGGGCGTTTACCGAATGGTTTTAAAATCTAAAGATAAATGGGGAAATTCTGTAGAAAATGTACAAAACTTCGTTTTATTCTCAGAAAAAGATAAAAAACTTCCTTACCTTGCCACCGATTTTTTCCATGTGGATAAAACCTCCGCGCAACCGGGCGCAACCGTAACTTTATACGTAGGTTCAGCATACAAAGATGTGCATCTGTTTTACGATTTATACGCCAAAGGAAAAGCCGTTAAAACCGAAACTATTAAACTAAACTCGGAAATAAAGAAAATAGTCATTCCCGTTGAAGAATCCCATAGAGGAAATATAACCTTAAACCTAATGTTTGTAAAAGAGGGCAGGATGTATATTTACCGCCAAACCATACGAGTAGATTGGGAAAATAAAAAATTGGATATAAAATTTATTACTTATAGAGACAAAACGTTACCGGGCGCAAGTGAAAATTGGAAACTTAAAATTTCCGATTATTTATCAAAACCCGCCGAGACTGAATTTATGGCTTCTCTATATGATGCTTCTTTGGATATTTTTGCAAAAAATAGTTGGAGTTTACATCCTTTTTCTGTATATAATCCCGATTTTCCATGGAGCAGGTTTCATTCACAGAATACCTTTTCAACAGTAGGTTCAAAGAATTATAGAATAGAAAGGTTATTTAAGGGAGTTCGTCTTCCGTATCTGATTTTGTTTGATGTTTTTAATTTTTCTCGTTATGGAAGTATCATAGCGCCACGTAAAGGGGAAATTCAATACTCTCATTTTAGTACGGGAAGCAAAACTGATGGCGCAGGCGTTGGCGGTAAAGTAACTGTAATGGATGCGAGCGTTGCAGAATCAGAGCTATCCGTAGAAGGCGCTCCTTTCCCTCCTCCCCCTCCCCCCCCTCCTGTTCAAATCCGCAGCAACTTCGCCGAAACCGCTTTTTTCTACCCTACATTAACCACCAACGAAAACGGCGAAATATTCCTTAACTTTACCATGCCCGAAAGTTTAACGCGTTGGAATTTCTTGGGACTTGCTCATACCAAAGACCTGAGAATCGGCACTATTACCGAAGAAATTATTACCCAAAAAGAATTGATGGTAATGCCGAATTTGCCGAGGTTTTTCAGAGAAAATGATAAAATTACCATTTCTACCAAAATTAACAATATTTCGGAAAGTGATATTGCAGGAATCGCAAAAATTGAGTTTTTTGATGTTGAAACCCTTAAATCTTTAAATCTTAAATTCTTAAATCAGGAGTCTTTCAATCCAAACCTTCCCTTCCATGTACCTCAAAACGGCAATACTGTTGTTGAGTGGCAAATTACAATTCCCGAAGGCTTATCTGCCGTAGGTATCAGAATTATTGCGGATGGCAGAAACCATTCCGATGGAGAAGAAAGAATCTTGCCCATTCTTTCTAATAAAATGCTTGTTACAGAGTCATTACCACTGCCGGTACGTAAAGCCGGTACTACAAACTTTACATTTAACAGTTTGAAAGGCAGCGCGATGTCGAATACATTACGCAATGAAAGCTTTACTCTTGAATATACTGCAAACCCCGCGTGGTATGCGATACAAGCGTTGCCTTATTTAATGGAGTTTCCGCACGATTGTGCCGAGCAGGTTTTTTCGCGACTTTATGCCAATTCGCTCGCCTCGCACATCGCCAACAGCGACCCAAAAATAAAACGGGTGTTTGAATTGTGGAAAACGATTCCCGAAAGCAAAGCGCTTTTGTCGAATTTAGAGAAAAATCAAGAACTAAAAGCCTTGCTGATAGAAGAAACTCCTTGGTTGTTGAACGCCAAAGATGAAAACGAAAGAAAACGCAGAATCGGTTTGCTGTTCGATTTGAACCGGATGACAATGGAAAACAGTACGGCAATTAAGAAATTATCCGAAATGCAAACGACAAGTGGAGGTTTCCCGTGGTTTAAAGGGATGCGCGAAAGTTGGTACATTACCCAACATATCGCAGGTGGCTTTGCCCGATTGGGGAAATTGGGCGTAACCGACATCAGAAAAAATGCCACCGTTTGGAATATGGCGAAAAAAGCTATCGCATTTATTGACAAAGAATTTGAAAAAAGTTACAACGATTTGAAAAAATATTGCGATGTCAAATGTTTGGAAAAAGATAATTTGGGTTACATGCAAATCCATTATTTATATGTACGTTCATTTTTTATAAATGATGTGCCGTTGTCGGAAGCAACCACAACTGCATTCAATTATTACAAAGAGCAGGCAATAAAATACTGGACAAAAAAAGAGGTGTATATGCAAGGAATGATTGCTTTGGCTTTGAACAAACTTGGCGAAAAAACAACTCCTGAAAAAATTGTAGCCTCTTTGAAAGAACGTGCCATTCACAATGCAGAAATGGGAACCTACTGGAAATATCCCAACGGTTTCTACTGGTACCAAGCGCCCATTGAAACGCAAGCGTTGCTCATAGAAGTGTTTAACGATATAGCAAACGACCCAAAGTGGGTGGAAGAGATGAAAGTGTGGCTCCTGAAACAAAAACAAACACAAGATTGGAAAACCACCAAAGCCACTACCGAAGCTATTTACGCTTTGCTGCTACAAGGCGCAAACTTATTGTCGGAAACAGATTTCCCCATCATCAACGTTGGCAACATGACCATTAACCCTGCGGCCGACCCGGAAACAAAAACAGAAGCAGGTACCGGCTATTTTAAAAAACGCTGGGACGGCGCAATGGTAAAACCGGAATGGGCAAATGTGAGTGTTACCAAAAACGCGAATACCGTTTCGTGGGGCGCTGTCTATTGGCAATATTTTGAGCAATTAGAAAAAATAAAACTGTTTAAAGAAACGCCATTATCCATTAATAAACAGCTGTTTGTAGAAAGAAGAGTGGGCAACAAGCTCGTAGTTGTTCCCATTGAGAACGATGCAAAGATAACTGTTGGCGACAAAGTAAAAGTAAGAATCGAAATACGCACCGACCGTGATATGGAGTACGTTCACTTAAAAGATATGCGTGCCGCCTGTTTCGAACCGGTGGACCACCTTTCGGGCTACAGATACAGAGCTGGTTTGGGTTACTACCAGGGCATTAAGGATGCTTCCATGAACTTCTTTATAGACTATTTGCGCAAAGGAACTTATGTTTTTGAATACGACCTGCGCGTATCACAAAAAGGCAATTTTTCTAATGGCATAACTACCATTCAATCTATGTACGCGCCGGAATTTACTTCGCACTCAGAGGGGGTAAGGGTAACGGTTACAGATTATTAATCAAAAAAAGTATAAACACAATAAGGCTATTTCAACAGATAAAAACAGAAATACAAAATTAATGGCTCTGTAGTTCAATGGATAGAACGAAAGTTTCCTAAACTTTAAATTCGGGTTCGATTCCCGGCGGGGCTACAAAAAACGGGTAGGTTTTTTTAGAAAAACTCAGAAAATATAGTTTAGTATCCCCTAATCTCTACTGAGGAGACATTTGCCTCTACCGAAATACGAATGGTACCTACCGTTTTCGTACCATGTTCCGAAAGATAACTTCCGTCGCTTTGCTTTTTTAAACCCTTCACTTTCATGGAAGAGAGCACATTATCTCTGTTAATAAAACACCTCATATTTTTGGGAATACTAATTTTTACGGAACTCGCAGCCGATTCAATGCTCACATCTATATCTGGATACAGGTTTCCAAGTTTCACATCTACGGATGAAGCATTAGACTCTATTTGCAATTCTTTCACTTTAAACACACTTAAATCTATTTGATTGGCTGTAGCATTTAGTTCAAGCTCCATCTCCCACACAGGAGCCTCTGAAAGCAAAATATCGTAGTGCAGCGTTCTGTTATTTGGAAAGTTTTTTATAGGAGTAATGGTGGCGTTTATGATGTTTTTCCCATCGTTTGATGTCTTGTCAACGATTGAAGTAAAGTATTGCGACGTTTCGTTATTTTCAATGGAGAACAACGAATTTCCCGGGGTAAAGGTAAGTTTTCCCGCCGAAGCCTTTAAGTTGAGCTTAGTAATTCCATATATACTATCTTTTTCATTGATATAAAAAACTCTTGATTCTTGCGTTTCAATTTCTGAATGTTTGATTACATGGTTGTTTTTACACTTAAATTTGCTAGGAAAGCATCGCGTTTTAGAACAATGAAAAAATGAATGATGACTATAGTAAAAGAGCAGAAAAATTCCAAAAAGCAAGGTGAATACTTTTAGAGTTAATTTCCAAGGTTCTTTAATGGGCAGGCATTTTAGTCCAATCCAAATGAGTAATAGTGGCCACAGTCTAAGGACTGCCCACCAAGAGAAGTTTACAACCTCGAAAAGTTGTAATAAACAAAGTACTCCAATAGTAATGAGTACAATAGCCGTAAAAACACTTTTATTTTTCATATTGATTTCGTTATTAAGATTTTTTTTGATGAACAAATAATAGTACTAACCCGCCTAAAATGAGTGCTATGGGGAAAAAGAACCGGAAGTGAAACCACGGAAACAGAAAGAAAAATCCAATACAAATCAAAATGCTACCCATGATAATGGAAAAAGAGTTGCCATATTTTTTTACATTTTGGGTAACCTCTTCCTTTACTTCATTTGCCACAACTTCTACTTCTTTAGCCACATCTTCAATCCACTCTTCACTAATTCTTGCAGACGAAGGGTAGGTAATAACATCTCTTTCAGATGGAATGACAAACATTAAAATTAAATAGGCGATAATTCCTGAGCCTGTGAGTCCTAACAGAATAAAAATGACTCTAAAAACCATGGGGTCAATGTCGAAATAATTACCAAAGCCCCCACATATTCCGGCTAAGACTCTATTGGAAACACTGCGTGTAAGTTTTTTTTGATTCATAATAATTAGATTTGGTGAAACAATATGCGAAAATAGAATAATAATGATAGCAACCGAGCTCTATTTCTTTCTAAAATAAATCTCTAAAGGTACTCCCATGAAATCCCACTGCTCTCTTATTCTATTCTCTAAGAATCGTTTGTAGTCGTCTCGCACATATTGTGGCAGGTTACAGAAAAAAGCAAAAGCAGGGAATGGGGTAGGTAGCTGTGTGATAAATTTGATTTTCACCATTTTATCTTTCACAACCGGTGGAGGTTGGTTTTTAATAATGGGCAACAGGGTGTCGTTGAGTTCTGATGTAGAAATTCTACGTTGTTTATTTTTATAAACCGCAATTGCCGTTTCCAATACTTTAAAGATGCGCTGTTTGTTGATTACAGAAGTAAAAATAATAGGCACATCATTAAACGGAGCGAGCCGTTTCTTTACAATCTCTTCGTATTCTTTGTGTGTTTTGGTCTCTTTCTCCACTAAATCCCATTTATTCATTACCACAACAACGCCCTTTCGGTTTCGTGCTGCCAAGCTGAAAATGTTAATATCTTGGGTATCGAAACCTTCCGACGCATCGCACATTAAGATACACACATCGCTATTTTCAATAGCTCTCACTGCCCGCATTACGGAGTAGAACTCTAAATTTTCTTCTACTTTTTTCTTTTTCCGCAGTCCGGCAGTATCTACTAAATAAAAGTCGAATCCAAAACTGTTGAAGCGCATATAGATTGAATCTCGTGTAGTGCCTGCGAGTGGGGTAACAATGTTTTGCTCTTTGCCCAAAAAAGTATTTATTATTGAAGATTTTCCCACATTGGGTTTTCCCACAATCGTAATTCTGGGAAGCTCATCGTTGTAAACCTCTTCTTCTTTAGAGAAGTGCTTTACAATTTCATCTAACAGTTCGCCTGTACCGCTTCCGGAGATAGCAGAAATGGGAAAAATCTGTTCAAAACCGAGTGCATAAAACTCGGTATATTCGAAGAAGTTGGCGGGGCTATCAATTTTATTTACACATAGATAGAATGGTTTTTTAGATTTGCGCAGCATTTTTGCAACATCTTCATCTAATGGAGATAAGCCTTCGCGTCCGTCCACCATAAAGACAATAACATCGGCTTCTTCCAAAGCGAGTGTAACCTGTTTTCTTATTTCCGTTTCAAAAATATCGTCAGAGCCCACCACATAGCCGCCGGTATCTATTACTGAAAACTCGTAGCCACACCAGTCTGCTTTTCCGTAATTTCGGTCGCGTGTAACTCCGGCTATGGAGTCCACGATAGCTTCTCTTGTTTGCGTAAGTCTGTTGAAAAGTGTTGATTTTCCAACATTTGGAGTGCCCACTAAGGCTACAATATTTCCCATAATTGATATGTTTAATTTTTGGGGGTAAAGATACTATTTTTGTTATAGGGTATCCTGCGGTTATTGTGAAGCAAGAGGTTTTACCCTACTACAATTTCCAGCACTTTTTTCATAGCTTCTTCTAATTTTCCGCAGTTTTTTCCACCCGCAGTAGCTAAGGTAGGCTGGCCCCCGCCGCCGCCCTCAATTATTGGGGCGGCTTCCCGAACTAAAGCAACAGCACTCAATCCCTTTGCAACCAAATCATCAGAAAGAGCAACTAAAAAACTTGGTTTTTGTTCGTAAGTGGATGCTAAGGCTATAACAAAACTATCTTTTTGGTTTCGCATTTTAAAAGCCACTTGCTTGAGAATATCCGGTGGCGCTTCAGACAGATGACTAGTGATATGATACCCATTTCGTTTTTCAATTTTTTTATCTATTGCTTCCATGTATCGCTGCATACGTTCCATCCCAAACTCTTCTACCTCTTTGCGAAATTTTTCGTTTTCTTCTGCTAATTTTTTCAGCGCTTGCATAATATTTGGCGAATGAAGAAACTGTTTTATGTCTTCGAATACATGAAACAAATGGTTTACCATCTCTTCGCTTTGTTTTCCGGTAATGGCTTCAACTCTCCTTACCCCGGCTGCAATGGCGCTTTCAGAAACCAACCGCACATAGCCGATGTTTCCTGTAGCCCCTGTATGCGTACCCCCGCACAGCTCTACCGAGTCTCCGAATGAGACCACTCGCACTTTGTCGCCGTATTTCTCACCAAACAATGCTATGGCTCCCATTTTTTCCGCTTCTTCTATAGAAATATCAGCCATAACAGAAAGCGGAAGGTTTGCCCTTACTAAATCGTTTACCATCGCCTCTGCTTCCCTAAGTTGCCCCTCCTCTACTTTTGAAAAGTGAGAAAAATCGAATCGAAATTTATCGAATGAAACCATAGAGCCTTTTTGTTCTACGTGTTCTCCCAGCACTTTTCGCAAAGCAAAGTGCAACAAGTGGGTGGCTGTATGGTTGTTTTGGATTGAAATACGCCTCTCTTCATTCACTTTTGCTGTAAAAACAGAGATTAAATTATCGGGCAAGTTATGGGTTACATGAATAATTAAATTGTTCTCTTTTACTGTGTTAACTATCTCAATAGTATCGTTAATATTTTCTAAAATTCCTGTATCTCCTATTTGTCCACCCGATTCTGCATAGAAGGGTGTTTTTTCTAATACGATTTGATAATAACTTTTTCCTTTCGCCTTTACATTTCTGTATTTCACAATTTTAGATTCGCATATTAAGGTGTTGTACCCCACAAATTCTGTTGGGTTTTCGGTTTTAATAAGCTCCACCCAGTCTTCGGTTTCTACGGCCGCTGCTGCTCTTGAGCGTTGCTTTTGTGCTTCTAATCCTTGTTGAAAGCCATCCATATCTACCGTAAGTCCCTTTTCAGAGGCTAAAAGTTGTGTTAAGTCTATAGGGAAGCCGTAAGTGTCGAAAAGTTCGAAGGCGAAAGTGCCGGAAATTTGATATAAACTACCCCGCCCTTCGGGCACCCCTTCAAAATTTGAAGGGGATATCTCTTCGCCGCTTTCTGCATTCTGCATTCTGCATTCTGCATTTTCTTTGCAATAGTTCTCAAACCGCTGAATGCCGCTTGCTAAAGTTTTTAGGAACGAGTTTTCTTCTTCTCTTATCACTTTTTCAATGAGAGTTTGCTGTGCTTTTAGTTCGGGGAATGCGTGTCCCATGTTTTCTACCAATGTAGGAATTAATTGACAGATAAACGGTTCATTAAACCCAAGAAACGTATAACCATAGCGAATAGCTCGGCGCAATATTCTGCGAATGACATAGCCGGCACCCGTATTCGATAGTAATTGCCCGTCTGCAATAGAAAAACTAACGGCACGCAAATGGTCGGCAACTACGCGCAAAGCAATGTCGGTTTTTTCATCCTTACCGTACGTTTTATTCGAAAGTTGTGCAATTTTTTGAATGATAGGTTGAAAAATATCGGTATCGTAGTTCGATGTTTTGTTTTGCACTGCCATACACAGCCGCTCAAATCCCATTCCTGTATCTACATGTTGGGCGGGTAATTTTTGTAATTCTCCCGATGAAAGGCGATTGTACTGAATAAAGACCAAGTTCCAAACTTCTACTACTAAGGGGTTACCTTTATTTATGAGTAGCGCACCTTCGGTTTTACTTCTTTCTTCATCATCGCGCAGGTCAATATGTATTTCTGAGCAAGGCCCGCACGGTCCTGTTTCGCCCATTTCCCAAAAGTTATCTTTTTTGCATCCGTACAAGATGTGAGACTCAGGCAAATAGTTTTTCCAAAGTTCTAATGCTTCCAAATCCGGGGGTGATCCCTCTTGTTCATCTCCCTCACACACAGTAGCATACAAACGTTCTTTGTTCAATTTCATTACTTCCGTAAGAAACTCCCACGCCCATGCAATAGCTTCCTTTTTGAAATAGTCGCCAAACGACCAATTTCCCAGCATTTCAAACATAGTGTGGTGGTAAGTATCTTTTCCAACCTCTTCAAGGTCGTTGTGTTTCCCCGAAACGCGCAAGCATTTTTGTGAATTCGCCACTCGGTTGTTGGTGATAGGTTGGTTTCCCAAAAATATATCCTTAAACTGGTTCATTCCGGCATTTGTAAACATCAAAGTGGGGTCGTTTTTTATGACCATGGGTGCGGAAGAAACAATTTTATGCTGCTTTTCCTTAAAGAACTCTAAAAAAACGTTGCGTATTTCATTGCAATTCATAATATTAGTGTATTAAAAAACAAGCGGCAATGATACGATTTTTTTTGAAAAATGAATGTTTTAGCGTATGGAAGTTTTTTCTTTTGTTTCTAAACAAAAACATCCTTTTCGTATTCCTCTCATTCCATAATAGAATTTTTGAATTTCTTGTAAGTCTGCTTCGTAATTTCCGGTGGGCGTAAATACGGGACCAATGCCTCCTTTTCTTTCATTATAATCTAAATACGCAAGGGCTATCGGCACATTCGCATTTTGAGCGATGTGGTAAAACCCTCGTTTCCATTTTTCTACATATCTTCGAGTGCCTTCCGGCGTGATGATGAGCGCTATTTGCTCCTGCTCTTTCATATATTGCGCAAGCCGGTTAGTTAATCGTTGTGTTTTATTTCTGTCTACCGGGTAACCTCCAATATATTTTAAATATATCCCAAATGGAAAAATGAAAAACTCCTTCTTAATGAGAAAAGTAGTTTTTACCCCCATAGCGGTTAACGCTATTTTTCCCACAGCAAAATCTGTCCAACTTGTATGGGGCGCAAATACTAAAACATACTTTTTCTCTTTGGGGATATTCACTACGTCTATTTTAATATTCAATAACTTAAGAATGACCAAACATATTTTTTTCATCCTGAATCTATTGTTTGTTGTTAGAACCGTACAATGGCTATTTACGTCCCGGAGCGTTGAGCATATTCATTAAACCTTTGGCTTTTCCTCCCGACACCATCCGCATCATCTTCCGCATTTCATCAAACTGTTTAATCAATTTATTAACCTCCTGAATATCGTTACCGCTACCGTTTGCAATTCTTTTTTTACGAGTTCCGTTCAGCACATCGGGGTTAGAGCGCTCGTAGGGAGTCATCGATAAAATTATGGCTTCCACACTTTTAAAAGCGTTATCATCAATATCCATATCTTTAATGGTTTTCCCAACCCCCGGAATCATACTCATCATATCTTTCAAATTCCCCATTTTTTTTATTTGTGAGATTTGAGCTAAGAAGTCGTTGAAATCAAATTGGTTTTTAGCCAACTTGCGTTGCAGTTTTATCGCTTCTTCTTCGTCGAATTGTTCTTGTGCTTTTTCCACAAACGAGCGTATATCACCCATCCCGAGAATTCTCTCTGCTAATCTATCCGGGTGAAAAACATCCAATGCGTCGAGTTTTTCGCCAACGCCAATAAATTTAATGGGTTTGTTAACCACCGACTTAATAGATAACGCCGCCCCTCCTCTTGTATCTCCATCCATTTTGGTAAGGATAACGCCGTCGAAGTTAACAAAC
>Ga0209737_10002086_pt1 | contig 14045 bp, 13 predicted proteins | sample TergutCu122P3_FD_187284 | JGI IMG/M metagenome (GOLD analysis project Ga0209737, IMG submission 187284) | Cubitermes ugandensis P3 segment gut microbial communities from Kakamega Forest, Kenya - Cu122 P3 (SPAdes) (version 2) | ecosystem: Host-associated > Arthropoda: Insects > Digestive system... | reverse complement strand
TAAGGTTATTATAAAAGTAGAAAACACAATAGAAGCGCTTCAAAAACTCGCAAAATATCAAAGAAGCCTATATGACATTCCAGTAGTAGGAATTACAGGAAGTGTAGGAAAAACCAGTACCAAAGATATGATAGCAAGTGTTATGGCGCAGAAATTTAATGTTTGTAAGACATCAGGAAACTATAATAACCATATAGGGTTACCTTTGACATTACTAAAATTAAAAGACCATAATGCAGCTGTAATTGAAATGGGAATGAATCACATGGGCGAAATCAGTGTTCTTACAGATATTGCAAAACCTACAGTATGTGTGTTTACGAATATTGGCACAGCGCATATAGGACTGTTAGGGTCTCGTGAAAATATATTAAAAGCAAAATTAGAAATGTTGGAAGGAATGGGAAAAGGGCGGAATAGTAATCATTAATAATGATAATGACTTATTGCATTCCTGGGGAATAAAAGAAAAGTCATATAACATACACACATATGGAATAGAAAACGGAAGCCGATATATGGCATATAATATAGCGACTGGAGCAGAAAGTAGTACTTTTGACATTGATATTTCGGATAAAACATATACTGTAAAAGTACCAGTAGGAGGCATGCATTTTGTATATAACAGTTTGTGTGCAATTGCCACAGGAAGAGTATTTGATATAGATATGGAAGATATTATAAAAGGAATTGCAGGGGTCAAGCTAACAGCCAAAAGAATGGAAATTCAAAAAATCAAAGACAATATAACAGTAATTAATGACAGTTATAATGCAAGCTATGACTCGGTAAAAGCGGCGTTAGAAGTATTAAAGGATACTCGAGCCCAGAAGCGAATAGCAGTGTTGGGGGAAATGCGTGAGCTGGGTGAGTTTTCAAAAGAACTTCACGAAAAAGTAGGTGAAGAAATAGTTAACAATAATATTGATATGTTAATAACGGTTGGTGAAGATGCGAAACATATTAGCAAAAGAGCAAGTGAACTTGGACTAAAGAAAATATATATTTGTGAGCATAAGTCTGATGCAGTTAAAATATTAAAAGACACCCTTTGCGCTAGTGATGCAATACTGCTAAAAGCAAGCATGCTTATGCATTTTAGTGAAATATTAGATGAATTAAAGGAGTGGTGAAAAATGAATAAAATAAATTTAGGAGTCGTATTTGGAGGAATGTCAACAGAGCATGATGTTTCAATAGTATCTGGAACATCAATATTAAGAAATCTTGATAGAAATAAATATAATTTATTTCCTATATATATAAGCCCTGACGGAACATGGAACACATATCATGGGGGAGACAAACGATATGAGGTAGGAGATAAATTAGAAGATGTAAAGAAAATTGATAATATATTTGAATATTTAAAAAATTTAGATGCAATTTTTCCAGTACTACATGGACTATACGGAGAAGACGGCACAATACAGGGATTTTTTGAAATATTGAAAATACCATATGTGGGATGCAAGGTTTTGGGGTCTGCTATTGCAATGGATAAGGTATATGCTAAAGTAGTATTTGAAAAAGCAGGATTAAAACAGGCAAAATATGAATATATAAGAGAGCATAATGGAAAATACATATACATAGCACATGATTTTACAGAAAAAACATATGGAATAGATGAAATTTGTGAATTGATGTCCGAAAAATTGAAATTTCCGATGTTTGTAAAACCATCAAATTCAGGCTCTTCAGTAGGAGTTAATAAATCAAAGAATATAGAGGGACTGAAAAAACATATTGAGCATGCTACACAGTTTGATAAAAAGATATTGATTGAAGAAGGAATATCAGGAAGAGAGATAGAATGTTCAGTATTAGGAAATGAGCAGGTAGAAGCCTCATGTATAGGAGAAATTGAACCTGCAGATGAATTTTATAGTTATGATGCAAAATACAAAAATGCAGATTCCAAATTAACAATACCAGCAAATTTGCCTAAGGAAATATCAGATAAAGTAAGAGAGATTGCAATAAAAGCGTTCAAGGCAATAGATGGCAAAGGGTATGCCAGAGTGGACTTTTTTGTGGATGACGTAAATAATATTGTATACCTTAATGAGATAAATACAATACCAGGATTTACTGAGATAAGCATGTATCCAAAGCTATGGGAAAGTTCAGGACTGAAATATGAAAATTTACTAGACAGATTAATTGAATTAGCTTTAAATGGGGATTAATTAGTATTTAGTATAAGGAGTAATAAATGGAATTAGAAGAATTGCAGAATGAGGTGAAAAAGGTTCTTTCAGAAGAAAGATATTACCATAGCATCTGCGTTATGAATAAATGCGGGGAGTTAGCGTCTGTATATAATGTAGATGTGGAGATGGCAAAGAAAGTTGGAATAATCCATGATATTGCAAAAGAAATGCCAAAACATGAAAAGTTAGAGTATGTTAGAATGCATAATATTAAAACAGATGAACTTGAAGAAAAGCATACAACGTTATTACATGCCAAAATTGGAGCAGATATTGCTGTAAAAAGATTTGGATTTACAGAAGAAATGGGAAAAGCTATAGAAGCACATACTACTGGAAAGCCAGACATGGGGATTTTAGCTAAGATTTTATACATAGCAGATTGGGTAGGCGAAGACAGGGACTATCCTGAAACTCCATATTTATGCAAACTGGCAGAAGAAGACTTGGATGCAGCTATAATATATGCGCTTGAGCAAACAATAAAGGAAAAGCTTCAAAAAGAAGAGGAAATTCATGAGGATTCGATTCTTACATTAAATGAGCTGTTGAAAAATGGAGGTTAAAAATATGAGATTTATTCATATGGCGGATATGCACTTTGATGCACCATTTGCACGCTTGAGCTCAAAGGGAAAGCTTGGGGATAAAAGAAGGCTGGAGCAAAGAGCCGCGTTTAGTAAAATGATAGAATATATTAAAAAAGAAGAAATCTCATTTCTTTTTATTTCTGGAGACCTATATGAGCATGAATACGTGAGAAAAAGCACAATAGAATTTATTAATAGTTTATTTAAAACAATTCCAAATACGAAGATATTCATATCACCAGGGAATCACGATCCATTTTTGACAGATTCACCGTATAATACCTGTACATGGAGTGAAAATGTATATATATTTAATCATTCTGTCTCTATACATGAATTTGAAGATGTCGATATATATGGGTTTGGGTTCGCGGATTTTTATTGTGATGATTTTGAGATAGAAAATATTGAAATAAAACATCCAGAAAAAATAAATATATTAATAATTCATGCAGATTTAGATGCAAGCACAAAGTCAGAGAAACCATATAATCCAATAAGTACAAGTTCATTAATTAGAAGTGGATTTGATTATTTTGCACTAGGGCACATACATAAGAGAGAACATGACAAAACCGACAATATAATATACCCGGGTTCTAGTATTTCTCTTGGGTTTGACGAACTAGGAGATCATGGAATATTAGATATAGAATTAACTAAAAAAGAAGCCAAAATTGATTTTATTAAGCTGGATAGTATGAATTTTGCTGAAGCAGAATTAGATATCTCAGATATAAGAGCTTTTGAAGAATTAATAGAGAAAATTAATGCTTTGGAAATAGAAGAAAACAAATTATATAAAATAATATTAATTGGGAATAAAAATATTGAAATTAATATTAATAAAATAATTAATTTAATATTAAAAGAAAATATAATAAAAATAAAAGATAATTCAAAAATAAATAAAGATATCTATGAATTAAAAAAGGAAAATAATTTAAAAGGATTATTTATTTCTGAATTATTTAATAAATTTGAGGAAGGAAAGATAACAGAAGAGGAGTTCCAAAAGGCTCTAGAAATTGGCGTGGAAGTCATATAAAATCAATGTATACATAAATATAAACAGAGTAATTCAAAACCAGTTTTAAGACTGGTTTTAATTATGCTTTTTATAATGGGAATAAAGAGAAAGCGAACATTTTGGGTTAAATAAAAGAAATAAAAAAAGAATAACATAAAACATATAAAAATAGTGCAAAGTTCATGCAAAAGACAGAGGTTTTAGAGATGGAAAATATAATAAATACAATTTAACAGGGAAAATAATAATATCAAATCAAGTAATAAATAAATAAAAAAAATTAATTTTAAATTAATTAATAATTAATATAATAAATTATCAAATATTAAATGAAATTTAAAAAATAAATCAATAATTAAGTAATTAAATTAAAAACAATAACAATAAAATCGAATAAAAATTGAATTAATTATTAATTAAATAATAAAAAAGAATTATTAATGAATATTTATTAAATAATTATATAAAAAAAGCAGAATAAATGATAATAAAAAGCGGAGATAAAACGCACCTAAAATCGACCTGATTTTGCATAAAAACTGACGTATACATAAAAAACAGAAATAGGAAAGAAACATATTTGAAAATGATACAAAATATTGCGAAAAACATATGGGAAATAAAGAACCATAGGTGGTTGATAATCTGTTGGGAATGATAAACATAAACACATCAGTAAACCCCATAAAAGGGCGCTAAAATTATGTAAATAGCCACTGTGGTGAGAAAAATTAAATGACAAATATTTCAAAATAAAGTAAATAGTTGAATAATAATTGAATAATAATTCGGAATTAATTAATAAATAATAATAAAATTAATATTTAATTAATAAATTACTAAATAAATTATTGAAAAATAAAAAAAATTTAAAAAATGATGTTTTTTTATTAATAAAATTACAATAAATAGTTCAATAAAATATAAAAAAATAATTTTAAAATAATAATTATTAATTTATTGAATAAAAATGATAATAATTCGCAATAAAAAAGAAAAAGAAAGAACAGTTTAAAATCAAATTTGAATTATATAAAAAATAGATGTATACATAAATTATAAAAATAGGAACAAAAAATATTTTTAAATAATACTAATTATATAAAAAACCTATGGGAAATAATAAGGTACATGCAATTAATAGATGATAGAAAATGATAAACATAAAAACATCATTAAGTACCATAAAAGAACGCAAAAATTATGTAAACAGGACTGTTTTAATAGTGCAATTTTTCTAAAAAAATAAAAAATAATTAATAATTAAAGGAATAAATTAATAATTATTTATTAATATTAAAAATAATAACAATAAAATCGAATAAAAATTGAATTAATTATTAATTAAATAATAAAAAATAAATATTTATGAAGCAATTATATAAAAAATAGAAATAATATTTAAATAAATTAATATTAAATATTATTTCTATTTTTATTTTTTATATTTATTCTCATTTATTAATTATTGGTTATATAAATTCTTTTATTACCCTTGGAGCTAAATTAGACAATATTTCATAATTAATTGTATTACAAGCAGTAGCTATATCTTCTATAGTAATTAGTTTATTATCCCATATATATACATCATCACCTATATTAACATTCTCGAGATCCGTTATATCTACCATAAAACTGTCCATATTAACTACTCCGACAATACTTGCTAACTGGTTATTAATAACTACCTGTCCTTTATATACTCTTGGCAGGCCATCTGCATAACCTATAGGAATTGTCGCAATTTTTGTATCTTTTTTTGCAATAAAACTCCTGTTATAACTAACAGAATCACCAGTTTTGATGTCGTGTATATATGTGATTTTAGTTTTTAGAGTGGTTGCAGGAATTAAATTGATTTTTTCAGATAAATAGTCGCTTGGCAAATGACCATATAGGCTTATTCCTGGCCTTACCAGATTAAAATGTGCTTCTTTAAAATTAAGTATTCCACCGGTATTGCAGGCATGTATATATTTAAAATTTACTTTAGTTTTAGCTATATTTAAGACTTTATTAAATCTATTAATCTGTTCTTTAGTATATTCATAATCTGAATCACTGCTTGAAAAATGTGTGTATATGCCTTCTAAATTGACATTATTTAAGCTTTTAAATGTATTTAGGTATTTATTTATATCATCTGGGTTAATACCAGTTCTATTCATTCCAGTGTTTATTTCAAGATGAATATTTGCTATTTTATTATTTTTATGTGCGCAATTGTTCAATTCTTGGATAAACTCTAACACACATACCCCTAATATTAGGTCATATTCTAAAGATTTTTCAATCTCATCTTTAAAGGGCTGGTTTAGAACAACAATTTCCCCATTAAATCCACGTTCTCTTAATGCGATACCTTCGTCTATCACGGCAACAGCAAGAATATCAATTTTTAATTTTTTAAAAAGGTTTACCTGTGTACCTAGCCCAGTACCATAACCCCTTGCTTTAATAACTGGCATAATCTTAACAGTGTTTCCGACAAATCTTTGCAGCTCAGAGATATTATGCTCAATATGCTTAGTATTTACTATTAATTTAGTCTGTCTAATTGTATCCAAAAAATCACCCCTATATTTATTCTTGAATTATATAATAAATAGATGCAAAATTACAATATAATATGATATAATCTCTACGGAAAGAAAACAATATGAAAAAGGAGGTATAGAAGTGGAGATTAAGTATTTAAAAATAAATGGCTTTGGGAAAATGGAAAATAGAGAAATAAACTTAGACAGCAATTTAAATTTAATTTACGGCAAGAATGAATCTGGGAAAACTACGCTACTTAGATTCATAACCTCCATGTTTTATGGCCTTTCTAAGAATAAAAACGGAAAAGAGATAGCTGACTTTGATAGATATACCCCATGGAATCAGGGGGAGTTTTCGGGGAAAATAGGATATACCTTAGATAATGGGAAAGTATTTGAAGTGTTTAGAGATTTTAATAAGAAAAATACACAGATATATAATGAGAAAAAAGAAGATATTTCTAAAGCATTTAACATAGATAAAGCTAGGGGAAATGAGTTTTTCTACGAGCAGACAAAGGTTGACGAAACATTATTATACACAACCTCAATAGTAGAACAACAAAAGGTAGTGTTGGATGATTCGGAACAGAATATATTAACACAAAAGATAGCAAACCTGCTGTCCACCGGAGATGACAGGGTATCATACAAAAAATCAATTGATAAATTAAATAAAAAACTAATTGAAGAAGTGGGAACCGAAAGAACGGTAGGTAGACCAATCAATGTAATTAATGAACAGATAAGCGATATCTCCAAAGAACTGGAGCTGTTAGACGGTTATATGGATACGGCTTCAGAAATAGAGAAAAAGAAGGAAGAATTAAGTGCAGGGGTAAAGAACAAAGAGATATTACTGGAAATAATAAAGGAAATAAAAAGGGTAAAAGAAGAAATATCGTTAGAAGAAGAAAAAATAAAGGTTCAAACTAATATTAAAGAAGAATATAATGAAAAGATTAATAGTTTAAATAATAAATTAAAAATAAATGATAATGTAGAAAAAAGTAGTGATAATAAATCTGATAAGTTTAGCTTAATAATTATACCAATATTAATAATATTAAATATTTTAGTTAATTTTATTGAGGTTAATAAATGGCTTAACTACGGGATAATCTTAGGAACAGTTATTTATCTAACATTTGTTTTTACTGTATTTATGAAGAATAAAAATAAGGTTAAAAAAATAAATATTAATAATCAAGCAGAAAGGCTAGAAATAAAAAAAGAATTAAATATATTGGAAGAAAATAAGCTTTCCATAGAAAAAGAGATTAATAAATTACAGGGAGTATTAGATGGGAAATTAAAAGAAGCTGATATATTAATTAAAAATAAATATAAAAATGATATTCCCCAGGATGAAATTAATGAGTTGTTTAATGATTCAGTAGAGGAGCTAAGGAATCGTTTAAATATTGAAACAAATACATATACCGATATGAAAGTTGAAATTAATACAATAGAAGCAGAATCAAAAGAAATAATGAGTAAATTAGAATTAAAACCAAAATATGTTGAGGAATTGGAACGTTTACATGAGCAAAAGACAGAAGCATTAAAACTGGAGAAAGCTATTAATATAGCAGCATCAGCGCTGGAAGAGGCATATAATAAGATGAAGGATACTATTACACCTAAATTTACGAAGGAATTATCAACGATTGTAGAACATATTTCTGATGGGAAATATAAAAATGTCAGATTTACTGATGAAGAAGGATTAAGAGTGGAAAAAGAAAATGGAGAATATATTGATGCGGGATTATTAAGTTTAGGCACAATTGACCAATTATACTTATCATTAAGATTATCTGCACTATCTGAGATTTCAGAAGAGAAAATGCCTATAATACTAGATGAATCCTTTGTTTATTATGACGAAGAAAGGCTGGAAAACATACTGAGATACATGGTAGAAACATATCAGAAACACCAGATAATAATACTAACCTGCTCAGAAAGAGAGCAAAAAGCCCTAAAATCCTTAGGGATTCCATATAATTTTATTGAAATATAAATAAAGATAGTATATAATCATATATGGCAATGGTTAAAAAATAATTAACTGTATTTATAATATGTAAACAAAAAAAGAGCGCGATAAATACATGAAATAAAGGAGAATACGATGTTACAGAAGTTGGAAGAAGTAGAGAAAAGATACGAAGAATTGAATAAAAAAATAAGTGACCCAGAGGTAATAAAAAGAAACTCTGAATGGCAGAAATATGTAAAAGAGCATAGTTCTATTTCTGATGTGGTAGAAAAGTATAAAGAATATAAGAAAGCTAAAAATGATCTCGAACAGGCTAAAGAAATGCTGAATGACAAAGAAATGAAGGAATTAGCAGAAATAGAAATAGAAGAAATTAAAGAGAGATTACCAAAAATAGAAGAAGAATTAAAGATTCTTTTGATTCCTAAAGACCCAGATGATGATAAAAACATCATTTGTGAGATAAGAGGAGGCGCAGGAGGGGAAGAAGCTGCACTGTTTGCGGGAGTTTTATTTAGAATGTATAGCATGTATGCAGAGTCTAAATACTGGAAGGTAGAAATTTTGAATGAAAATGAAACAGGTTTAGGTGGATACAAGGAAATAGCGTTTATGATAACTGGAAAAGGAGTGTATAGCAGGCTTAAGTTTGAAAGTGGAGTACACAGAGTACAAAGAGTTCCAGATACAGAAAATAGTGGAAGAATACACACGTCTACAGTAACTGTAGCGGTATTACCAGTGGTAGAGGATGTAGAAGTTGAAATTAATCCAGCGGATATAAAAATGGATGTGTTTAGAGCGTCAGGAGCAGGCGGACAGCATGTTAACAAGACTTCGTCAGCTGTGAGATTGACACATATTCCAACAGGTCTTGTTGTTGAATGCCAGTCAGAAAGGTCACAACTCCAAAACAGAGAATATGCAATGGGAATGCTACGTTCTAAAATATATAAAATAGAAAAAGAAAAACAGGATGAAGAACTTGCAAGTGAAAGAAAATCACAGGTAGGAAGCGGAGATAGAAGCGAGAAAATAAGAACATATAACTATCCACAGGGGAGAATAACAGACCATAGAATTCAAATGAGCATATATCAGATGGAAAGTTTCTTAAATGGAGACCTGGATGAGATGATAGACAATTTGATTGCAGCAGATAGAGCAGAGAAATTAAAGGGAAACGGAGAATAATTCAACATGAAAATAATTGTTGTCAGACATGGCAAAGCTCGGAATAAATACTCTTGGGAAAGTAGTAGGGCACGTAGATGGTCCTCTTATTGATGAAGGGATAAGACAGGTAGAAGAAATCCGAGAAAAACTATTAAATGTGCCAATAGACCTTATAATATCATCACCTCTTCGCCGCGCAATAGAAACAGCTGAAATAATAAACAGAAATAGGAATATACCCATTTTAATAGATGAGCGTGCGCGTGAGCGAAATCTTGGGATATATGAGGAAATTTCACCTAATGAAGAAAAGTTCAATGAAATTAGGTATTATAGTAAAAATGTTGCTGTTCCCAGTGGTGAAGACTCTCATACATTCACAAAAAGGGTGTTTGAATTTTTAGATGATGTTATAAAAGAACATAAAGGGGATAAAGACACGATATTAATAGTCACACATGGAATGTTTTTGCGTTCAGTGAGCTGGTATTTTAAGGGATTCCCTAATGATGATGAAATAATTCATAGGGTTGAAAATTGCCAGATGGATGAATATGAAGTATAACTAAGTGTATTAAAAGTTCCTTGCTTAGATATATTTATAATAATTTATAATATATTTAAGCAAAGGACTTTTTGTTTTGAGGTGGGGAATTTATTTTGGAAGAACTATTGAAAATAACGTTAATTGGATTGTTTTTTGGGACCTTTGGAACTACTATTGGAGGGATAATAGGGGTAACAATAAAAACCACATCAGAAAAATTCTTGAGTTTTATTCTTGAATTTGCATCAGGTCTTATGATAGCAATAGTGTGTTTCGGGCTGATACCAGAAAGCTTGAAATTAAGTGAGATTACTATTACAGCAATAGGGATATTACTTGGCATAATAGTCATGATACTATGTAATATCTTTGTAAAAAAGAAACTTGCAAAAAGGCCAGGAACTAGAAATTCGCTGTTGAAAACAGGAATTATAGTGAGCATTGGGCTGGCTATTCATAATTTCCCAGAAGGGTTGGCTATAGGTTCTGGATTTGGATCTTCTATAACATTAGGGTATTCCTTAGCTGTAGCGATCTTACTACATGATGTGCCAGAAGGAATTGCAATGTCAGTTCCTATGAAGTCGGGAGGAATGAAAAAAAGCAGGGTATTGATATATACAATATTATCAGGAGCAACTACGGGAGTAGGAGCTTTCTTTGGCAGCTTAATAGGGAATGTCTCAGAAGGAATGATTAGCATGTGTTTGGCGTTTGCAGGAGGAGCGATGCTATATATTGTGTTTCGGAGAATTAATGCCGGAATCTAGGAAGTTATACAAGGGAAAAATTGCTCATTTGGGCAATATTTTAGGCTTTTTACTAGGAATTTTAGCATTTTATTTTTAGGAATCCTAACAGGGAGAATAATTAGACGAATTATGACAAAAAGATGACAAAAAGATGACAAATTTGTAACAAAACTATTGACTTTTATAATGAAATATAATATCCTTATAGCAATGAAAATATGATGAAAACGGAGGAATAATCTTGGCTATAGGTGATATAATTGTAGGAATTGACATAGGAACATCCAAGGTTAGCGTAGTGGTTGGAGAAGTGAACAACTTTAATCAGGTTGAAATCATTGCTACTGCAGAAGCTAAATGCTTTGGTATGAAGAAATCCAAAATCACAGATGAAGAAGAAATTACTTCCGCAATTTCAAAGGCAATTGATGAAGTAGAAGAAGCAGCTAACCTAACTATAAATTCTGGATATGTAACAATACCAGGGAAATATGTAACAATAGTGCAAAATAGCATAGTAAAAGAGGCGAAAGACAAGTATGCTGGAATATCCAGCAAGGATGTTAGCACAGCTATGTTGCAAGTTAGGGATATTGATGTTCCAGATGATAAAGTATTAATAGATGTAGTAGCAGACGAGTTTTCTTTAGACAATGGGAAAGTAGTAGATGATCCAGTAGGTAGCCTAAGTTCAACATTCACGGTAAAAGGACAAGTCATACTTGCGGATAAAGAATATGTAAAGCAATTATCTAATATATTTAAAAAAGCTAATATGGAAATAGATGGAATAGTGCCAAACGTACTTTCTGAAAGGGCATTAATACTTGACAGTAACGAATTGGGCGACAATGTTATGATTTTAGACATAGGAGCTGGAAACACCGATATAGGGGTATTCGAAGGGGCATCTTTTGTGTATACAGATACAATTCCATTAGGTGGAGACAATATTACAAAAGATATTGCATATGTATTTAACATCACAGATGAAGAGGCAGACAGGTTAAAAAGACAATATGGACTAGCCCTAAAGTCGTTTATAAATAATGATACAGATATAATACTAAATACATATAAAGGTGAAGAAAGAGCAAAAACGATAAAGAGTTCGGAGCTTATAGAGGTAATAGAGGCAAGAATAGAGGAAATTTTTACAATCATAAACAAAAATATAACAAACGAAGGAATAAAAGGGAATATAAACAATGTAATATTGACAGGGCAGGGAATAACAAATATAAATAAAAGTGATGTAGCAGGCAAAATAATATTGAATATTCCGGTAAAAATATCAACAGGAAGATTAATAAGTACAATAAAGCCAAATTATAGATCAAGTTATGCGTTGGTAAGATATGTTGCGGCAAGGCCATTTACAAAAACAGTTTCAAGCAGCATTGATACTAAATCAGATGAATCTATAATAAAGACAATCATAGAAAGAGTAAAAGAGTTTTTCTATTCATAATTTGAAAACCAAACATGTTATTAATTTTAAAAAATATAAATAAGAGAAAGTGTTAAAAATAGGATTTACATTTTAAGTCTCTTAAATAAGGAGGATAATCTATATGTTAGAAACAGAAATTGAAGAAACAAGCTATATGATGGATGGGACAGCGACTATTAAGGTAATTGGTGTAGGTGGTGCAGGGAACAACGCTATAAATCGAATGATAGACTCAGGAATAAAAGGTGTGGAATTTATAGCAATAAATACAGACAGGCAAGCTCTTGGATTATCTAAAGCAAGCTCTAGAGTACAAATTGGGGAAAAGATAACAAGAGGCTTAGGAGCAGGTGCAAATCCGGATATAGGAGCTCAGGCAGCAGAAGAAAGTAAAGCAGAAATAGCAGAAATGCTAAGAGGCGCAGATATGGTATTTGTAACAGCGGGAATGGGCGGAGGAACAGGAACAGGAGCAGCACCTATAGTTGCAGCAGCAGCAAGAGAACTAGGAATATTAACAATAGGAGTAGTAACAAAGCCATTTACTTTTGAAGGGAAGAAGAGACTTACACAGGCAGAGAGAGGAATTACAAATTTAAAGGACAAAGTTGATACTCTAGTTGTAATCCCTAATGATAAATTATTGCAAATAGTTGATAGAAGAACATCAATAGTGGAAGCATTTAAGATGGCAGATGATGTGCTAAGACAAGGTGTTCAGGGAATTTCAGATCTTATTTCAGTACCAGGATTAATAAACTTAGACTTTGCAGACGTTAAGACCGTGATGTTAAATACAGGAATGGCACATATGGGAATCCGGAAGAGCAAGTGGAGAAAATAAAGCAGAAGATGCGGCAAAACAAGCTATTCAAAGCCCATTGCTAGAAACATCAATAGAAGGAGCAAGAGGAGTTATTATAAATATAACTGGTGGAATTGAATTAGGATTACAAGAAGCAAATACAGCGGCAGAACTTATTCAAAGAAGTGTTGATCCAGAAGCAAATATTATATTCGGTGTAGTAACAGATGAAACATTTGGAGATGAAATGACAATTACAGTTATTGCAACAGGATTTGAAAAAGATCCAAAGATATCAAGTGTGGGAGTAGAAAACTTAATAAACAGTACTTGGAACAAGAAAATAAATTCTATACCAACACCTACAGAGAACAAAGAGGCGCAAAATGACTTGGATATACCTTCATTTTTAAGAAAAAAAGGAAATAAGATATAAAAAATATATAAGTTATATGCAAGAAATCTGTTTATACAGGTTCAATAAAAGGAGGAGAACCTTTAAGAGGTAAAGCTATCCTCTTTTTTAATGAAAAAAAAGAGGATAGAAGGAGAAAAGAAACGTCAAGATCCCAATTGTTAGAGAAATAATCTATTTTTGTAGATTATTTCTTTTTTCGCCACCAAGAAGTGACAGAAAAATAACCACTAAGTGTTATAAAATAGCCGTGCGGATATTTCCATATGCAAAATTATGTATACAAAAAAGAAAAGGATGAGTATGACAATATATGTGGATATAGTTTTTCTGGAAAATTTACTTATGAATTATATAATCATTTTTGCATCAGGAGTGATATTAAAATTGCCAACAAGAACAAAAAGGTATTTCTTGGCAAGCAGCATTGGAAGCGCGTATGCGATAATAAGCTACATGTCGATGATGGGAAATTTTCCCAACATACTGCTCAAAATAATCTTATCA
>Ga0209737_10002084_pt1 | contig 14051 bp, 1 predicted proteins | sample TergutCu122P3_FD_187284 | JGI IMG/M metagenome (GOLD analysis project Ga0209737, IMG submission 187284) | Cubitermes ugandensis P3 segment gut microbial communities from Kakamega Forest, Kenya - Cu122 P3 (SPAdes) (version 2) | ecosystem: Host-associated > Arthropoda: Insects > Digestive system >... | reverse complement strand
GAGAAAGGCAGTATTACGCTGCTACGGTGACGAGTGACGGGTGACGAGTGACGGGTGACGGGTGAAGGGTACAAGGTGAAGGGTGAAAGGGTAATTTAAGAATTTAAAGATTTAAGAATTTAATAACAACTAAATAATAACTGAATAACTGAATAACTGAATAACTCGTAACTAAAAACTCGCTTCACGCTTAACTTTTCACGACAAATCAACAAATAACCAAATCAACAAATAAGCAAATAAAAATGGCTCGCGTTTTATTATTTTTTTTATTATGCATATTCTGCGGCAGTCTTTATGCGCAAAGGGCTGAGGAATCGGGCTTGAGGATTGAGCAGCGATTGGCGCGAGCCTCCGGCGATAGTACTGTTATGCAGCGGCAGGGTTCGCTGAGTAATCCTCCTAATCCGGGTTCTATTCATATCAACAGAAATGAGACTTACAGGGCATATACTCCTACCCAATTGGTGGAAGAAATTTTTGTAAAAAGCGGCGCTTGTGTATCGGTGAGCAACGTGCAGTTGCGCTCGCACGGCTGGAATGGTTCAACCTGGACGCATAACGATAACAGGGGTTTAGGCTATTTTTCAAGGGGAACTTCCAATTTTGAAATGGAAGAAGGCTTGCTGCTTTCTACCGGAGGATTGGTTTCGGCTGAAGGGCCTAACATCTCCAGCAGCGGGGTTGCCGAACCGATTGGAGCTGTGCTCTACGACCCTGATTTACAATCGCTGGTGTCAAATGTTTACAATGTTTCTGTACTGACCTTTAATTTTGTACCCATCAGCAATACTATACAGTTTCGCTATGTTTTTGCTTCAGAAGAATATTTGGAGTATGCTAATACCAATTATAATGACGTATTCGGCTTTTTTATTTCCGGTCCGGGCATTAGCGGAGCGCAAAATATAGCCACCCTGCCTACTACTACCACCGGCACTAACGTGGTTTCTATTAATAATGTTAACTGGGGGAATGTATTATATAGTAATCATAATTGCGCCGCAAGCACACATTCTTCCGCCGCTAATCCTCGGTACTACATCAATATTCCCGGCGTACCAAGTTCCGGCTGGGGAGGGTTTTCAGTAAATTGTCCCGGCACGCTGACGTCTCAAGCGGAAGCCCTGCGGGCAAGTATGGAGTATAACGGGCGTACGGTGGTGCTTACCGCAAGTTATACGGTTGTTCCCTGCCAAACCTATACTTTGAAGCTGGCAGTCGGGAATGTCGGTCATTCTGATCAACTGTATCAATCAGGGGTGTTTTTGGAAGCCCGCAGTTTCGATATGGGCGAAAACTTAATAAACTACGGGAATGATATAGAGGGAGTGGACATTGTTTACCGAGACTGCACCAACAATAAACTCGTAATTACCCGCCCCAGTGCCGACCCCAGTCCTTTAGACGTATTCCTCACCTACGGCGGAACAGCTGTTAACGGCGTTGATGTTTCGATTTATCCGGGAGGAGGCGCACTGCCTGCCATGGTAACCATTCCTGCCGGCAGTTTATCGGTCGAAATACCTTATCAGGCTAATACGCCGCCTGCAGGCCCGGCAACTTTTACCATTACCATTAGTTGTCCTTGCGGCGGCGGCGGTTTATTTACCAAAGAAATATACATATACGATAAATCGCCCGATGAAAACTTTCAGGTCATCACTTCGCCCGCCTGTTCGGGAGTGGATAACGGAGCAATAAGCTTTATCACCGGTTCAGGAGGCTCTGGTCAATACGAAAGTTCTATTGACGGAACTGCAAGTTGGCAGTCGGCTTCACTCGGTTATACCGGATTAGCTGCAGGAAGCTATACTGTATATATACGCGACAGCAGCAGTTGTCACCTTACCCTGCATGAAGTAATAATTACTACGACTACTGCCGATGCAGGTCCCGACCAGTCGTTGTGCAGCAACGAGTTTACCATGGCGGCGCAAGCATTGGCTGCCGGCGAGTCGGGACTCTGGTCAATAATTTCGGGTACGGCAAGCATTGCCGACCCAACAAGCCCAACCACCGGCGTTACGCTGAGCAGCGCATCGGCAACCCTGATGTGGACAATAACTGCTGCGGACTGCGAGGTAAGCGGCGAGGTGAACCTTACAGTATATCCGCTTCCTTCGGCAACCATAACCGCTTCTACCTATATGCTTTGTTTTGGCGAAACGGCTACCTTAATAGCTGACGGAGCAAGCGGAACGACTTCGGCCTTGACTTATACATGGTATGAAGGTGCTGCAACTTTGGGGACTACTACCGTAAATGAATACCTTACTGCTGCCTTGACGGCAACGGCCGATTATTCAGTTATAGTACTCAATGAGAATGGTTGTGCAGAGACTTCAAATATCATAAGCATTACGGTAAATCCGCTGCCGGAAGTAAGCATATCGGTGGCGCTTGATGAACTTTGTTTCGGCGAAGCGACTATATTAACGGTTCATGTGTCGGCAGAAAGTACTACGTCCATGACCTATACCTGGTACGAAGGAACTGCATATTTGGGAACGACTACAGATTTAGATAACGAATACCCTACCGGCGCTTTAACGGCAACGGCTACTTACTCCGTAACAGTGCGCAATAGCTATGGTTGCGAAGCATCTGCCGCAATAACTGTAGTATGCCACCCCTTACCCGCATTAGTTACCGTTCCTGATATTACCGAGTGTTATAATACGCCGGTGCTTATCGGCGCCTCAGTAACAAATATGAGCGCTGTGATTACCTGGTTCACCGACTTTTATATCACGCCCATAGTAGCGGCGGGCAGCATCACCGTAGCTCCTGCCACGAATACCGTATATTATGTTGAAGCAATATCCGACAAGGGCTGTTCCACCCGCGATTCGGTGAGGGTAAGCATAAAACCCTTACCCGATTTGATTACGGGTACTGCTCCGGAAATTTGCTATGGCGAATCGGTTGAAATCGGCGCTGAGGCAACGAACATAAGCAATACCATCACCTGGTACAGCGATCCTTTTTACAACAATATCATAGCCGTTGCCAATACCATAACCGTAAGTCCGCTCGCCACTACCGATTTTTATGTGGTAGCATTGTCAACGGAGGGCTGCAAGGCAGCCGATGTAGTAACTGTAACAGTACACCCGCTGCCGGTGCTGACTGCCAATAACCTCAACATTTGCGCCGGCGATGAAATTACAGTATCGGCAACAACGAATGATGCCGGCGATTTTATACGATGGTACAGAGATGCCCTGTATATCCAATTTATTCAAGCGGTATCGTTCAATACAGTACCCATTTCGGATACGGTGTTTTATGTGGAAGCGGAGAGCATTTACGGCTGTATATCGCGCGACAGCGTTGAAATAACGCTCACCTTGCCGCCGCAGGTCAGGGCTATGGACGACCTGCGTATTTGTTACGACGAGGAAATTACGCTGACCACAACTATTGCCGAGGGTGTCATATCGTGGAATGTTTTGCAAACCAACGTCCGTCTTACGGCATCTACTTATTACATTGTTACAGCCTCTCGTCCGCCATGCCCCGATGTGCGTGACACAGTGCGCATCACGGTAGGGGAGGAGCTTTATATCGAACCGACTACCTTGCCGCCGTTCAGGGGCAGCCGTCTGTATAATCAACAACTTACCACCAATGCCGAATCTCCGCATACGTTTACACTCATAGACGGCACGCTTCCGGGCGGCATCACGCTGCAAGGGAACGGTCTGTTGCGAGGCATACCCACCATAGGTTTAAGTGAGGACAGAGACTATCTGTTCACCGTACAGGCGCTTGACCCTTATGCTTGTTTTGTTACCAAAACATACATCATAAGGGGCGAGTTTTATATTCCAAGTGTATTTTCGCCCGATGGAGACGGGATAAATGACCACTTCATGGAGGGGTACAAGGTAGTGATATTCGACAGGCTCGGTTTTAAAATATTTGAAGGGGACGATGGTTGGGACGGCACCTGCAAGGGGAAGGTTGCACCGGTAGATACATACTTCTATATCCTATTCTACCGCGATGCAGAAGGAAAAGATTTACAGGAGAAAGGCAGTATTACATTGCTAAGATAGCGTGTTTGTAATTTATTAATTAACAATTAATTAACAAGGCTATCATTCAATTAATTAGCAAGTTAAGCCTGCTAACTGCTTAATATTCTTAATATTTATATAGGTAAAAGTTTGCAAAAAATAAATATTATTTAGTATATTTGCCCTTCAAAAGAATTAGTAAAGTAATAACACATTGACTGACCTTCTTCTAAAACATTTAAAACCTATGAAAACTATCCTGAAAAAAGCTGGATTTCTTTTCCTTTTTAGCTTTACGTATATCTATGTTTTCGGACAAAATATCGTTATTAATCCCGACGGTGGCGCGGGGTTGAACGATGGCTTGAAATTATTGATTACACCTACCGGCAGTGTTCATGTTTACCGAGAAAACAAAACACAATACCATAATGCCAACAATTGGGGAACAGCTACTCATGATGATAGAGCTGTTCGAATACAGGTTATATTTGAACGAAACGGTTCCTTTGCCCCCATGCAATCCTTTCACGCTTGTCATATTCTCACTCCGGCTGTGGTTGATGAATATGGAAACTGGACGGCAAGTATGTCGGGCTATGTAACATCGAACTTTGGCGGGCAGTTTTTCTTAACCATGGATTTTTCCTACACCTACCCCGAATTATATTATACTGTTGACTACTATCTTCGGGCGCCGTCCAATTTAACGGGCGCCCCGCAGACACTCCATATTTACCTTGACCACGAAGCCTATATTTTGCAGGGTGGCGCCTCGAGAGGGCTTCGCATTGTAAATGCTACCGGAGATTTTGTAGGCAATTACCGGTTCTCCTCCGATACTCCGGGCGGGTGTCAAAATTATCATGATATGCGCACCCCATCAGTCCATGGCTTTAAAACCGATGGGCCGGGATTCAGAAGCTATTATACCGGACCATATCAGCAGCGATTACAGGCGATTAATACGAGCCCTTTACGGATGTTAGCTAATCTAATAGATCCTAATTGTGTGAGAAGCGGAGTAGCTGTTAACTTTACAATAGGTCCCCTTTCGGCAGGGGATGCCGCCGTTAGAAGGGTCTTGCACTGCTACGGCAATTATGCAGCAAGTGTAGGGGGAGTTACAGTAACGGAATTTGATAATTTAGCGGTGGGTACTCCTCCACCACCTCCTCCATCTTCAACTGTAACCGTAAGTTTTGCAGCAAGCAGCTTTAGCCAGTTGGAAGGGCACGTACCTAATACGGCAACAGCAGCCTCAATTGTTGTATCGGGCGGCGTGCTTGGCTATAATCAAATCCTGAGTATTGCAGCCACCAATGGTACCGCTGTATCGGGAACTGATTATACCTATGTGCCGGGGTTTGTTATTCCCGCAGGAGACTACACTACTCCCCAAACCATTACCCTAAACAATATTACCATCTTAGGCAACAGGATTTGTCAGCCGAACAGGACTTTTAATCTTATCATCAGCTCCCCTACAAATTGTACAGCCTTGATAACCAATGGAAGTCCAAGCACCGCTACCTTTACCATTATTGACGACGACCCGCTCGAGATGAATATTCCGCCTAACCAAAGCTATTGTGTAGGCGCTGTGGTTCCTGCCATCATCTTCTCCACTTCGCTTCCCAATACTACTTACACTTACAGTTGGACGACCACCAATGGTACTGCCATTGGGCTTTCGGCAAATAGCGGAACAGGCAATATCTCGTCATTTACAGCTGTCAATACTACCGGTGCGCCCATTACTGCTCTCATAACAGTAACGCCAAGGTTAACAGGCTCAACCTGTACTACTGCAACAACATTCACCATTACGGTAAACCCCTTGCCGGAAATTCTGCTTGTACCTTCTTCAAGCAATGTATGCCCCAATGATATTCTTACGCTGGAAGCCCAAACAATAGGAGGAGTTACTCCGGGCGCCATGACCTACACCTGGTTTAACGGGGCCGGGCAAATGGGCGCTACTGCGGCAAACACTTATAGTCCGGGCACTTTGACCGCACCCGCTACTTTTTCGGCAATAGCCGCTAATAACTACGGTTGTTCCTATACATCAAATGCGGTGGCTATAACCACAGATTCACCTATTATAGTTGAACTTGCAGCTTCTGCCGGCACCCTCTGTTCCGGCAATACCCTTGTCCTGGAAGCTACGGTAACAGCCGGCTCTACTACGGCAATGACCTATACATGGTATGAAGGCGGTACAGCTATGGGTACTACTACTGCCGGTTCTTACGCATCTTACACTATATCCGCTTTAACGGCAACGGCTACTTATTCGGTAGTGGCAGAAAACAATGCCGGTTGTGAAAGCGCTTCCAATGAGGTAATGGTGATAGTGTATCCAAAGCCTGTTGCTACCATTGAGGCTACTCCCTCTATCTTATGTGCGGGCGGGCATGCTGCATTAACCGCTACGGTAACGGAGGGCGCTACTCCTTCCATGACCTATACATGGTATGAAGGCGGTACAGCTATGGGAACTACTACGATTGACACCTATATTGTAGGCTCTGTAACAGCAGCCACCTTTTCTGTAGAAATAGAAAATGAATATGGTTGCGTAGCCTCATCAGACGAAACAACAGTAACCATTGTAGTGAATACGCCGCCTGTTACAAACATATTGGCTGCTCCGAGCGTGCTTTGCTTCGGCGACCCTGCAACAATTACCCTAACGGCAGACGTAAATCCGGCAGGGACTACTACGGCTATGACCTATACCTGGTTTGCCGATGGTGCATATATAGGAACTACCAATAACTCGAACAATGAGTTCTTTCTCGGTAGTCCCCCGACAGCTACCACCGAGTATTCTGTCTGGGTACGCAACTATTATGATATTAGCGATCAAAGCTGTTTCTGGGTATCAGATACTGTAACTGTTACGGTAAACCTGCTGCCGGTAATTGAATTGACAGCCTCGCCTTCGGCGGTATGTATTGGCGATGCGACTTCCATTACCTTGACGGCAACAGTAACGGGAGGAAACGTCTCGCCCTTGACCTATGAGTGGTTCGAAGGCACTGTCTCAATGGGCACTCCTACCGGAAGCAACACCTACAGCCTTGCCCCCTTGTCGGCAACGGCTACTTATTCGGTAATAGTAACCAACGGTAATTCTTGCTCACATACATCAGCAGATTTAGAAGTGATTGTACATCCGTTGCCTGCAGCAAGCTTATCAGCTTACCCGCCTATGGTATGCCATGGCGGGCCTTCCGTATTAACCGCCGAGGTAACGGCAGGAAGCACTACCGCCATGACTTACACCTGGCATGAAGGGGTCGGAACATTGGGAACAACAACAGTTAACTACTATACTACAGGAAATATAACGACAGAGACTAACTTTTTCGTGGAGATACGCAATGAGAATGGTTGTGTAGCATCAGCAGATGCTACAACAGTAACCATTGATATTTACGGCGATCCGATAGAAGCAACCATAGACGCTATTCCAAATCCCATTTGTTTCGGCGAAGCGACTACCTTAACGGCTGTACTCCTGTCCGGAAATACGCCGGCTATGTCCTATACCTGGTATGAAGGAAATACTTTGTTAGCAACTAACGATATCCTTGATTTTCCTGTTGGTCCCCTGACAGTTACTACCGAATATTCTGTTTGGGTGGAGAATGCCTGGGGCTGTTTCTCAATATCGGATACTATACTCGTTCAGGTGCACCCGCCGCTTACAGCCACCATATCGGCATCTGCCAACCTGCTTTGTTCCGGCGAAACGGTTACATTAACAGCCGGAGTATCGGATGAAATAACTACAGCTGTCTATACCTGGTACGCAGGAACGGTTGTTATTGCCACTACTAATGTAAATGAATATACCGGTCCTTTGACGCTAACGGCTGATTACTGGGTAAGGGTCGCTGCCAATAACTGCTCCGGTTCATCAACTCCTGTAAATATTACAGTAAACCCGCGGCCGGACATTGACCTGACGGCTGTTCCGCATCCTCTTTGTTCCGGTTATGCGACTACACTGACAGCCAATGTAGGAAACGGAAATACGCCGGGAGCCATGACCTATACCTGGTATGGAAGCGGTACACCTATTACTACTACTTACGGAGATACTTACACCTTACCTTTACCTGCTTTAACAGCAACTGCCGAATATTCGGTATGGGTAAACAATAGCTATAACTGCCCCGCAACAACAGCTATCACGGTAACAGTAAACCCGCAGCCTGTTACAAGCATAACAGCTTCTACCTACGAGCTTTGTTCCGGCGGAACCCTTTCATTATATGCCAACGTAATCGGGGATATTCCCCCTATGTCCTACGAATGGTTTGCAGGAACCCTGTCGCTGGGAACTACCCCCCTGCCCGAATACACTACCGGCACTTTGACGGCAACTGCCGATTATTGGGTAATGGTAACCAATGGCAATGCTTGTTTCCAATCATCAGATACCATAAGCATAACAGTACACCCGCTGCCGGGCATTAACCTGGCAGCTCCTGATGCGGTTTGTTTCGGCGAAACCGCTGTAATAACCGCTTCAATATGGGGTGGAAATACTCCGGGCAGTATGACCTACAGCTGGTTTGAAGGAAATAGTTCCATGGGAACTACTACTATGGACGAATACCATACCGGCGCTTTGACCTCACCGGCTACTTATTACTTAGTGGGAACCAATGGTCATGGCTGTTCTCAATCATCAGACACCATAAGCATTATGGTGAATCCCTTACCGATAATTGACCTTGAGGCTGTTCCAAACCCTCTTTGTTTAGGCGATGCAACAACCTTAACTGTTACAGTAACAGATGGCTATACTCCGGGTATGTTTTATGTTTGGTATGAAAATGGCGGACTATTAGACTTTTCTAATGATAACACATACACTCTCAGCGCTTTGACGGCAACGACCGAGTATTTCGTGACCGCCTATAACAATAATAGTAGCTATCACAACAATAGTTGTTCCTACACATCATCTCCTGTAACCATTACAGTAAATCTGCTGCCAGCGGCTACGATAACAGCTTCCCAAACTACGCTTTGTTCCGGCGAGTCTGCGACCTTAACGGTGACTGTTGACCCTCTTGGTTTGACTTCGGGGGCTATGACTTATACCTGGTATGCCGATGGCACAGCATTGGGGACTACTACGGTTAACCAATATACTGCAAGTTCCATAACGGCAACGGCAGAATATTGGGTAATGGTAGAGAATGGCAATGCTTGTTCTCAATTATCAGACACCATAAGCATTACGGTACATCCGCTGCCGCATGTATATGATATACCCTCAGTGATTTTCTGTTCCGGCGACACCTTTGGCGGTATAAGCTTCTCGGGCAGTTATACCGACCCGGGCTACAGCTACACATGGACGAGTACGGGGCCTTACATAGGTGAAACTGCAACCTCCGGTTCAACAAGCATAGGCAGCTATACGGTAAGCAATACAGGTACAACTGTTTTAACGCATACTTATACAGTAACGCCGGTCTATTACGGCAGTTCAGCAACGCCGATTTGTACCAGCGAGGCAGTTACCTTTACGGTAACAGTACTTCCTGTTCCGCAGTTGGGTTCAACTTATAGCACTATCATTGATGTGCCCGGCGCGCTCATTACAGTGCCTGTCGGCTTGGGTACTTTCACTACTGTGAACTGGACGAATAATAATACGGATATAGGCTTGGCTGCATCGGGAACAGGCAACATATCCTTCACAGCGGCTAACACAACGACTGTGCCTGTTGCCGGAACTATAACCCTTACGCCTGAATACAGTACAGGCACGGCTACTTGCTTGGGCTCTCCTGCCACTTTTACCATAATAATATTGCCGCCGGATGGTGTAGTAGTATTGCCCGCCGACCCTGCGCCAATTTGTGCGGACGGAACGGTGAATTTAACTCCCGCTACCCCGACCTTGAATTTGGGAGGCGTTTGCAGCTTTTTGAGCGGCACATGGACACTCGACAATTCGACTTTTACTCCTCCGCTGACGCTTAGTACCGCCGGTACTTATGCCTTGGCTTACATTGCGACTACCTCCTGCGGTACCCATATTTCCAATACGGTAACGGTAACTGTTCATGCAAATCCCGTGGTAACAATAACGGCTGCTCCTTCTACAGTATGTGTCGGCGAGTCGGCCACCTTAACTGCCGGCGTATCGGGGGGAATTACCGGCTCCATGTCGTACACATGGAATGTAAACGGCTTTGCGGCGACTACCACACCGGTTGCTACGTACACCTTAACTAACTTGACGCACAATGCTCTTTATTCAGTTTTTGTGGAGAACAGCAATGGCTGTACGGGAATAAGCCCATTTGAAACTATAACAGTAAAAGAAGTACCGCGGGTAAACAATATACCCTCTATGCTTCTATGTTCCGGCGGCACCTTTGGCGGCCTGACTTTCACAGGCAACCACCCCGGCCCTGAATACAGTTATACATGGACGAGTACGGGCGATAATATTGGCCAGTTGGAGACCTTCGGCACAACAAGTATAGGCAGCTATACGGTAAACAATACGGGTGCAACTGTTTTAACGCGTACTTACACAGTAACGCCGACCAACGATGTTTGCACCGGCCCTGCCGCAACTTTTACGGTAAGCGTACTTCCAGTTCCGCAGTTAAGCTCAACCTACACTGACATAGTAACCTTACCCGGTGCGGCCGTTACGGTGCCTGTCGGTTCGGGAACTTTCACCGCTGCGGGCTGGACTAATGATAATACAGCTATAGGCTTGCCGGCAAGCGGAACGGGAGATATATCGTTTACAGCAGCGGCCAACACAACAACCGTACCTGTATCGGGGATGATTACCATTACTCCGGTGTACAGTATGGGCACGGCTACCTGTACGGGCGAGCCTGCTACCTTTACCATAACAATATTGCCTTTGAGCGGGATAGTAATATTGGCTGAACCTCCGCCGATTTGTATGGGCGGAACAGTGACTTTGACGCTCCCGACCTTTGATTTGGGAGACTGTGCTCCCCCCCTTGGCGGCACCTGGACTTTCAACAATTCGAGCTTTACCCCTCCCTTGGTGCCTGCTGCTGCCGGCACTCATGTCTTGGCTTACATTGTAAGTACCTCTTGTGGTATTTATGCCTCCAATACGGTAACGGTAACGGTAAATGCCAATCCCTCTGCTGTAGCAATAACGCCTGATGATTTGGAAGTGTGCATCGGCCGGTCGGCTACCTTAACAGCCCATGTATCGGGCGGAGCGCCCCCCATGTCGTCCTACGAATGGTTTGTGAACGGCTCACCGGAAACTACCACGCTGACGAATACTTACGGCACTTCTCCCTTGACGGCTTCTACCACTTATTCGGTGCTTGTGCAGGATGCCAACGGCTGTACGGCAACAAGTCCTCCGGTAACTGTAACCGTGAAAGACCTGCCGCAGATGATTAATATAGATGATGTGGTTTTATGTTCCGGAGCTGTTTTTGGAGGCGTAGTCTTCGCAGGCAATCATTCCGGAGCGGGCTACAGTTATAACTGGACGAGTGGAGGCGATAATATTGGCCAACCTGCGACCTCCGGTACAATGACAGGAGGTATAAGTCCCTATCAGGTTGTAAACAATATGGGCACTACTACCTTAGTGCATACTTATATCGTAGAACCGACTTATTACGGTATTTGTACCGGCGCTCCCGTTACTTTTACGGTAAGCGTGCTTCCTCTTCCGCAGTTGAGTTCAAGCTATTCCGACATAGTAACCTTACCCGGTGCAACCATCACTGTGCCTTCAACAGGCACCTTTACTTATGTCGGTTGGACGAACAGTAATACGGCTATAGGCTTGCCGGCAAGCGGCACAGGAGATATATCGTTTACAGCAAATAATCCATCGCTTACTGACCCTGTTTCCGGATATATAGTAGTCACTCCGGTATATACTGCAGGCACATTGACCTGTTTTGGCGACTGGGACGATTTTACTGTAGTAGTACTGCCCGCAAGTTCTGTAGCGGCAATTGTTCATAGTACGCCTTACTCGCTTTGTGAGGGCGGTTCTCTGGATATGTCAACTACCGGCACAACCTATTCTTTGCCCGGCTGTACTTTTATAGGTGATTATTGGACACTTGGCGGCGCGACCTATACTTATGCCGGCTTACAGTCGCACGTATTTAATACGGCAGGTACTTATGCCCTGGGTTACGCTGTAATTGCCGACTGCGGCACCTTTAATTCCAATACGGTAACGGTAACTGTTTATGAAAATCCGTCTTCTCTAACAATAACGGCTCCTGCGGAAGTATGCAATGGACTGTCGGCCACCTTGACTGCCAATGTAGGAGGCGGAACGACCACTCCCATGTACTATACCTGGGATATAAACGGCTCGCTGACATCCCCCTCGGCGCTGCATACCTATGAAGCAGGCTCCTTGACGGCTACCGGTACTTATTCGTTTTCTGTGCAAAACAGCCATGGTTGTACGGCAACAAGCCCGCCGGTAACTATAACGGTGAAAGATGTTCCGAATGTATATGATATACCCTCAGCGATTTTCTGTTCCGGCGATATCTTTAGCGGCGCAACCTTTTCGGGCAGTTATACCGGCCCGGGCTATGATTATATTTGGGAGAGTACAGGCCCTTATATAGGAGAACCTGCAACCTCCGGCTCAACGAGTATTGTCGGCTATACGGTAAACAATACGGGTGCAACTGTTTTAACGCATACTTATACAGTAACTCCGGTCTATTACAATAGTTCTACGACAACGCCGATTTGTACCGGCGGCCCTGTTACTTTTACGGTAAGCGTACTTCCTGTTCCGCAGTTAAGTTCAACCTATACCGACATAGTAACCTTACCCGGTGCGGCAGTCGGTCCTGTCTTTTCGACGGGCACCTTCACTTCTCTGAGTTGGGTGAACACTAATCCGGCTATAGGCTTGGGTTCATCGGGTACGACAAATCCGATAAGCTTTATTGCGACCAACGCAGGGACTGCGACTGAATCCGGTACCATCACCATTACTCCGGAATATAGCTTGGGCACGCTTACCTGTTCGGGTCTTCCTGACGATTTTACGGTGACGGTACTGCCATTGAATGATATAGTGGACTTGTCCGGCACACCTGCCTCAATTTGTGCAGGCGGGACGCCGGATTTGAGCACGCTTACCCTAAACTATAACTTGGGCAACTACTGCATACTTTTGGGAGGCAGTTGGGTACTTGACCATCCTGTTTATAGCCCTCTCTTGCCAATTCCTGAAGCAGGCACTTACGCCTTGTCTTACATTGCAAATACCTCTTGCGGCACCTACACTTCCAATACGGTAACGGTAACTGTTCATGCAAATCCGGCTGCAACAATAACGGCGCCGGCGGAAGTATGCGTTAACCAATCGGCTACCTTAACGGCTACTGTGAGCGGAACGACTGCCATCAACACCTACATTTGGAATATAAACGGCGCTGCGGCGGCTACTACTACGCTCGGTACGCATACTGTAAATAACTTGACGCATGATGCCCTTTATTCGGTGTTTGTGCTTGACGATAATAGCTGTTCGGCAACAAGTTCGCCTGAAACCATAGTAGTAAAACCGCTACCGCATGTAAATAATATACCTTCAGCGATTTTCTGTTCCGGCGCTACCTTTAGCGGTGTAACCTTTGGCGGAAACTACGCTGAAGCGGGCTACAGTTATACATGGACGAGTACGGGCGATTATATAGGCGAGACTGCAACCTCCGGTTCAACAAGTATAGCCGGCTATACAGTAAGCAATACGGGCGCAACTGTTTTAGCGCATACTTATACAGTAACGCCGGTCTATTACAATATTTGTGAAGGCAGTACAGTATCCTTTACGGTAAGCGTAGTTCCTGTTCCGCAGTTGAGTTCCACCTATACCGATATAGTAACCTTACCCGGTGCAATCTTGAATTTCCCTGTTGCAGGCACTTTCACGACCGCAAGTTGGACGAACAATAATCCGGCTATAGGCTTGGGTTCGTCGGGTAC
>Ga0209737_10002083_pt1 | contig 14051 bp, 15 predicted proteins | sample TergutCu122P3_FD_187284 | JGI IMG/M metagenome (GOLD analysis project Ga0209737, IMG submission 187284) | Cubitermes ugandensis P3 segment gut microbial communities from Kakamega Forest, Kenya - Cu122 P3 (SPAdes) (version 2) | ecosystem: Host-associated > Arthropoda: Insects > Digestive system... | reverse complement strand
TATCTTTTACCATACTTTCGGCGATGTGTTCCCCATATATAAAAGAAATGCTGGACAAGCATGTTTCCCGTTAATGTAATGTCCATTACGATAATGTCCATTACGATAATGTCCATTACGATAATGGCTGTTACGTTAACCAAGCTTTCATCGGGTCGGGCAAAGAGGCGGTTTTCGACAATGTACAAACCTTCGTTGGCAGTTGCCGCAGGCAAAGACAGATGTGTTGCATTTTTTGCAACAACTGTTCAGACAGACCAAACAGTTATCTCTTTCTTTGTGATTGATGACGGCATGAAACATGCGCCGGACTGCGTCCCGTGTCTGCTGGGAAGGGTTCTTTTCCAATCAAGACTCCCGGATAACGGGAAAGAATCGGAATCCGTTACGGCGGCATTGAAAACGTTCGCCGAGAAGATCTCGGAGGAACCGAACTCGGCGAGAGTTGCGACATTTGTGCACAGAAGCTCATATGAAGCATTGGGGGTCAAAGACCCGTACCTCGATCTGAAGATACGTGCCGATGAGACGGCGCTCCGATACAGCGAAAGGGTGAAAGCGTTCATTGAAAACTCGGACAACAAGTTCAGGGCGGCGGTGAAGATCGCGATCCTCGGCAACATAATGGATTTCGGCGCAGGTCTGGCGATCGACAGCCCGGACGAGTTCGACGGCATCTTCGAATCCCTGCTGGGAATGGAGCTTGCCGTCGATCACACAGAAGAAATGATGAACATTTTTAAGAAAGGAGGATCCGTCGTCTATCTCTTCGACAACTGCGGAGAGACCGTGCTGGATATGTATCTTATCGATCAAATTCGGAGCATGGGGAACAAAGTGATCGGAGTGGTAAGAGGCGAACCGATCCTGAACGATGTTACTTTAGACGACGCCGCCCGCATCGGCCTGGAGGATCATTTGGACAGCATCCTCACCACCGGCGCTTTCGCGATAGGCGTGGATATGAGAGCGATAGGGAATGAGCTGCGTGATGAGATGAACAACGCAGGGTTGATCATCGCAAAAGGCATGGCGAACTTCGAGTCGCTGGGAGAAGAGGAGCTCGGCGTTCCGATAGCATATCTTCTGAAAGCGAAATGCTCTCCCGTCGCAGCGGAGTTGGGGGTCAAAGCGGGGGACAACGTGGCAAAGCTCATAGCGTGAGTTTAATTACGCCGAAGGAATACCAAACTCTATAGGGTAATATATGAGGAATGTCAAACAGGCAGTCATCATGGTAGGGGGGCAAGGCACCCGGCTCATGCCTTTTACGAAACACCGCCCCAAGCCGGCGCTCCCGGTGCTGAACAAGCCGTGTTTAAGATATCTCTTGGAATCCATGGCCGAGGCCGGGATAAAGGAGGTGATCCTTGCCTGCGGTACCGGCTACAGGTCGCAGCCGCTGAAAGATGCGATAGGAGACGGCTCCGATATGGGGATGTCGATCGATTATTCATACGAAGAAGAGCCGCTCGGCACCGGCGGAGGGATGAAACTCATCAAGGATCGTTTGGACGATGTTTTTGTTGCGGCGAACGGCGACGTGTTCGCAGACATCTTATTGAATGAGCAGATAGACGCACACTTCTCAAGCAAAGCGGACGTGACCATCGCCCTGACCGGTGTGAAGGACGAGGACCGCCCTAAGTTCGGGATCGCCATCATCGACGCCGACGGCAGGATAACCGAATTCAAGGAGAAGCCGAAGGTGAATGAAACATCTTCCAATCTGGCGAATGCCGGCATCTACGTGATCAACAAAGATGTGCTGTCCCTCATCAAAGAGAACAAATTCGATTTTTCCAAGGACCTTGTGCCGAAGTTGATGAAGGAACGGAAAAGGATCCAGGGGTTCATGCTCAAAGGCACGTGGAGGGACGTCGGCCGCCCCGGCGATCTGCTGGACGTGAATATCGACATGGCCGCCAAGCACGGCGACGGGACATGGGAAAAGAAGGTCAGCAGATCCACCGTAAAAAAGCCGCTCTTCATGGGAGAGGCAGCATCCGTATCCGGGTCGGACCTCTCGTCCGCCGTTATCCTGAACGGCACGAAGGTGGTGAACAGCACCGTTAACAAAGCAATGATTATGAGCAACTGCACCATCCTATCCGCGACGATCAGGAACAGCATCATCGGCGCAGGCTGCATGATCTGTCCCGGCGCCGAGATAATCGATTCCGACATCGAGGACGGTCTGACGATCGGCGTGGACAAAAAGATAACGGGGGAGAGGGTGAAGAAAGAATGACCGATTATTACCGGGCAAGGGCGCCGCTGAGGATAGGCATCGCCGGCGGAGGTACGGATGTGGACCCGTACATGTCGCAGAAAGGCGGCTGCGTGCTCAATACCACCATCACAAAATATGCTAACTGCACCATAACACCGAAGTCCGGGTGCGTGATGTCCGTTCATTCCACTTACTACGGAAGATACGAAGCGCCCCTCGACGGGGGGCCGCTGAAACTGGACGGCAATCAGGATCTTATCAAAGCCGTCACCAATCATTTCGGAATAAGGGAGGGGTTCGACATCGTGATAGAATCGGATGTCCCGGCGGGATCCGGATTGGGAGGATCGTCGACCATGATGGTTGCTATGATATCGGCCGTATCGAAATGGCGGAGACTGGATATGGATAAGGACGAGATCGCAAGACTCGCATACACCCTGGAAAGAGAGGTAATAGGCCTGAAAGGCGGAAGACAGGATCAATACGCAGCGGCATACGGCGGTTTCAACATCATGGAGATGGACGCGAAGGGCGTAAAGGTGCGCAAACTTCAGATAAGCGACGACGTGAAGAACGAACTGCAGTACAGGTCGCTGCTCTGCTACACCGGAACATCAAGGGAATCGGCCGACATCATCTCATCGCAGATCGAGTCCTTTAACAAAGGCAACAACGAAAAGGCACTTGACGAATCGAAGAGGCTTGCGGTCGAGATAGGGAAGGCTTTGGTGGACGGGGACATAGAAGAAGCGGGGGCCCTTCTGCACGAGTCATGGGGATACAAGAAGCAATTCTCTGAGAAGATATCCAATCAAACGATCAACGATATGTACGACATCGCCGTGAACAGCGGGGCCATAGGCGGGAAGGTATCAGGCGCCGGAGGCGGTGGTTTCATGTACTTCATATGCAAATATGACAAAAAAGCGGCGGTCGCACGGGAACTCCATAAGCATGGCGCAAAAGTAACGGATTTCATGTTCGACCCCAAAGGAGTAACATCCTGGAGAAGCAAAAATGAATGACCTCATACAGGCAGAATTGAAAAGAAGCGCGGGAACGATATTTCAGATAGATGCGGCGCAGCTGAGAAAGGTGGCGGACCTGATCAAAGCGTCCATAGTCAAAGGAGGGCAGGTCATCTTCATGGGGAACGGGGGATCATCCGCCGATGCGCAGCATATCGCGGCGGAATTCTCCGGGAAATATATGTTCGACAGGCCGGCAATGGCCGGCGTTTCGTTATCGAATATCGCCCCGGTCACCGCCATCGGAAATGATTACTCATACGACATGGTGTTCCAAAGGCAGATCGAGGCCGGATGCAGGAGGGGCGACGTGGTCATCGGGTTCAGCACGTCCGGCAAATCCAGGAACGTGCTGCTTGCGATGGAGGCGGCGAAAAGGATCGGCGCTTCCACGGTATCGTTCACCGGGGACGGCGGTGTTCTGAAGAACATGGTGGACATCGGCGTGGTGATACCGTCGAAAGAGACGCCCAGGATCCAGGAAGGGTATATGGTGGCTTGCCACATAATATGCGGAATGGTTGAAAGGGAACTCTTCGGAAAAAAAGCGGTATTCGTCGACAGGGACGACACGATAGCAAAGGACGTGCCTTATTGTAACGAGCCCGGCAAATTCAAGTTCCTTCCGGGAGCTCCGAAAGCGATCGCAAAGCTCAATGCGGCAGGGTTCATCGTCATAGTGATAACCAACCAATCCGGAATAGCCAGAGGCCTGTTCGATGAGGATACGCTTGACGCGATCCATGACAAAATGATGAGCGAGATCGAGGAAGCGGGCGGTAAGGTAGAGGATGTATTCTATTGCCCCCACCACCCCGACGACGGCTGCACCTGCAGGAAACCGGAGACGGACCTGGGCATAGCGGCGATCGTCAAACACAATGTCAATCCCTCCGCATCGTATATGATCGGCGATCACGACAAGGACATTGAATTCGGCAAAAGGCTGGGATTGAAGACCTATCAGGTCACAGACAAAAGATCGTTCGCAGACATCGTCGATGAGATCCTGAAGGTCAAATGAAAATCGCTTTGTAGATCCTTGCGAGGAATCTTCCCACGATGCCGCACTGATGGAATGAGAGGTAGACGGTCATCGGTTTCACTTTGGACGTCCCCCCCGCTCTTTTTTCGAAATGGTAGACCACTTCGCCCATCTTAACATCGGAAGGCCCCCATCTCAGGAAATCGAAGAGAAGTTTGAATCCCCGCATCTCGAATTTATCGCCGTGCTCTTCGATCACTTTTGTGAAAAGTTCAACGCTGCCGCCGAAGAGGCCGCTTGCGATATCCTTCGACCCCTTTTTCCCGTGAACAAAGAGTACGGACGAAGCAAGGGCGTGGAACATCCAGGATCCCATGCTCCGCTTGAAGCCGAGCGCCCTCCGGTTCACCCTGATGCCTACCACGATATCAAATCCCTTGCACATTTCCTCATATAATCTGCCGGCGGCTTCCAGTGGGTGCTGGAAATCGGAATCCATGCACATGAACAGGTCCGTTCCCGCGATGGTTATCCCTTCGCTGACGCTTGCCGTCACCCCGCGGACCTCGGAATCCCTCACAACGAACCTTACCTTTTCGATATTCAGGGACTCGACGATCTCCTTCGTCCTGTCCTTGGAACCGTCGTCCATTATCAGAATATTGAAGTCCGGATACATCTCGTTGAGGGCTGTGACCATCCTCGCGATGTTCTCCTCTTCGTTGTAGGTGGGCAATATTATCGTGAAAGTCTTTTCGCCGGCCATCTACTCTGTTATTCAGGAACCACTATTTCATATATACGCAGATTTATCAGCGTCTGAGTGTGGTAAAATGCACGTAATATCCTTGATCGTAAAAAATGAGTTCGGCGTTATGCAGCGAGTGATGGGTGAGTTCACCCGTAACAAAATAAACGTTGAAACGATTGTAGTCGGCAAATGCGAAGCCCCGAAGAGGTCAAGAATGGTACTCTCCGTCATAGATAAAGAAGCGGCGGAGACGGCCTTGGGAAGACTTCAGAAACTGCAGGATGTGTACGTAGCAGAAATGATACCTCCGGAAGGACAGTCAGCATATGCTTTGATGTTAACATCCAACGGGAACGTCGGCCTGGTCGGAGGAGCGGCACAGGTCGAAGAGATAATCGAGCGCAGCAGGTCCGAGAAATACGTGATGGCGCTCAACGCCCTCTGAGTATGGAGTGAATGATATGGAAAAAGGCGAAAAGATATGGCTCGACGGCAAACTTCTGAACTGGGAGGATGCCAGGGTCCACGTCATGTCGCACTCTCTGAACTACGGTTCGGGAGTGTTCGAAGGGCTCAGAGTGTACCAGACACCCAAGGGACCGGCGGTCTTCAGGCTGAGGGACCATATGGTGAGGATACTCGACGGCTGCAAGGTCATGGGATTCGAACCGGTGATCGGAGGCAAGAAGTACGGCGTCGACGACCTGATGGATGCGGTAAAAGCTACCATAAAAGCAAACAAAAAGGTCGATTACGTAAAACCCTGCATATACCTCAGCGGCGAAAGGGCGGGACTGAACCCGCTGGACCTTCCGGTAAGCATGTTCATCGCATGCATGTTCATGGGTGCGTATCTGGGCAGCGCCGCCACGGAAGGCGCAAAAGTGATAACATCGTCCTGGCGCAGACCCGATAACCAATGCAGCCCAGCGGGAACAAAGGTAAACGGTACGTACATCACTTCAACACTGGCAAAAAGAGAGGCGATCAGCCTCGGTGCCAACGAAGCCGTCATGTTAAATTCGGCAGGGCTCGTCGCGGAATGCACGGGAGAGAACATCTTCGTCTTCAGAAAAGGGAAGATCTTTACTCCTCCGGTTTCCGACTGCATCCTTGAGGGAATAACCAGAGAGACCATCATGACCGTCGCGCGCGATATGGGCTACGAGGTCGAAGAATCCCACATAACCAGGACTCAGCTAGTGTCCGCCGACGAAGCATGGATGACCGGGACCGCGGCGGAGATCACGCCTGTTACCATGGTCGACGGAAGAGCGGTCGGCTCCGGGAAGGTCGGCGGGACGACGAAAAAGATACAGGAGAAGTACCGCGACATCGTCACCGGAAAGGACCCGAAGTACGTCAAATGGTTAGACTACGTTGAATAAAACAAACAATGCCTTTTCAGGCATTTTCCTTTCTTTTTCTGAACACAATGAACTTGCTTGCAAGATAATTCAAAATTATCTCGATGATGCTGACGATGATCTTTGCTACCATGCCGACAATACCGAGGAGCGGTTGATCCAATCCCACCGAGATCAGCAGCCAGAAGAGAACCGCCGCGATCACCATAGTTACCGCTCTGAGAGTGAAGAAGGAGATTATCTCTTCCGCAAGCACCTTTCTTTCGAGAGAACGGCTGCGGAAGACGAACCATTTGTTCACTACAAAGGCGAACGATACACCGACGATCAATGAAAGGATATTGCTGACAATGATATCGATGCCTATCCACATCAACAGAGCATAGGCACCCCAGCAGACAAGGGTGGTCAAGCCTCCGAAAAAGAGATAGAGCACCCCCTCTTTGTGTTTATTGAAAAGGTCTGCTACGCCCATACTACTCCAGTTATCGTAAGCAGTACACACTAATATCTTTTGGCTCAGCAGTTGCCATGCGCATCTTTGGCGGTGTATTCTCCCGACAGCACTTTATTGTAGACTCCTTCTATCTTCGGCATCAGGTCCTCCCACCTGTACGCCTGAGCCTGTTCGATAGCATTCTTCCCCAATGTCTCGGTGAGTTCGCGGTCGTTGATCAGCGAGATCATCGCTTTTGACAGAGCGGCAGGATCCTTCGGCGGAACAGAGATGCCGCCGTTCTTGATCGTATCGGGAAGGCCGTTGACGTTCGTATGCACTATGGGTCTGCCGTGGGCCATAAGCTCTATCGCAGCGAGACCCAGCGATTCGAACAATGAAGGCATCACAAAGAATCTGCATGAGCCCATCAGCCTTTGTTTTTCATCCTCCTCGACCCAGCCCTTCATTTCAATTTTATTACCCAGACCGAACTTCATGATCTTTTTCTCCAATCTTTTCTGGTCCGGCCCTTTGCCGCAGATGATCAGTTTGTATTCCACATCATTCATTGCCTCTATCAGATGATCAAGGCCTTTGGTCCTGACCAGTCTTCCCAATGATAAAATGAAATCGCCGTCCCCCTTACCCGCATCCGGGAAGTTCGAGAGGCCCGTTTCGATCGTGGTCACATATTTTTCGGAGTAACCGCGCCGGATCAGATCGTTCCTTACGTAGTCGCTCACGGCTATCACGTGATCAAAAGTTTCTAAACATTTCCTGAAAAAGTTGTCGTTGATCCCGGATATGCTTCCCTGTATTCCTACGCCTTCTCCCCACATGTTGTGGTAAGTGAACACTTTCTTTCCGTCGTATCTTTTGAGATCTTTGTTGTAACTCGGTGCCCACCTGTAGTTGAAATTCACTATATCGGGGTCAATACCGGTGATGGTCTCAAGCACGTTCTTCGAAGAGATGAAAGGCGGGTTGTATATGTTGATGAACTTCGAGTCCAAACGGACGATGCGGTATCCGTCCGGAGATGTTTCTTCTTTTTCTGTGCCGGGAAGCTGTCCGGTGACCACAGTCACCTCATGCCCTTTCTCCGCCAGCAGCCTGCTGGTATCATGCATTCTGTGTTCTATCCCGCCTTTGAGCGGATAGAAGAACGGGTTCACATCAACAATTCTCATACGGCACCTCGACAGAACGGATATGGCCGTTCCGGTTATTTGCATTTCGTACGGCTTTCCCCCAGGCGGTCTTCGGATCCTTACAAGACGAGCAATCTGCCGTATACCGGATAGTACCCGCCAAGGTAGATGTATGCCGTCATAATGGGAACAGGCAAACCGACATCGATCTCTCCGGTACTTGTGCCGTATCTCTGCGAACCGGCCGCGGTCCCGAGGATGTTCGTGGAGTGGTCGATCCCGGAAGAAACGACCTGAACAAGATCGCTGCGCTGATTCCTTGAGAGGTCGCCTGCCAGCACGCAGATCATCCCCTTCCCTCCGGTGTATTCCGTAAGGACGATGCTTGCGTATCCCTGCGCATCATCCGCATATCCCAGCGCGCGGTATTTGTTTCCGTGGGCATCAAGCGCCGCCGTGTCCATGCCGTACTTCACGCGGTTGTTCTTGATGGCCAGATCATACCTCAGAGAGGCGGTCTCTCCGCGGGTGAAATCATTGGAAACAAAGCCGTTGCCCAAGGTGTCCGTGTCAAGGCATTCTGTTCCGAAGAACAATTTCTGATATTCTGAGGATACGTCCTCTATGCCTGCGGCCGTGGAATAATATTTTCCGAGGATATTTCCCGCCCAGTAGAGCCTTCCGCCGTCCCCGAGCCATTGGAATACCAGATCCGCGGATGTTCCCTTGTAGATCACATCCGGAAGCGCTCCCGACAGAACCAAAAGTCCTTTCCGGATATCGCTTCCGACGTCATCCGACATGGCATCTTTCAGCTCCTCGGCATTCAATATCCTGACGGGAAGATCGGATGCTGCCGCAAGAGAGTACAGGAACTGATCGATGTAGTTCTTCTGATCAAGCGGCTTCGACCCTATCGGACCCTTTTCCGCTTGGGTGCATGATGCATACTCCGGGTCATAGAAAATATACAATTCTGTCATCGGAGCCATGCCGTTCTCAATCACAATGACATTATACGCCTGTGAACCGCTGACCGATATCGAATAAGAAACGCTCCCGTCCTCGTATTCGGCGTTCACATCGAAGCTGTCCGTACTCGACGTATAGACCACAACTTCGCCTATCAGAACGATGGCAAGCAGCGAAGCGGCAAGGATCATGATAATGCGGTCATGATTCATCGTCAGAGACCTCCTTCGTCCCCCATTTCATTACACGCATGAGCAGGTCGGTGAGTACCGGGATCCTTCTTTTCACTATCTCCGAGAGGCCGAACGCCAATATCAGGAGCGTCCCGACGTATTGGGTCCCTTGGGTTATTATTATTGTCAGTATGTGTACGTTCGTACCCAATACATTGGTCTCGAACAGACGCATTCCGGAGATGATCCATTCGGGCGTGATGATCCCGGTATATGCTGACAAAGCAGAGAATAAGGACAGATTATTGAATGCGATAGCTCCGAGGCATGCCGCTGTCCCGATGATGACCCAGAGTTTAAAATAAGACCGATCTACCGCTATCATCTGGAGGATGAGGAACGGCATCACGATGATGACGTACTGCGGCGCGGCCGATATGAGGACGGAGGCCGTTGCCGTGAGCAGTATGTAAAAGAACAGCTTCTTGTCGGCGTCTTCCACCGAAGTGCGGAAGTACATCCGGTATCCGAAATAGAACATGCTCCCTAAGGCGATCAAAGAGGCCATCATCATGCCTTTTCCCAAGGGTGCGCCGTCCCCCACCCTTCCGAACACGAACATGAAAGCATCTCCGAACTGGCCGTTCAGGATCAGAGGCGCCATTAAGATAACGGCCATAATTGTCATCCCCGCTACGGCCTCCAATACTTTTCTTTTCGCCAGACCATCGTTCTTGTGTTTAAGTAGAACGTATGCCAGCAGAACGAAGATGCTGAACGCCGGGAAGAATTTCAATAACACGACGGTGGAGAACATCGCCCCTCCGACGAAGTATTTGCCTTTGTAGAACAATATCACGGAAAGCAGGAACAGGAGCGCCGAAAAAGTGTCGAACATCGCCTGCACCGACGCCATGTAGATCACCACGGGACAGAACAGCCAGAAGGCAAGCCCGTATACGGCCTTCTTCTCGCTTCCGGTACGGTCCTTCACCAACCAGTAGATAAGGTAACCGACAGCGATATCGCACAGGATCAGCGGGATCTTCATGAGGATGTTGAATCCTATCGATGTCACCGTGGCGATATGGTACGGGTATTGAAGGTTCTCGATATCGAGCATGCTTGTGAATCTCTCCGCCATCATCCCGTTGTCCACGAAGAACTGCTCGATCAACTGTATGAATCCGAGCATATATCCCCAGACCGGGGTGTAGTAGTACCCGTCGAGGTTGTAGAGGTTGTTCCCGCTGTTGATGTTCGATATGATCAGCGCCCAGTGGTAGATATCAAAATCGTAGGTCAGAAGGGGCATAAGCACCAGTCTTATCAGAAGCGCCGCCGCTACAATTACGAAAAGCATCCTCTTGGGAGTTGACAGTACCGAAGAAATCCCCATCTCTTTCCGTATCGGCGTTGAAACTATATAATATCCGACAATTGAAGGGGCTGTCGGACCGAAACATCGTCCGATACGCAGAATATGTATCGTTAGAGAGAAAATCTGACAAAACTTTCTTATCGTTAGAGACGATGAGAGCGCCATGGAGAATGAGGGAAAACGGTTGACGATCGTTTCGGCGGCATTGATGGCCGTTTCTGCTGCGGCATCATTGCTGTACCTCGATTGGATGTGGGTGATCGCAGCGGCGATCGGTCTTTTTGTGCTGTCCATACCGAGACTGGCTATGGGAAAAGGTCTCACTTATCATAAAAAGCTCCTTATTATCTCTCTGATCCCGTTCTCTCTTTATCTGATGCTCTTCACGCTCGACCATCTTGTAGAGATCGACGCATATGTTTACCGCTGGATATCTCTGATCATACAGCCTCTGGCGGTCATGGCGTGCGCATATATGCTGTTCGTTTCCGTAGATGCGAACTCCGAGATGATAATATCGAAAAGATGGCTGTTCGCGTTCTCGGTGGCGTTCGCCTGCGCCTTTGCGGTAATTTCACTTTTCTTTGTTTTCTACGCTATGAAGGAAATGGGATTCCCTCTTTACAACGAGGACTTTGACGGAACGTTCGGCGACTTCTCAAGCACACCGTCCAACCGCTATGTCATGCTTCCCGTCAATCTCGCGGTGGTGCTTTCGATCGCATACGGCCTGCTGATCGACAGGTCTCTGATCAAGGTCGACGCAAAGGACGTGACCAGGTACTACGGAGGCGAAGAGGAATGAACAACGGGATAGTTTCCGATGCGGTATGCGTGTTCGCCTCCTGTGTTCTGGTGGCGATGTCGCTGATCGCCGTCATAGAGGAATTCAAGGCTTCGTACGAAGTGGTCACCGGATTCTTCTGCGCTTTCATCTGCCTCGGCCCGTTATTGCTCCGCAGGAAAGGGGTATTCGAACTCCCTCTCACGCTGGTGATATTGATAGAAGTGGCAATATTCCTTCACGGGTACGGCGTGCTGCTGATGAGGTACGATGACCTGTTATTCTGGGACACCCTGACCCACATAATATCATCGCTGACCGTCTCCCTGTGTGTGTTCTACGCTCTTATGGCGGTCAACATATTCGATCCCATGGTCCGTATTCCGAGGAAATTCATGCCGTTCATCATCGTCCTCATCGGGCTGGCATTCGGCGCCTTCTGGGAATCCTTCGAGTTCGTCGTGGACGAACTGACCGGAACACACATGCAGTACAGCCCCTGGGACACGGTGAGGGACCTCGTCTGCGATGTTGTCGGGGCGGCCGTGATCGGGATCTATTCGTACTTTTATCTTGGGAGGAAAAGCGAGGAAGAGTTCATCGAAGGTCTGAAAATCCATCCGAAGGCAGGAAGGATCGCGAAGAGCAGAGGCTGAGACTCAGGCAGGCATGCCTTTTTTTCTCTTCACGATGACCGAGGAAACAAAGCTTATCGCTATCACCGCAACAATGAAGATCAGGGTGTACGTCTGCGCATCCCCGCTGCTGTAATAGCTGTGGAAGAAGTTGCTCATCAGCAGGATTATGCCGTACTTCAGCACGCATCCGACGAACACGTAGAACACCGACTTCTTAAGGTCCCAGCCGGCGATCCTGGCGAATGCGCCGCTGAACGGTATCATGGGCGCGATGCGGTTCAGAAGCAGGAGCCGCTCATCACCCAGCACTAAGAATTTCAGATATTTGTTCGCTGCTCTGTCGATGCGTTTCGGCACCTTCAGTTTGCCGACTATCACATACAACGCCACCAATCCTATGACCTCCGCGGCTATCGCCACCGCCAGGAGGCAGAGGCCGAACGGCAGGGTCGGGTCGTAAAAGAATGCCGCTATGAAAAAGAACTCCGGCAGGGTGGGGAAGAACATGGCGTCCGCCAGGAAAATGAGGAATACGCAGAGGATCAGCAGCAGCGCGCCGCTCTCTCCGAAGATACCCATGAGCCATTCTCCTATGCTGAACATTCAGATCCCGCCTGTGTGGGGCATACAATGCCTTCGTTCGAATGATGGAACGGTATCTATTAATTGTTTTGCAGGCCGAGCGCTTCATTTCGACCGTGTGTTCAGAGTATTTCAACGGCCTCAACACACAGCGGCATATTTCTTTGAAGAGAAGGTTTAAAAAGTATATATTCGATTAATTATCAATTTATCTGTTCAGCCGTGTCCGATAATAATTATTGTCGAACAGGACCGATACAGAAGGAAGGCCAGAGAACATGAGTAACAAGATCACAGGCATCCTTTCCGGCGGTCCCAACACTATGATCATATTGGTAATATGTGTTGTCGCCGCCCTGGGCATCGGAGCGATCGCGGCAAGCGGAATTCTCAACAATAACGAACCGACAAATGACACAGACGGGACGAAATACACAGTATCCTTCGATCCCCGCAACGGCGATGATCCCGCCACAATAGAAGTGGAGAAAGGCCAGCCCTCGCCGGTACCCAAAGTGATCCCGCTTCTGCAGGGACAGACCTTCTTGGGATGGTACACCGCCGCCTCAGGCGGCACGCTGTGGGATTTCAATACGCTCATCGAAGAGAACGTCGTGCTGTATGCGCAATGGGGAACCTTTTACATAACACAGGGCACAGCCATTGCCAAGACATACGGAAATCCCGCATTCACTCTTACTACGTCCGGCGGTGAGGGACCGGGGGCGGTCACATGGAGCAGCAATAATGCCTGTGTAACCATTGATAATACCGGCAAAGCCACCATAACAGGCGCAGGTACCGCGGTTATAACAGCAACAAAAGCTGCAGGCGGCGGTCACGGGTCGGTCACGGCGCAGACCACGATCACGGTGGCAAAAGCAACGCTCACGGTCACCGCCGACAACAAGAGCATGAATGCAGGCGGTTCTGTCCCGGCATTGACATTCCGCTATTCCGGCTTTGTCTACGGAGACACGGCGGCCTCGTTGACCGCTGTGCCATCTGTGAGCACCACTGCCACTTCATCCTCCCCCGCGAACACGACATATCCGATCGTTGTGTCCGGCGGTGCAAGCAGCAATTACAGTTTCAGTTACGTCAACGGTACGATGACGGTCTCTCCGCCGTCTGCGGCAACAACAATAATCGTCAAACATGTGAGAAGCTCCGATGGTTTCATTTTACTAGAGGATACACACACAGTGACTCCGGGCAGTTACGCATACGGTTCAACATTCTTCCATTATTACGACTATGACGGGCTTGCTCCGGGGAGCGCTCCGGCAAGCGGCACGATCCAAGCGGGGCAGACGATAACGATCGTTCATCATTACACAAAGCAATTTGCAACCGTCATTGTCAAACATATCTGCGGTCAGATGGTATTAGAAGAAAATTCATATGAGGTAACTCCCGGCGGATACGGCCCTTACCCCTCAAAGAACTTCGAGGGATTCGTCTATGACAAGATTGCTCCGGGGAGCGCTCCCGCATCCGGTACCATTCAAACGGGAGAGACGAGAACGATCACTTATGAGTATTTGCCTGTTTGAGTGCATAT
>Ga0209737_10002081_pt1 | contig 14057 bp, 20 predicted proteins | sample TergutCu122P3_FD_187284 | JGI IMG/M metagenome (GOLD analysis project Ga0209737, IMG submission 187284) | Cubitermes ugandensis P3 segment gut microbial communities from Kakamega Forest, Kenya - Cu122 P3 (SPAdes) (version 2) | ecosystem: Host-associated > Arthropoda: Insects > Digestive system... | reverse complement strand
GACTGCAGGAATTATAAGTGGACTAGACAGAACTGTGAAGATTGAAGAAAGCACTAAAGTATCATATATGGAAGACTTAATACAAACAGATGCAACAATAAATCCAGGAAATAGCGGAGGACCGCTAATAAATCGAGATGGAGAAGTAATAGGGATAAATTCAATAAAAATAACTGATGCAGAAGGGATAGGGTTTGCGGTCCCAATTAATATTATTAAACCTATTATTGAAAGCTATATAACCAAAGGAAGCTTTGAAGAGGCATATCTTGGGATTTTTGCATATGATAAGGAGGTAATTCCTTATTTAGACAGCACCCTTAAGCTTGATTGTGGAATATATGTGGTACAGGTTACAGATAATGGACCTGGGAGTAAAGCAGGACTAAAAGTCGGAGATGTAATATCAAAAATAGATGGCATCGAAATAAACAAAATGAGTGAGCTAAGAAGGTATATTTATACCAAAAGACCTAATGACAGTGTAAAAGTCACTATCATTAGGGGTAATAAAGAATATAGTCTGGATTTAATATTAGGAAAAAGAATTTAAGAAGAAAGAAAGGGGTTTTAATAATATAAATATATATAGCAATTCCTAAAAAAATATTAGGAATTGCTGTTATTTTTGTAAAAAAGGTGGTAAAATGTAAAAAGAAAAAATGGTAGTAGGGGAGCATGATATGCAGTTCTGGCAAATATGTCTGGTTTTGACAATAATATTAAATGTAGTGTTTACACAGTTCTATAAAAAAGCAACATATAAATCAAAAAGTGATGGGGCATTAACAGTTTTACTTCAATTAACATGTGCAACGACTTTAATGCTAACAATACCATTTTTTAAGATACAATTTCCAGATGATATAAGAATATGGATGTTTTATGGTTTGGCAATTATATTTTATACAATAAACAATAGAATTCAAACCACGGTAAGAAGAAACTTAGAAGCATCAGTTAGTTCTATAATAGGCCAATTTTTTAATGTTTTTTTAATTGCATGGGGAATAATATTTTTTAAAGAACAAATAGTTTTTTTAAAAATACTTGGAGCATTAATAATAATATTTTGTAATGCAATGCTGTTTTATGAAAAAGGTAAATTCAAATTCACAAAATATGTATGGCTTGGAGTAATACAAAATTTGTGTTTTTCTATTGCATTATCATTTGATATAGGGATATCAGAAAACTTTAATTTGGGAATGTACATAGGGTTGGCGTTCATCATTCCTGCAGTATTAATAAAAACATTTGAACGAATCAAAATAAAAGAAATAAAAGAAGAATTTGTAAACGGTGAAAGAAAAGCAATTATTGTGACAGGCGTATCATGGGCACTATTAGCAATAGTTAATTTACTTGCATATACCACAGGAGGGGAAATCACGACAGTAACACCACTTGCTGCAACAGCAGTGCTTTTAAATGTTATTGTAAGCTATATGTTCTTGCATGAAAAAGAACATCTCGCAAAAAAGATTATATCTGCCATTGGAATAATTATCAGTATAATTTTAATTGTAATAGCTTAAAAACATAAACATAAATAAAATATGGTTAACAAAAAACAGGTGGAAGGAGCGGATAAAAGTAGTTAAAACAAAGAAAAAGTGAAAAAGTTGATTTTTGAAAGGAGAATGTATATGAATAGGGAAGAAGCGTATAAAATATTAGAAAAATATAACAGCAATAAAAATTTAATTAAACATGGTTTGGCTGTAGAAGGAGTAATGAGACATTTTGCAATTATTAATAATGAAGATGAAGAGTATTGGGGAAATGTTGGATTATTACATGATGTTGATTATGAGAAATATCCGGATGAACATTGTAAAAAATGTGTGGAAATATTGGAAAGCGAAAATGTAACACCTGATATGATAAGAGCAATACAAAGTCATGGGTATGGGCTTTGTGTGGAAGTAGAACCCGTTCATACAATGGAAAAGGTATTGTATACAATAGATGAATTGACAGGATTAATAGTTGCTGTGGCATTAATGAGACCAAACAAGACATTAGCAGAAGTAGATTTAGAGTCAATAAAGAAAAAATGGAATAAAACAGGATTTGCAAGTGGAGCTAACAGAGAGCTTATTGCAAAAGGTGCAGACATGCTTGGGTGGGAATTAGATTATGTGATAGAAAATACTTTGGAAGGCATGAAAAAAATAGCGGGCGATATAGGCTTATAGGGAATATATAATGGAAGAAAAGGTTTATAAAATATTTAAGGAATTGGGAATTGAATATGAAAAGGTAGAACACCCACCAATGTATACCTGTGCAGACCATGACAGATTTAATATAAAAATGAACGGAATGTTTTGCAAAAATCTATTTATTAGAAATCAGAATAAGAGTCATTTCTATTTAGTTGCATTACCTGCAGAAAAAAGAGCAGATTTAAAAATACTGCAGGAAAAATTAGAAGATTCAAAACTAAGTTTTGGAAGCGAAGAATCGTTATATAAGAAGCTTGGCTCAACAACTGGTGCAGTATCAATATTAAATATAATCGAGATAGAAAAAACAGATGTAAAGGTTATAATAGATAAATCACTTTTAACTGCAGATAAAGTAACATTTCATCCAAATGTGAATACAGTAACACTATCATTTTCTCCACATGATATTGGAAAGATAATGAAAAAGTATAATATTTGTTATGAATTTATAGATTTATAGGAGAATAATATAATTAGTGAAGGGAAACGACTATGGAATTGGAAAGAAAATTAGAAATGTTAAATGATGAAAGCTCGTTAGCAGATATTCAAAACTATATGAATGAAGCAATTAGAAAAAGAGGTTTTCAGGATGAAACCGAAAAAGATATATTGTTATTTTTAACAGAAGAATTAGGAGAACTTGCACATGCAGTTAGAAAAAAGACAAATATGAAAATGGATGTAGACAAAAGTAATGATTCTGATATAAAAAGAGAGATAGCAGATATATTTAGTTATATCCTAGCTATGTGCAGAGTGCTTGACATAGATTTGCTGCAAGCTTTTAAGGATAAAGAAAGTAAAAACTGTAAAAGAAAATGGCAATAACAACTAAAAATATGTTTAGGTGAAATATTTAGGCGAATTTGGTTATAAAAGGTATTGATTTATAAAAAGTGTTGTATTATTATATACAATATACAAATGAAATAATTTAGGGGGTAAATGACGTGGCAAAAAGGCAAATAAGTATTAAACTAACTACACTTATGGGTATAGTAATATTAATAGTTGTATTAGCAATAGCAGTTAAAGCGGGATATAACTATATTGTGAAGGATGGATCTGATGATTCTGCGAAAGAAGTTTTAGGAAGCAATGAGAAGAAGAATGAAGAAGCAAAAGAGGAAACAAGAGTTGCCGAAGACTCATCTGTTGATACTATAGTGGGGATTACTATCTTTATTGAAGATGGAAAGCCATATTATAAATCAGAAGAAGAAATATATGAACTTGAGTTTAATGTGGGAGAAGAACAGCCTCCTAGAGTAAAAAAAGTAAAAATACTTTCAGTAACAGAAGATGAAACACAAGAAGTATTTTTCATAACAGAAAATGGAGAGCTATGGGTTACTAACACAGCGAATATAGTTGATGATGGAAACACATTGCTAGATTATTTTTATCCATATTATGAATATAAAATTGATGATATCCTCATAAGGGAAAGGCTCCCTTATGAAGCATATCAAGTATTTTATCCAGTAGTTTCTCTAACAATTATATTAAAAGATGGAACAACTGTAGATACAGACACATATGAAATGTTTGGATTATTAGATGAAGGACGCTAGTTTTTGAGATTTGCAATAAAGCTACCTAATACTAGAATGCCGAGATTGTCTTTATAAATTTCATTAAATTGAGAAATAGGAAGCGGGTTAATACCATAACCTGCTTCTATTGTATATCCGGGGTTTTCCAAATTGTTGTAAAAACCAGTCTTTGTATCCTGCAAAACTGGAGGCATATGGAACACTGGCTAAAGTATAACCACTAACATGTGCAAATTCTTGACCTATGATATAAGCTTTTTTAGGAGCATAGTCTTGAAATTGCCAATATATTTCACGTCCCTGTGTATGATAAGTTAAAATTAAATTAAAATTATGCGAAAGAGTAAAATTATGCAAAGCAATTGCCTCAGGTTCCAACAAAGGGCGAAAGCCAACGAAGTCGCGTGGAGCGGGAGATGTGAACCCTTGGGAATATTTTATTCTTCTTGCATCTGCCCAACCGGGCAGGAAACTGCAAATTCAGGTCAGTTCCTCGAATATTGCTTTTCCAGCCATCAGGAAAAGGAAGTGAGGGAAATTTTTCTGAAAGCAATTTTGCATTGTTATAAAAAGGTGTACCTGGCTCGATATAACCTGTAACTAAGTCTACGCCATCAGGATTACACATTGGCACAATGTATATAGAGGAATCCGAAAAAATTTTTCTTGAAGAATATCCGAAGATATTTTTATCATTAACGTAGGACCAAGAAAATTCTTCGATAAATTTCATAAGCACTAAAGAGGTAATCCATTCATTTGCATGGATGGAAGCATTATAGAAAACTTGATTAGGGCCAGTTCCTAGCTTTATGTATGGAATTTTGGTGCCCATGACACTTTTCCCGATTGCCCCTGTTTCTAAAAAAGGATATTCTTTTTTGAGTTCAGAAATATTTAACTCCAAAAGTTTTGAGTTATAGTATGTATTGGTTTGTATAATATTTTTCATATGATCACCCTTAAAACATTGTATGCAGCAGTTTAAAGTTTATTGCAATTTAAATTAATGTTGACTTTATTTGCTAATTGTGAGTATAATAAAATAAAAATTGATGATAAAAGGACGGGAACTAAAATGGAAAATTCAAAAAAATTACCAAGGGTTTTGGCGGTACATGATTTGTGTGGTTTTGGGAAATGTTCACTTGCAACAATATTGCCAGTGATGTCCGCTTGTGGTGTTGAGGTTTGCCCTATTCCAACAGGGATATTTTCAACAAACACTAATTTTGAGGGATTTCAATTTACTGATTTTACAAATCAAATGCCAAGGTTTATGGAACACCTTAAAGAAGTTGGAGTTTTGGCAGATGGGATATATAGTGGCTTTTTAGGGTCAGCAGAGCAGATTGAATATATAAAAGAACTGGTGAAAAATTTCTCACCATCATATACTATTATAGACCCTGTAATGGGTGACTATGGGATAGTGTATAAAACATACACTAAAGAGATGTGTGAAAAAATGAAGGATTTAGTTTCAATTTCTGATATTGCTACTCCAAACTTAACAGAAAGTTGCATTTTAACTGATACTGATTTTAAGACCATGGGAAATTCAGAAGGTGAAATTAAAGAATTGGCAGAAAAAATTCAAAAAATAGGTGCAAAAAGTGTTGTTATAACTGGAATAGAACGTAATGGTAAAATATATAACTGTATATTATCCAATGGAGAATACTGCGAACGAGAAGCAAAACTACTTCCTTTTAGAATGCATGGAACAGGAGATTTATTTGCTGGAGTTTTAGCAGGAGGTATATTAACAGGGCATAGCTTGGTGGAATCTGTCGACAGTGCTGCTGCATTTGTTATTGAGGTTATGGAAAAGAGTAAGGAAATAGAAGGGTATCATGAGCGAGGAGCTTGCTTTGAAACATTATTATATAAGCTACAAGGAGGAATTTATATTTTATAAATAATTTCGGATATGTATTGAATTATACATGTATATCTGATAAAATAGGAAAAATATCAATAGAGTAAAAAATATTTAGTTAAGTACTACTAGATGGGAAGTTGCTAGTAGGCGAAAAGGTATCTGCCTTGCTGATATATTTTTGCGTCCGCTATTTTGTAAGAAAGAAAACATATGCTTCTTTTTATTATAGTGGAATTTTCCCCAAAATAGAAGGGAGTTTTTTTAGTGAACTTAAATCAGGTTATAGAAAACTTAAAAGTTTTTACCTCAGAAAATTTAGCCGAAATCTTAATTATATTTGGAATCATATTAATCTTTTTTGTAGCTATTATAGTAGATAGAAGGAAGAAAACCAATATATCGAGACTGAAAAAAATAGCGTTATCAGCACTTCTTATTTCACTACACATTGTTATAACAAGATATTTATCAATTCAGACACAGTTTTTAAGAGTTAGTTTCGAAGTTACACCGCTTCTTTTGGCAGGTATGATTCTTGGGCCTAAATATGCAGTACTGATAGGGGGAATTTCAGACCTTTTAGGAGCAACAATATTTGCAACGTCTGGAGCACCATATTTTCCAGGGTTTACTTTGAATGCAGTATTAATAGGGTGTATATGTGGAATATTTCTATATGAGCCAAAAAATTTAAAACGTAGTAATTTAAAATTTTTGTTGCTGTTAATTGGTGCAGAAGCAGTAATTTTTGGAATAATTACCATGGTTTTAACACCAATATGGTTGAGTATAATGTATGATAAGGCGGCTGCATTTATTGTTGCAGCAAGAATAATCTCAAAGGCAATAGTGATAGCAGTAGAAATACCACTTGTTATAGGCATTCGATTAGCAATAAAACCGTTACTAGAAAAACATATATATGAAGAGGAAGAAATATGATAGAAATAAAAAATGTAACTTATGAGTATAAAAATGGAGTAAAAGCAATAGATGGCTTGAGTTTAAAAATACTTGATGGAGAATTTATTTCCATTATTGGAAAAAACGGATCACGGAAAATCAACTTTGGCAAAACTTTTGTCAGGTCTTTTAAAACCAAGTAAAGGTGAAATAATAGTAAATAATATTGATACGAAAGATAAGAAAGAGCAAATTAATTTGAGAAAAAATATAGGAATTGTATTTCAAAATCCAGAAAATCAAATAGTATTTAATAAAGTCTATGATGATTTAGCATTTGGAATGAAAAATGTTGGAATTGAGCAAGAGAAAGTGGAAGAAATAATAAAAGACTGTTTAAAAAAGGTAGATATGCTTTCATATAAAGAACATGACAGCCATGATTTATCTTTAGGGCAAAAACAAAGAATAGTAATTGCGGGTACAATTGCTATGAACCCTAAAATTTTAGTATTTGATGAACCAACAACAGCAATAGATTCAGAGGGCAAGGGAAAGATATATGAGATATTAAACAATTTAAAGCTTCAAGGATATACCATTATCTATATAACCAACATTATAGATGAAATTCTACTTTCTGATAAAGTGCTCGTACTTGAAAAAGGAAATATAGCAGAAGAATTCTTGAGTAAAGATATATTGAAAAATATAGAAAGATTACAGGAATTAGGAATAGAACTGCCGGAAGTTATAAAGATATATCAAAATTTAAAAAATAAAGGAAAAGAAGTTGCATTAGAAGACCTTATTTAATTAATAGGAGTAGTATAAAAATATTCAGCAATTTGCCTAGCATCTTACTAAATCTTTTTATACTAAATTTGTGTATAGGAAGGAATAAAAGTGGGTATGAAACAAGCTTTTAAATTAATATTTTTAATTACATATACAGTTGCAATATTCCTTATAAAAAACCCACTAATACTTGCGGGAGTGTTTCTGTTTAATTTAGCTTTTATTGTAGTATTAAAAACCAATGTGAAACAGATGCTTGGAACCATGCTTAGGATTAGTGTTTTTATACTTATTACCTTTGTAATAAATATATTGTTAACAGATATAAAGACGGCAGTAATGGTATTTTTAAAAATAATATTATCATTTTCATTTGTGTATTCATATAGAAAAATAATTTCGCCAATGCAGTTGGCAACAGCGGTGGAAACCATATTTAAACCGTTAAAATTATTTAGGGTTAAGACATCAGATATATCTTTAATTGTAAATATGAGTGTAACATTTGTTCCAATATTAGCAAGAGAATTTGAACAGATTATGACAAGCTTGAAATCAAGGTGTATACAAGTGTATGGAATTACGAAGACACATAAAAAGCTGCAATATATGTTTATGCCATGGTTATATAATATATTTGAAAGAACAAATTCATTAGAATTAGCACTAAAATCCAGAGGATATACAGAATAAGATATAGAAAGGAATTCTTATGGAGATAGAAGAATATTTATCTACTTTCAGCAAATTTACTGAAAATCCAACGCTTGAGGCAATGGATTATATAATGGGACGATTTGATAATCCACAGGATAAGATTAAGTGTGTGCATGTTGCAGGGACAAATGGAAAAGGAAGCATTTGTGAAATGATGACCAATGTATTAATACAATCTGGATACAAAGTAGGAAAATTCATATCTCCCCATTTAATCAGGTTTAATGATGGTATATGTATAAATAACAAAGAAATTGATGATTCAGATGTAGCTGAAATTTTAGCTGAACTTTCAAAAGTTATAGAAGAATATAATAGTAAAAGCGTCGTTAAAGTTAAGTGGTTTGAAGCAATAACAGCGCTTGTGTATATATATTTTGAAAGACAGAAGGTAGATATAGCAGTAATTGAAGTAGGACTTGGAGGAACTACAGATTGCACTAATATAATAAATCCTCTTGTGTCTATAATTGCAAATATAGGGTATGATCATATGGATATTTTGGGAGATACAATCGAAGAAATTGCAAGGCATAAAGCTGGGATTATAAAAGAAAACTCGGATACAGTGGCAGTAGAACAGAAAAAAGAGGTTATCGATATAATAAAAGAAATATGTGAGACAAATAATAATAAACTTCATATGGTGAAAGAAGCGGATATAATAAACTATAAATATGATGACGAATATCAGACGTTTGACTATAAAGATTATAAAAATATCAAAATAAATTTAAAGGGAAAGGTTCAAACCCTAAATGCAAGTGAGGTGTTAGCAGCGATTGAGGTATTAAAGAAAAAAGGGTTTGAAATACCAGATGAAGCGATAAAAGCAGGCCTTTCTACAGTTATTCATAGGGCAAGAATGGAGCAGATATCTAAAAGACCTCTAATAATATTTGATGGAGGGCACAATGAGAGTGCGATTAATAACTTAAGAGAAAATTTAAAAAGATATTATAAAGATTATGAAAAAAAGATATATATTGTTTCAATTTTAAATACTAAAGACTATAGAACTATAATTAAAAATCTGTGTGAAGATAAAAAAGGAATGTTTATCTTCACAAATGGTATCAATAAGAAAAATTATGTTGACAATAAAATACTCTGCAAAGAGGCGAGAAAACATACAGACGAAAGCAACTTGGCGGTAGAGGAGCTGGAAGATGCAATAAATATTGCTAAAGAAGAATATAAAGATAATTTGATATTAATTGTTGGAAGTTTTTATGTGTATAAAAAAACATGTGAGATCTTAAATAATAATTAATAAAAAAGAGAAGTCCAGTCAACTTTAGTTGAATGGACTTTCTGACGATAAATCATATAAGCATTACAATCTTACTTAGTTTCTGCTTTTATATATTCAATGTTTTCATTATTTAAAAAAGATATGTTAATATATACAATACCTCCGACATAATTGCCACCACATTTTTCGATAAGTTTTTTACTTGCATTGAGTGTTCCGCCTGTAGCTAAGATATCATCAACAAAATAAAAATTTTTATTAGTATAGTTATTGTTTTTAGGCAAACATAGTTTATCTAGTCCATATTCTTTTTGATATTCTACAGTGATTACTAAATCATCTGGAAGTTTTCCGGGTTTCCTAATAGGAACAAAACCTTTTTTAAGTCTACTTGCAATGGTAGGACCAAAAATATACCCTCTGGATTCAGGTGCTATTATATAGTCCACATTATGGGGAATCCTTTTGCACATTTCATCAAGTATACTGTTGAAAGTGGTTTTATCTGCAAGTACTGGTGATATATCAATAAAATTTACTCCCTCTACAGGGAAATTTGGAATATATCTTGGTTCAATCATAGCAAACCTCCTATGGTTATTAATATAGCATAAATATTTTGCAAATTCTAGTACAAAACATCTTTATTGTCGAAAATTATATATCATAAGTTGACCAGTAAAAAAATTCATGATAATATTGGGTCATAAAATTAAGGAAAGAGGTGTTAATATAAAATGAAAGAAAGTTATAAAGGCCTTTATATAACACTAATAGTACTGCTAGTGATATTACTTTTGGTAATAGGAGTTCTTGCATGTTACTTTTTTGAGGCTAATAGGGTAGTACTAATAAAAGAGATACATGTAGAAATAAATTTTGTTTACATTCTGTATCATGGTGATAGAATTACCGTACAGCCAGGGCTTAAAAGATATGGATACAGTCTTAATATTGAAGACACAACAATACAAGAAACATATGATGGAAAAACATATTATAATTATGAGAATAATGAATACTTAGGTGAATCTCTAGGAAAACTTGAGGGAATGACACAAAATGATACAGGAACCGTGTATGGTTTAGTGACAAACGTAAGGAGAATAGCTACATTTACTGAATTAAATGCGTTCCCAAGAGAAATATCAAAAAATCAAGATATAATAGGGGAAAAATTAAAGGGATATGATGATGTCTATAAAGTTGACTTAGATGGAGATGGGAAACTGGAATATTTGTGTTTTAAATATGGTGATGCCGAAGAAATAAAAGAAGGAGAGATTAGTGGAGAATATACTAGGAAATATGTCACAACAGTTGATCTTTTAGACGAAAGCTATAAATTGATTAGCAACTTAATAGTTTTCACTGATTATAAAAAGGAAAATGGAGGAGAAGAAGTAATTTATTTGACAAATGTAGATATAATAGACATTGATGGTGACGGAGTCTTTGAGATATTTATCGATTTATATGGTAAAGAGGATAATGGAAGGGTAGCAATATACAGATACAAAGATAACCAGATATATGGATTAACGAATTATAAAACAAGTATAATTCCATATCTATAAAAGGAGAAAATATGGAAAATCTTATTAAAGTGTTTTCAACTTCTGATGAATTAGAAATGAAATTAGCCATATGCTTACTTGATGATAACCGGAATACCGTATATAAAGAAAGACGAAGGTAGTGGAAGCTATCTTCGATTATATATGGGAACATCTATGTTTGAAAAAAGTATCTTTGTGGATGAAAAAGATGCTGAGAAGGCTTTAGAACTGATTGAAAACATAAAAGCAGTAGATGACAATATTGAAAACAATGATGATACTGACAAAGACGAAAATATAAAAGGAGATTCAAAGATAAATATTGCGAAAATACTTCTTGGTATTATGATTTTTATGTTTGTACTACCATTTGTAATAATGTTAATATTTTATATGAGTATACTATTTCGAAAGATTATTTAAAAACTGAAGCACCTACTAATTAATTAGTGGGTGCTTTTTAAAGTCGTAATGTATATTTTATAGAAAATAAGGCTATGGTTTAATTTCTAGAATAGGCAAGGAAGCTTCTGTTGGTATATAAACTACATTTTGATTTCCAACCATATATCTAACCCATAAATACCTAATATATGTTTCTGTTAAATTGCCACCTTCTATTTTCATAGCTTCTGCCATGCCTTTTGCTCTTTCAATTTCAGCTTGAGCATTTAATTTTTCAGCTTCTAAAATTGCTTCTGCCTCTCTTACTAATATTTGTTTATTCCATTCTGCTTGCCTAAGCTCTGCTTTTCCTATCATTTCTCTTGACCATACGTTATATGTAGGAATTGCCCACATCAATAAGCCAATAATTGCGAATACAAAGATTACCACGACCATTCCCATAATTGTATTGTTTTTCATATTTCTACCTCCTTCTTTTTATTACCATAATTATACATCTTGTAGTTTGAATATTCAATAGTACAGTTTTTAACTTTACGGGTTATTATTGAAATATCACAATATTTGTGTATAATAAATATTGTGATATAATAAAAAAAGAATGATTTGTGAGGTTGAAAATCATGAAAAAATTTATAATAATGGTTGTGATAATTTCTATAATAATTCTCTTGGCAAGTATTTTTCTTTTAAGAGATTCTAAGATATTGCCTAAAGAAAAGAAAGTATATTATGCTGAAGACTTTAATATTACAGTAATAAAAAGTGCGGTGGACTATAATGAAAATGGGATAGATGATTATACAGATATTTTAGAAGGTGCAAAAAAGGATGCTCAAAACAAGCCCAAGTATGTCAATGCATATTATGCTGGAGGATATCCTCCGAGTGACGAAGGGGTATGTACAGATTTAGTTTGGAGGGCATTTGAAAATGCAGGATATGTTTTAAAAGACCTAGTTAATGAACATATAAAGAGTAATAGAAGTTTATATCCTCACATTGATACTGTAGATTCAAACATTGATTTTAGAAGAGTAAGAAATTTAGAAGTTTATTTTAAAAGTACAGCAACAATACTAACAAATGATCCATATGAAATAGAAGAATGGATGCCAGGAGATATAGTTATTTTTGGAGAGTATGATCATATTGGTATTATTTCAGACAAAAGGAACAAAGATCGGAATACCATATTTATTACATAATGTAGGGCAACCCAATAGAGAAGAAGATGTACTAATAAGGTGGCATAACAACAAAGGAATTACAGGACATTATAGAATTTAAAGGACGTAGTATAATTCTTTTAGAAAATAGTAATTTATAGGGGAGATAAAAATAAATGATAGAAATAAAGAATATATCTAAAAAATTTAATGAAGAAACTGTACTAAATTTTAAAGATTTAATATTTGAAGATGGTAAATCGTATGTAATATTAGGACCATCACGGTTCACGGAAAGTCTACTTTGCTTAATATTATTTCAGGTATAATTTCTCCTAATACTGGAAGTGTAAAAGTAGATGACATAGAAATTACAAATATAAGTCAAAAGGATAAGGATAAGTTTAGATTAAATAATATAGGATATATATTTCAAGACTTTAAACTTATAAATGAAATGACAGTACAAGACAATATTAAATTGCTGGAAATAGAAGATGTAGATTGTTCTAACATTGATAATGTTTTAAATAGAGTTGGTATATTAAGTAAGAAGAAGCAAGTCATATCAAAATTATCTGGTGGAGAAAAACAAAGAGTAGCAGTTGCTAGAGCATTAATTAAGAATCCTAGAATAGTTATAGCTGATGAACCTACTCAAAATTTAAATTTTGAAATAGGAGAAGATATAACAAAGCTTATTACTAACAAAGATGTTAAAAGTAAAATAATTGTTATAATGGTTACACATGATGAGAGACTAACTAAACATTTTGATGTAGTTATAAAGTTAGAAGATTTCCTTAAAGGAGGCAAATAAATATGTTTAGTTTTGCTATAAAAAATTTAATTGTAAGAAAATCTAAAGTTTTACTTATTTGTGTATCTATTATAATAGCCTCAACAGTGGGATTAATAGCAGTAAATATATCTAATCAAGTACAAGAAGGAATAATAAGTACAACAGGTTATTTTGATACTATAATAGGGCCGGCGGGAAGTGAAACGCAGCTGGCATTAAGTACATTATTCTTTAGTGATAAGCCGTTAGGTATAGTTGAATATGAATACTATGAAAAATTGACAGAAGACAAAAGAGTAAATCTTGCGATTCCTATAGCAATGGGGGATAATTATAAAAACCATAAAATTATCGGAACAAGTGTAGAATTTTTAAAAGACAAAAGATATGATAAAGGAGAAGAATTTGAAGAAGAGTTTGAAGCTGTTATAGGATATAATGTTGCCAAAAATAATAAATTAGATATTGGAGATACATTTATTAGCTCTCATGGAATATCTGAAAGTGATAATGGTCATAAACACGAAACACAATCATATACAGTTGTAGGAATATTAAAGAAAACAAATACAGTATATGATAATACTATATTTACACCTGTGGAAAGTGTTTGGGAATCTCATAGTACACATGAAGAAACTGAAGCTGAAGGTAAACATGAACACGAAGGAGGAGAACTTACAGCAATAATTTTAAAGACAAGGAGTATGGCAGACCAGAATGCAATATCAAATGAATACAATAAAATATCGGGAGTACAAGCAATAA